>OGRR01001805.1_pt1 | contig 12626 bp, 11 predicted proteins | sample 1553511 | NCBI WGS metagenome assembly OGRR01 (sample SAMEA2580040, study PRJEB22360) | human gut metagenome | biome: human gut; feature: human-associated habitat; material: faeces | place: Denmark | collected 2008/2010 | reverse complement strand
ACTTCTTACAGGATCCAAACTTAGACGGATTATATGAACAGATGACAGCAAAAGTAGATCCAGCCGTTCAGACAGCAGCAGCTGTTGAAGAAAAGGCAGAAACACCAGTTGTTACACGAAATTCAAAAATCCTTGTAGAAGAAGGAATCAAAACAGGATTAAAACCAGTCGACAAATTTGAAGCGATCAAAGCAGCAGGAAAACTGTTAAATGAACTTGGATACGTTGAAGAAGGTTATATCGATGCCATGGTAAAACGTGAGCAGACAGTGACAACATACATGGGATTAGGTGTAGCAATTCCTCATGGAACAGGTGACGCTAAGAAAAATGTACAGAAAACTGGTATCGTAATGCTTCAGTATCCAGAAGGTGTAGACTTTGATGGTGAAAAAGCACAGTTAGTATTCGGTATCGCTGGAATCGGTGATGAACATCTTGGATTATTAGCTAAGATTTCAGAGATCATCGAAGATCCAGAAAGACTGGAACAGTTAAAAACAACAGAAAACGTTGACGAAATCATGGAAATGTTTAAATAAGATTTAAGCAGACAAGGTCAATTTAATAAGCGGGAAATCATTCTCGCTTATTAAATACCTAAAACATATACTTATAGATTTAGATTTTAATTTTAGGAGTGAAGAAAATGAAGAAAGCAATTCAGTTTGGAGCAGGAAATATTGGACGTGGATTTATCGGTGGACTGTTAAGTGAAGCAGGATATCATGTTGTATTTGCAGATGTAAACCAGGAAATCGTTGATAAGATCAATGAAGACAAAAAATATACAATTTATGTAAAAGATGTAGAAAGTAAAGAAATCGTGATCACAGACATCAGTGCAGTAAATTCAACAAAACCTGAACTGATCGATGAGATCAAAGAAGCTGAAATCATTACAACAGCTGTTGGAGTAAGAATTCTTCCAATTATTGCTCCATCTATTGCAGAAGGAATCAAAGCAAGAAAAGAAAATGGTTCTGAAAAGTACTTAAATATCATCGCTTGTGAAAACGCAATCAAAGCAAGTTCTCAGTTAAAAGAAGCTGTTTATGGGAACTTAAATGACGAAGAAAAAGCATACGCAGACAAATATGTTGGATTCCCAGACTGCTCCGTAGATAGAATCGTACCTCCAGTACGTTTAGATAATCCAATCGACGTAGTCGTAGAAAACTACTATGAGTGGAATGTAGAAGAAGCATCCTTTAAGGGAGTGGTTCCTCAGATCAATGGAATGAACCTTGCAGATAACTTAATGGCATACATTGAAAGAAAATTATTTACATTAAATACAGGACACTGCATCACAGCATATCTTGGAAACTACAAAGGATATAAGACGATCGATGAAAGTATCGCAGACGATGAAATCTTTAAGACAGTGAAAAAAGCAATGCAGCAGAGTGGTATGGCATTAGTCAACAAATATGGATTTGACAAAGATGCTCACTTTAAATACATCGACAAGATCTTAAATCGTTTCAAAAACCCATACCTTGTAGATGATACAGCTCGTGTAGGAAGAGAACCATTAAGAAAATTAAGTGCAACAGACCGTTTAACAAAACCAACCATGACAGCATTAGAATATGATCTTCCAGTTGATGCGTTGTTAGCAGGAATGGCAGCAGCATTAAAATATGACAATGCAGAAGATCCACAGAGCGTAGAATTACAGGATAAGATCAAAGCAAATGGAGCAAAAGCTGCATTAAAAGAAGTATCTGGAATCACAGATGAAAAGATCTTAGATGATGTCGTAGCAATTTACGAAGCAATGTAATCAAAATAATATCAATGAAAATTAACCAAAAGTTAAAGTAAACAACCTTTTCTCTTAATCATATAATTTATATATGGAAAGGCGGCCGGAAATTTACCGGCCGTCTTTTTACGTGATAAGAAAGTATCATAACGTAGTGACATAGGAAATAAGGCGGGCATATGGAACATAATACAAAAAATCACAAGAACAACACCAATGGCAAGAAAAATCGAAGAGTTATTACCAAATATGAAATATGGCAATATTACGATCATTGTTCAGGATGGAAAGATCATTCAGATTGATAAGACAGAGAAACATAGAATATAGATTAAGGAAAATACTGTATTATTGCGTAAAAATCCGCTACAATAGAATTAAAAAGACCGGTGCTTTTTTATTGGTTTTGATCGTGTTTTTAAAGCTGCTTCAAAAGGCAAGAATCGCAGAGGAAAACGCAAAGAAATCTCAGTTACAGGCAGAACAAGCCAATGCATTTGAGGAAGATCGTAAAATGGCATTATCAAAAGGCATGAATGGACATATTGCGAAACTAATTGATGTCAAGAATATGGAAGAAGTTTTGATGTCGGTTTTACGATAGTAAAAAAGAAGAGGTTATAAATAAAAGGGATCGATCACAAGAAAATATAAGTGATCAATCCCTTTTGTTATTTTGTGATACAAATTTTATAAATTCACAGATACAACCTATTCAACAACCTCAATTCCGTCAATATTTGGAATACACATCATAGAATAGTTCGTATGGTAAATGACAAATCCAGGTTTTGCTTTCGGTGGTTTCCGAAGTTCTTTTCTCTGTACATAATCGACTTCAACCTTTGGTGCCTGACGGCCTTTAGAATAATAAGCCGCAAGACGACCAGCTTCTTCAAATGTTGCATCTGGAAGCGTTTCTGCCTGCTCTTTACGAACAATGACATGTGAACCAGGCATATTTTTCGCATGGAACCACCAGTCACCACCATTTGCAAATTTAAAGCTTAATTCATCATTCTGGTAGTTGTTTTTTCCAACATACATATGGAAACCATCGGAAGAAATAAAATGTAATGGTTTGGATTTTGCTTGTTTCTTACCCTTTTTCTTTCTATGGCTCTTAATATAACCATAATCAGAAAGCTCATCTTTGATTAACTGAAGATCTTTTTCATCTTCAGATAAAGAAAGAGCAGTAGAGATGGAATCGAGATGATCAAGATCTGCTTTTGTCTCCACGACTAGCTCAGAAAGAGCTTCATACGTACGTTTTAATTTATTATATTTTGCAAAAAATTTCTTGGAATTCTCCAAAGGAGTTTTTGTTGGATCCAGAGGGATCGTAATCTCTTCATTTGTATAATAATTCATGCAAGTCAGAGATTTTGCATTTGGTTCCAATCCATAGCCATAAGTTTGTGTAAGTTCTCCATAAACTTTGAATTTCTCGCGTTTTTCCGTATCTTTTAACTGACGAAGCTGCAGATCATATTTCTTACTCGTTCTCTCAAGGGCTGTCTGCACGATCTTACGAAGATCAGAAGATTTCTGCTTCATTCTCGTATATTTTTCTTTTTCAGAATAATACCCGATCAATACGTCGAAAATAGAATCATATGTTTTTGCGGTGCAGTCAGGATAAGAAGTTAAAGGGATACAAGAAAATTCCTTCGGTTCTTCCCCGGAATAAATGATATTTGGCTGATAAGCTTCATCTTCTACAAGAGCATTTAATTTTATAAGCTGTCCATATAAACCAGCAGCACTGTCATCGGTCAAAGAATCCGTGGAAGCATTACCGTCAAGTCCTGCACGATAACAAAGTTCATTTGCGATCAAAGGACTCATTCCCGTGATGGAAGTATAAAGTGCTTTGCAAAGATTCAATGGTTTTGTGATGATATGCTGATAAAAGTCATCTGCAGTCAGGCTTGCTAGCGGATGTTTTCCCTTAGATGGCGGGAAGGTATAAGTACGTCCCGGCAATACCTCTCTGACAGAACTGATATTTGCAGAGATATGCTTGATGCTATCTAAGATCACATCATCGCTGTTTACAAAAATGATATTGCTGTGTTTTCCCATGATCTCAATGATCAGACGCTTCTGGCAGATATCTCCAAGTTCGTCCAGATGCTCAATCTGAATCTCAATGATACGCTCAAAATCAGGCTGAGTGATCGAGATGATCCTTCCGCTGCTGATATGTTTACGAAGCAGCATGCAGAAGTTTGGTGCCTGCATAGGGTTTGCTTTTCCTTCCTTGGATAAATAGACAAGGGGAAGAGAAGCACTGGCTGAGAGATGAAGTCTTGTTGTCATTCTCTCTTTCTTGATCACAAGTGTGATCTCGTCGGCTTCTGGCTGATAGATCTTATAGATTCTTCCGCCAATGATCTGTTTATTTAATTCTGATACAATATTTGAAATGACAAATCCGTCGAATGCCATAATGAAATACCTCCTGGTAAAAAATCGGTTATCTTATAATATAAGAAGATAAATCCGTCAAACAATTATATCAGAAATCGGGAAAAGTATAAAGAAAAAACGATCAAATCGATAAATCATAGAGAGATAGTCGGGATTTTGTTGTAATTAAAATCATTTCTTATTATAATAAATCTTAAGTATACAAAATTACGTCAAAGATATGGAGGAAAGTTCATTGAGAAAAGAAGCATCAATCAATGCATGGAAGCAGTTATATGATATTACATTAAAGTTAGACAAATTAGAACCTTGGAATGATCTTGGAGATACGCAGCTTGTGACGATTCAGTTAAAAGACAGAGAAGAACCTGTCTTTTGCAGTGTGATGGGAAAATTCAGCGGGGAAAGAGGAATCGCAGTCTTCGACGGAATGGAAGGTTTAGGGGATTTCTATATGATCCTTGGAGCAGAAGAGGGAGATCTTCCAGCACAATATCTGATGGATGAGCATTCAAGCCTTACTTGTTTCTGGGGAAGCATGATGAATGTTCCAGACGAGCAAAGAAGCGTGATCGATGAATTGGATATCCGTTTCAAAACAATCAGTGACTGGATTTATTTTGTTTCTTATAAAAAAGGATACAAACCATATCAGTTAGATGAAGATGAAGTAGCACTTCTTACAGAAACTTATGAAAATTTATATATGGTATTAGAAGCAGTCAAAGATGGAAAATTAAATCCAGATATCGAACAGGCAGAAGGAATCGTACGCCGTTATAATTCTGAAAATGACACATGGGAGATGTTTGTAAAAGAAATTCCAGAAGCAGAAAAAGAATTTCCATCCGTGATGTTAGAAGATCAGGATTTAAAAGACGAATTAAAGAATAAGAAACAGATTGATCTTGAAGTGATCTTAGATTTTACTTATCTCCCAGTGATGGTAGAAGGGGAAGAAGAGGGAGAACGTCCAAAGAATCCTCTGTTATTTATGGCATATGATAATACCGATGGCGGAGTGATCACAATGGATATTTTAGAAGAAGGTGATGATGAGATCAGTAGAACTTTGGGATTTTTCATCAGTTTCGTACAGCAGAATGGAAGGATGAAGACGATCAAAGCAAGAAATCCATGGATTTTTGGAGCCTTAGAAGATATCTGTGAATACTGCAGTGTGGATCTTGTATATGACCCAGTAGAAATCATGGATCAGGTCATTGAGGAAGTGATCTCCCAGTTGTAAGATTTTCATGTAATATAGGATAAGATGAATTAGAGTGAACGAGGTTGACAAATAAGTTAATGATTGGTAAAATACAAATAATTTGACGTGCTACCTAAGTAGCACTTTAATTCGATAAAGTATCAAGGAGCGGCAAAATTATGAATAAAAAGAGAGTCCACACACCAGAAGGTGTCAGAGATGTATATGGAACCGAATATGGACAGCGAAGCAAGTTAAAAGCCAAATTAAACAAAGTCTTTGCATCTTACGGATATGAAGGGATCAGAACTCCAGGATTTGAATTCTTTGACGTATTTAATAGCGAAAAAGGAACAGTCTCTGCAAGAGAGATGTTTAAATTTTTTGACAGAGAAGGAAATACCTTAGTTCTTCGTCCAGACGTCACACCATCCATTGCACGTTGTATTGCAAAATATTTTAATGAAGAGAATATGGGAATCCGTCTTTCTTATGCAGGAAACGTATTTTTGAATAACTCAAGTTATCAACTGAAGTTAAAAGAGACATGTCAGTTAGGTGCAGAATTAGTCAATGATGCATCTGTACAGGCAGATACAGAATCCATTGCAATGGCAATTGATTGTTTTTTAGCAGCAGGATTAACAGATTTCAGACTTTCCATTGGGGAGGTTGAATTTTTTAACGGATTAACACAGACGATCAAAGAGGAAGAAGTCAAGACACAGCTTCGTGAATTGATCTTAAATAAAAATTATTTCGGATTAATGGAATATGTGGAAGCATTAGATTTGTCTGATAAGATTAAAGATGTCTTCTTACATTTCAATGAGTTAAATGGAGATGTAGAGATCTTAGATCAAGCAGAAGCTATGGTAGAGAATGAACAGTCTAAGAAAGCAATCAAAAGACTTCGTGATGTCTATGATATTTTGAAATTATACGGCAAAGAACAGTATGTAAGTTTCGATCTTGGAATGTTAAATAAACATAACTATTATACAGGAATCATTTTCAAAGGTTACACTTATGGAACTGGAGACGCAGTCCTAAAGGGTGGACGATATGATAATCTGATCGAACAATTTGGAAAGAAAGCCCCATCTGTCGGATTTGCGATCGTATTAGATGAGCTGATGATGGCATTAAGTCGCCAGGGAATCCATATGGAAGCTGATCATATGGATACCATGATCATTTATAAAGAAGCAACGATGAAAGATGCGATCCTTCGAGCAGAAGAATTAAGAAAAGAAGGAAAGAAAGTCATTTTAGAGAGAAAAAATGATCTGTGCAGTAAAGCAGATTATGAAAAATTTGCCAAAGAACATCGCCTTGGTGGAATCCTTTATTTTATCTAATCAACAAATCTAGCACAAAGAAGGGAAACAAAAGATCATGAGATATATTACATTTGCCCTTGCAAAAGGGCGACTTGCAAAGAAAGCGATGGCTTTATTAGAAGAGATCGGTATTACATGCGAGGAAATGAAAGATGAGAAAACAAGAAAATTGATCTTCGTCAATGAAGAATTAAAATTAAAATTTTTCTTATCCAAAGCAAGTGACGTGCCAACTTATGTTGAATACGGAGCAGCCGATATCGGTGTTGTTGGAAAGGATACAATCCTTGAAGAAGGAAGAAACCTGTATGAAGTATTAGATCTGAAATTCGGAGCTTGCAAGATGTGTGTCTGTGGACCAAAAGAAGCGAAGAAATACTTAAACAGCAATGAGATCATCCGTGTAGCATCCAAATATCCACATATTGCGAAAGAATATTTCAATAATCAGAAATTACAGACAGTAGAGATCGTTAAATTAAACGGATCTGTCGAACTTGCACCGATCGTTGGATTATCTGAGGTGATCGTCGACATCGTAGAGACAGGAACAACATTAAAAGAAAACGGACTAGAGGTCTTAGAAGAGGTTTGCCCACTATCTGCAAGAATGGTAGTAAATCAGGTAAGCCAGAAGATGGAACAGGAACGTATCAGTAAGATCATCGTTGCATTAAAGAAGATCTTAGACGAAAAAGAATAGGTCGGAGGAAAGAATCATGAGAATAGTAAAAGTAAACAAAGATTCAATTGCAAATATCTTATCAGATTTATTAAAGAGAAGTCCTACAAACTATGGGGATTTTCAGGATAAAGTTGATGCGATTATCAAAAATGTCAGAGATAATGGAGATAAAGCAGTCTTTGATTATACAGCACAGTTTGACAAAGCTGAGATCAATGCAGACAATATTTTAGTTACAGAAGAAGAGATCAAAGAAGCTTATGAAGAAGTGGATGATGAATTGATCAAAGTTATTCGTAAAGCAATCAAGAACATTCGTGATTTTCATGAAAAACAGATTCAGAAGAGCTGGTTTGAGACAAGAGAAGACGGAGTGATGCTTGGACAGAAAGTTACACCAATGGAGACTTGTGGTGTTTATGTGCCAGGTGGAAAAGCCGTTTATCCATCTTCTGTATTAATGAACATTGTTCCGGCACATGTTGCAGGAGTGAAAAATATCATCATGACAACACCTCCTGGAAAAGATGGAAAAGTTACAGCAAATACATTAGTGGCAGCAAAAGAAGCTGGAGCAACAAAAGTATATAAAGTTGGTGGAGCACAGGCAATCGCAGCGATGGCATTTGGAACAGAGTCTATTCCAAAAGTAGATAAGATCGTAGGACCAGGTAACATTTTTGTTGCATTAGCGAAAAAAGCAGTTTATGGAAATGTAAGTATCGATTCCATCGCAGGACCAAGTGAGATCTTAGTTTTAGCAGATGAGACAGCAAACCCAAGATATGTGGCAGCAGACTTACTTTCACAGGCAGAACATGATGAGATGGCAAGTGCGATCCTTGTTACAACAAGTGAAGAATTAGCACATAAAGTATCTGATGAGATCGATGGATTCTTAAATCAGTTATCAAGAAAAGAAATCATGGAGAAATCTCTAGATTCTTTCGGATATATTCTTGTTGCAAGTGATATGAAAGAAGCGATCGATACAGCAAATGCCATTGCATCTGAACATATGGAGATCATGACAGCCAATCCATTTGATGTTATGACAAGAATCAAGAATGCAGGAGCAATCTTTATTGGAGCATACAGTTGTGAACCTCTAGGAGATTATTTCGCAGGACCAAATCATGTTCTTCCTACAAACGGAACAGCGAAATTCTTCTCTCCATTAAGTGTTGACGATTTCATCAAGAAATCAAGTGTCATTTACTATTCAAGAGAAGCCTTAGAGCCAGTACACAAAGACATCGAATTCTTTGCAAATCAGGAACAGCTGACTGCACATGCAAATTCCATGAAAGTAAGATTTGAAGATAACCAGGAAGGATAAAGATATGAGTAGAAGTGCATCAATTGAAAGAAATACAAGCGAGACAAAGATCAAACTTTCCATTGACCTTGATGGAAATGGAAATGGAAACATCCATACAGGAATCGGTTTTTTTGACCATATGTTAAATGCATTTGCACGCCATGGATTTTTTGATCTTGATGTGGAAGTCGAAGGAGATCTATATGTCGACTGCCACCATACAATTGAAGATGTTGGAATTGTACTCGGCGAAGCGATCAAACAGGCGGTTGGAGATAAAAAAGGGATCAAACGTTATGGATCTTTCATGCTTCCAATGGATGAGACATTAATGCTATGTGCGATCGATTTATCTGGAAGACCATATTTTGTGATGGATTGTGACTTTACCGTTGACCGTGTTGGCGAATTTGACACAGAGATGGTAAAAGAATTCTTCTATGCGGTATCTTATGGCAGTATGATGAATCTGCATTTAAAGAAATTACATGGGGAAAATAATCATCATATGATCGAAGCAGCATTTAAAGCATTTGCTAAAGCTTTAGATGAAGCAACAAGTTTAGACTCAAGGATCACAGATGTGCTTTCTACGAAAGGAGCCCTATAAGATGAGCAACGAAGCAAAACCATTAAACAGTAAGATGAGTTTTGATGAATTCAAATTAAACAGCGATGGAATGTTAACCGTTGTTGTACAGGATTATAAGACAAATGAAGTTTTGATGGTCGCATATATGACCAAGGAAGCTTATGATAAGACGATCGAGACAGGAATCATGACATATTACAGTCGAAGCCGTAATGAATTATGGATCAAAGGAGAGACATCCGGACATTATCAATATGTCAAAGATTTATATATCGACTGTGACAGAGATACTTTACTTGCCAAAGTAAAGCAGATCGGAGCTGCCTGCCATACAGGAAATTATTCTTGTTTCTACACAGATTTATTAGAAAAAGAGGATTAAGATGTAATCTTTGTGAGAAAATATTTGTGTTTCTAAGTTCGATTTGGTATAATCGACTTTATAAGATAAGGAGGCAAGATTATGACAGCATTTTTATCAGAATTAGTCTCTTATGTATTGAAGTTTGCGATTCTCTTTGCATGCTCCGCGGCAGGAATTTATTTCGGAACTAGTCGTGCAAAGGCAAAGAAGAAAGAAGCATAAGATCATACATGATTAGGAGAAGATCATTTAGCTGCATGAGTTTATATTCTCATGCAGCTAAAAAGCCGTAAAGACAAGGTCTTCTTAATAATATAATGAAATGACACTAGGAGGATGAAACGTTGAGAGCATATGGAGTCAACGAACTCAGGAAGATGTATCTTGAGTTTTTCGAAAGTAAAGGACATTTAGCATTAAAGAGTTTTTCACTCGTGCCAAAGAATGATAACAGTTTATTACTGATCAACGCTGGTATGGCACCACTGAAACCTTACTTCACAGGACAGGAAGTACCACCAAGAACAAGAGTAACAACATGTCAGAAGTGTATCCGTACAGGAGATATTGAAAATGTTGGTAAGACAGCAAGACATGGTACATTCTTTGAGATGTTAGGTAACTTCTCTTTTGGAGATTATTTTAAACACGAAGCAATCGCATGGTCTTGGGAATTTTTAACAGAAGTGATCGGATTAGATCCAGATAGATTATATCCATCTGTATATGAAGATGATGATGAAGCATTCGAGATCTGGGAGAAAGAGATCGGAATCGCACCAGAGAGAATCTTCCGTTTTGGAAAAGAAGATAACTTCTGGGAGCATGGTGCAGGACCTTGCGGACCATGTTCAGAGATCTACTATGATCGTGGAGAGAAATACGGATGTGGAAGCCCAGACTGTACAGTAGGATGTGACTGCGATCGTTATATGGAAGTATGGAACAACGTATTTACACAGTTTGAGAATGACGGACACAACAATTATACAGAATTAGAGAACAAGAACATTGATACAGGTATGGGACTGGAACGTCTTGCTGTTGTAGTACAGGAAGTAGATTCTATCTTTGATGTAGACTCTATCAAAGCAATCCGTGATGAAGTCTGTAAGATTGCTGGTGTTACTTATGGTGTCGATCACGAGACAGATGTATCTATCCGTGTGATCACAGACCATATCCGTTCTGCTACATTTATGTTATCTGATGGTATCACACCATCCAACGAAGGACGTGGATATGTACTTCGTCGTCTGATCCGTCGTGCAGCAAGACATGGAAGATTACTAGGAATCGATCATCTGTTCTTAACAGATATCAGTAAGATCGTGATCCGTGAATCCAAAGACGGATATCCAGAATTAGAAGAAAAAGCAGAATTTATCTTCAATCATTTATCTCAGGAAGAAAAACAGTTCAACAAGACGATCGATCAAGGACTGTCTATTTTAGCAGATATGGAAAAAGATATGAACGAAAAAGGCAGCAAAGAACTTGCTGGTGCTGATGCGTTCAAATTATATGACACTTATGGATTCCCACTAGATCTGACAATCGAAATCTTAGAAGAAAAGGGATTTACTGTAGACAAAGAAGGCTTTGATAAAGAAATGCAGATTCAGAGAGAAACTGCCAGAGCTGCAAGAAAAACAACAAACTACATGGGTGCCGATGCAACTGTTTACGAACAGTTAGACCCAGCTATGACAACAAAATTTGTTGGATATGATGAGCTTACTTGTGAAGGCGAGATCACAGCCATGACAACAGAGACAGAAGTTGTTTCTACTCTGAATAAAGGAGACAAAGGAACAATCGTTGCTGACCAGACAGCATTTTATGCAACAAGTGGTGGTCAGGAAGCAGATAAAGGTGTGATCGTCAGTGGAGATGCAGCTTTTGAAGTAGAAGATGTTATTAAATTATCTGGTGGTAAGTTCGGACATGTTGGACACGTAGTTGAAGGAACATTCAACGTAGGAGACAAAGCAGTCTTTACAGTCAATGAGAAGAACCGAGCATTAGGAGCTAAGAATCATAGTGCAACTCATTTATTACAGAAAGCATTAAGAGAAGTGCTTGGAACTCACGTAGAACAGGCAGGATCTTTAAATAATGCCGAACATTTAAGATTCGACTTTACACATTTCTCACCATTATCTGATGATGAGATCGCAAGAGTTGAAAAGATCGTTAATGAAAAGATCGCCGAGGATCTTCCAGTTGTAACAAAAGTTATGTCTATGGAAGATGCTAAGAAAACAGGAGCTATGGCACTGTTTGGAGAGAAATACGGAGATGAAGTAAGAGTCGTTTCTATGGGAGATTTCTCTGTAGAATTATGTGGTGGTACTCATGTAAAGAATACCGGAGTGATCACAGCATTTAAGATTTTATCTGAAACTGGTGTTGCATCAGGAGTTCGAAGAATCGAAGCAGTGACAGATCAGGGAGTATTTAACTACTACCATAAGCAGGAAGAAGAATTAAAAGAAGCAGCCAAAGCATTAAAAGCTACACCAGCAACACTGCTTACAAGAATTGAATCTCTTCTTGCAGAAGTGAAAGAATTAAAGAGTGAAAATGAATCCTTAAAGAGCAAACTTGCAAAAGATGCTCTAGGAGATGTTATGGATCAGGTAGAAGAAGTCAAAGGAGTGAAAGTTCTTGCAACTTCTCTAGAAGATGTTGATATGAACGGGCTTCGTGAACTTGGAGATAATTTAAAAGAAAAATTAGGAGAAGGTGTCATTGTCCTTGCTTCCCAGAAAGACGGAAAAGTCTTCTTAGTTGCCATGGTAACAGACGAAGCACAAAAAGCAGGGGCACACGCTGGAAACCTGATCAAAGCGATCGCCGGATGTGTTGGAGGCGGCGGTGGAGGACGTCCAAATATGGCTC
>OGRR01001802.1_pt1 | contig 12639 bp, 10 predicted proteins | sample 1553511 | NCBI WGS metagenome assembly OGRR01 (sample SAMEA2580040, study PRJEB22360) | human gut metagenome | biome: human gut; feature: human-associated habitat; material: faeces | place: Denmark | collected 2008/2010 | reverse complement strand
GAACCTGTTCTGGCCACGGAGGGGGGCGACGGTCCCGGTTGCCCGCCACAGCGAGGTCAGTACGCCGATGAGCACGAAGGCCACCACCACGGTCCCCGCGGACCGTACGCTGCCGGCCGCACGGCTCGCCATCGCGCGCAACGAGCACCGGCGAACCAGCCCATACCCCATGAACAGCAGCACACCAACGAACAGCGCGGGAATAATCGACCAGCCGAGGGCGACGCTGGCAAACAGCACCGCACAGAACAGCAACATCGTGCCCGCTTCCAGCATGCGATCCTCTCCTCTTCTGGCTACAGCCTCATCTCAGATTCCATCTCATGACCCGCAGTCGCAAACATCAACGCTATTCGCACGAGCCATGACTCAAGATAACAGGAGATTCTACGACGAACGTATGGTACTGGTTATTGCGCAATCATTATGGCTGGATTTAGTCACCACCGGAACCGCGAACAGCCAGACTAATATTGCCAACGATTCCGCCATCCCCAACACGATTCCAAATGAACGCGCCATTGCTTCAGGCGATCTATCTTCGTTGGCACACTGCCCGTTTTTGCTGGGCAATCCGCAGGACATCGATGGCCGCATTGCCGACCTGCTGTTCCGCCGTGCCGGTTTTGAGCCGAAAGTCACAGCCCGTTCGGATAACGTACTGACTCTGCTGGAACTGTGCCATTACGGTATGGGTGCCTGCCTATGCCCGGAGCGGTTCCTGCCAGCGCTGCTTGACGGCGAACGGCTGCGCACCTTGCGCGTGCTGGATTGCGGCCCGGATACCGCATATGCCATTCAGTTCGGCGTTTCGGCCACACCATACCGCTGGAGCGTCATTGATGATTTCATTCGTTGCGCACGCGAGGTCACCACCGGCGTGTCGCAATAGCCGCCAACTTGCGTTCAAGTGGGGTTGAACTGTTTTAATCGAATTGTTAGCGTTCACGGCCGGCCATGAAGAGACGACGGTGACGATTGATTATCAAGGAGCACACATGAAGTATCGCAGCGTTGGCAAGTCGGGACTGAAGATCAGCGAGGTCGCACTGGGCAGCTGGGTCACGGATCTCAAGGGCACGGCGGCTGAGGACGTGGCCAAGGAGACCGTGAAGCTCGCCTACGATTCCGGCGTCAACTTCTTCGACTGCGCGGACGCTTACTCGGGCGGCGCCGCCGAACGATTCCTCGGCGAAGTGCTCAAGCAGTACCCGCGTAAGGAACTCGTCATCTCCAGCAAGGTCTACTTCCCCACCGGCGAAGGCGTGAACGACCGCGGCCTGTCCCGCAAGCACATTTTCGAGAGCATCGACCAGACGCTGAAGAACATGCAGACCGATTATCTGGACATGTACTTCTGCCACCGTTTTGACGAGACCACCGACCTTACCGAGACCTTGCGCGCGATGAGCGACCTGGTCGCCCAAGGCAAGGTGCTGTACTATGGCGTTTCCGAGGAGTGGGGTTCGGCTCGCCTTGAAGAGGCCCAGCGCATCATCGACCGCTACAACCTGTACCCGATTACCGTGGTTCAGCCGCAGTATAACCTAAACGACCGTTACATCGAGCATGAGATCATGGGCACCTGCCGCAAGCTCGGCATCGGCATCACCACGTTCTCCCCGCTCGCGCAGGGTCTGCTGACCGGCAAGTACCGCAAGGGCCAGCCGCTGCCGGCCGGCTCGCGCGCCACCTGGCAGTCCGACCACCAGATCAACGATCTGCTGACCGATGAGAACCTCGACAAGGTCGAGCAGCTGCGCAAGGTGGCCGATGAGCTCGGCACGAACCTGCCGGTGCTTTCCATGGCATGGATCCTGCAGCACCCGGAGATCAGCTGTGTGATCGCCGGCGCCTCCAAGCCCAGCCAACTGGAGAACAACATGAAGGCCGCGGGCTTTGTGATTCCGGCTGACGCGATGGCCGAAATCGACAAGATCACCGGCTTCCACCGCTTCGAACGTCACGTAGGCTGACGAATCTGAGACTTCCTCCAACGAGAGCGATTGTCAAGCGCCGAAATCGGTATCGCCTTGGGCTTCGGCCTGAGCGATGGCGGTTTCGGCGTTTTTTGCTGTTTGCTCGATGACTTGGTTGTAGCCGGTCAGGGCCGCGAACGGCATGAACTGCGCGGCCCGCTGGTGGCGGGACATGTGCGGATGCTTGCGCGACTGATGGTGTGGCAGGTTGATGATGTCGTCGTACGCACGGGTCTCTTGCAGGGTCATGCGCGATGGCCTCCGATCTGACGGTTGCGGTCCTGACCGGTGGCACCGTCTTCCATGTCCATGGCTTTGATGACGGCGTTGCGGCCGAATTTACGTTTCACATCCAGCAGCGCACGCTGGATATCATGCTCTCCATCTTTTTCGCTGGTGGAATCGGATCCATACGATTGGGCCTCGTCATCACCGAACAAGTCGAGCTGTTCATAGCGTTTGCCGGCGGCCAGCTCCTCCGGAGTGGCCACATCATCGGCGATGACGGTCAACCGCCTCACAAGCAAGCGTGAATCCACAATGCGCTCGTACAACATCGTCATGGCCTCACGAATACGTGCCGACGACGAGGTGAAATCACCCAAACCAATCGACCCGACCGCGCTCTTGGGCACCTTGCGCCCAAATCGGTCGATGGTCACCGGCCCTTGATAGCTTTTCGCCGCCCGCTCAGCGGCACGTTTCATCGCATAATCAGCGCACGAATCGAGCTTTGACGAATCAAGACTGCCGATGTCATAGCCGACGGCGAGCGTCAGTCGGTTCGTCAGCACGCTTTTATCGACCAGATCGAGGGCCAGCGCATCGGCCATCTCCTTGGTGATCAGCCGGGCCGTGGCATAGTCGGCGGGGCCGGTGAGCACCTGCCCACTGCTAATGCTGTGCGCACCTGGCTCATAGGATCGGATATCCGCGATTTCGCACGGCTCCCAGCCCCACGCATGGTCGATGAGCAGTTCGGCATTGACACCGAACATGCGATACAGCAGGTCTTCGTTGTAGTAATCCGAAGCACGACCCACCGAGCATCGGGCGATATCGCCCATGGTCATCAGTCCGGCATGCTCGAGCTTCTTGGCATAGCCGCGCCCAACCCGCCAAAAATCGGTGAGCGGACGATGATCCCAAAGCAGCCGACGATATGACATTTCATTCAGTTCGGCCACGCGCACGCCGTCCTTGTCGGCGGGCATGTGCTTGGCGACGATATCCATGGCGACTTTGGCCAGATACATGTTGGAGCCGATGCCGGCAGTGGCGGTGATGCCGGTTTTGGTGAGGATTTCGCGCACGATGGTTCGCGCCATCGCATGCGGCCCCATACCCAGCGAGCGCAGATATGGCGTGGCGTCGATGAACACCTCGTCAATCGAGTAGACATGGATGTGCTCGGGTGCGGCGTATTTGAGGTAGATGCCATATATTTGCCCGCTGATTTCCAGATAGTGCGCCATGCGAGGTTTGGCGATGACCATCGAGGCTTTGAGTCCCGGCGAGCGTTCCAGGTCGCATGCATCGCAGGACTCCCCGATTAATCGGCCGCCGGGAGCATGGACCGCGCGCTCGATGTTGACTCCATTCAGGCGCTGTTTTACCTCGAATAGCCGCGCACGACCGGGAATGCCATAGTTCTTCAGCGAGGGTGAGACCGCCAAACATATTGTCTTATCGGTGCGGGTTTCATCGGCCACCACCAGATGCGTGGTCAACGGGTCGAGTCCGCGCGCCACGCACTCCACCGAGGCATAGAAGGACTTGAGATCAATGGCAATATAGGTATGCTCGCGTTGCGTCGATACCGTTCCGCTGCCCATCGCCATCACCTCCTTACCACCGCTGGCCCGACCAGCATATCAACACAGTCGAACATTTGTTCGATGCAACATGCCTGTTCGAAACTGCCGAAGTCGACGCACGCAACGCGCCCAAGCATGCTCTTCACCCACACCACACGCGCAGCGGCAGAGCAGCGGCATGCATGCGTACCATGGGAATATGAAGAAAAGCATTACGGCAGACAGCGATTTTGCGGCGTGGGCGGCAGCCCGATCCCAGAAAACGAATCGATCACTGGCAGGAGCCCGCCTCGCGATTCCGGAGCCGCAGAAGCATGCCGAAATCAAGTCTCAGGCCCAGCAATGGGGCATGACCGTCGAAGATGCCACGATGACCGACGGGCACAGCGAGGAATTCCTATGTGACGGCACACAAAGCATTGATTCCATTGCCGACATGCGCACGGCAAGTGGGCTGGAGGCAATGGAGTACGCGGAACAGCACATGCCGGTATTACGCGACACCGTGGATGACCTCACCACCCGCGTCGATTTCTCAGGCATTCGTATTGCCGTCTGCCTGATACTGGAGCCAAAAACCGCGATTCTGCTGCGCAAGCTTAAGGCCGCCGGCGCAATCGTCGGCGTATATTGCGGCCCGGATTCCACGGATCCCCGAGTGGCGGAACAGCTGCGCCGAGAAGGAATCACGGTCGAATCCAGCCGAGCCTGGACCGCGGAACAGGCGCACGAGGCAGCCCTGCGCCTGCTGGACAAGATACAGCCGAACATCATCATCGACGATGGTGCCAGCTTCGCCCGTCTCGCCTCGCTCGAACGCCCCGAACTCACGGCGAATCTCATTGGAGTGGCCGAGGAAACGACCAGTGGCGTACGCGCGTTCCAGCAGATGCAGGAAGCGGGAGCCCTCACCTACCCGGTCGTAGCCGTTAACGACAGTGTGCTGAAAACCGGATTCGACAACGCCCACGGCACTGGGGAGACATGCGTGACCACCATGCAGCGCATTCTCGGCGAGCATGCATTCGACGGCAAGAACGTCACCGTCATCGGCTACGGCCCGGTCGGCCAAGGCTTCGCACGGCGTGTTCGCGCGCTTGGCGCCGAAGTCACCATCTGCGATATCGATCCAGTGGCTTCACTCAAAGCGGTGTTCGACGGCTTCGCCGCACAAGACATTGACGAGGCACTCCCTTGCGCGGATATGGTGGTGTCCGCCACTGGCGTGAGACATACGGTCACACTTGAGCACATGCGCGCAATGCACGAGGGCGCGGCGCTCGCAGTGATCGGCGGCATCGCCAACGAAATCGCCTTGGACGAGGTAAGCGACTTCACCCCACAGGTCAACAGGGACACCGTGCAACTCAATGTTCCCGACGGACCAACGCTCACGCTAATCGCCGACGGCGATGGCGTGAACTACACGGTGGGAGGCGGCAATCCAATCGAAATCATGGATCTGAGCTTCGCCGTACAGGCCAGCGCCGTCGCATATCTTCTGGAACATCGAGGCACACTGGATCACACGCTTATCAGACTTGACGCAGCGACCGACCAGCGCATCGCCGCCAGCGCGCTCAAGGCGCGCGGATACCGAGCCAGCCATGCCGTGGAGGACAACGGCTACAATTGGCGACTGACCAGATTCGCGGAAAACGACCGAGAGAACGCCGACCGATAGCCATAGACACGGCACCGAACACAACGCAGCGAGGAGAATATGACCGACAACACCTGGCCGACCGTCGATACCGAGCTTATCGATGATGTGACACTGTATTCCGCCAAACTCATCATCCCCGTGACGGGCCCCGTCATCATCGATGGCGCAGTTGCCATACATGGCGACCGCGTGGTTCATGTAGGTAAACGCCGCTGGGTGCTGGAGGCGCTGAAGCAGGAAATGACGGCTCACGGCACCATCCGTGAACGACATTGGGATGGGGTGCTCACCCCCGGATTGGTCAACGCGCACACTCATCTGCAGTACAGCGGCATGGCGCAGGTCGGGCAAGGCACCTACGATCGGTTCCGCGCCTGGGAACTGGCATTCAACGAGGTGTACGCCGAGGCGCAGAAGACCCAGCCATGGAAGCAGTGGGCCGAGGACGGTGCTCGCCAGATGGTCGAATCGGGCACAACGGCCGCCGCAGACATCGTCACCGATTTGGACGCCGCCGGCGCGCTGGCTTCGCAGGGCATGCACGGCATCGCTTATTGGGAGGTAATGGGCTGGCACAACGACGAATGGATGGAAAAGGGCCGCACCGAGCTCATCCGGCAGTTGCGACGGATGAACGAGGAGCAGCTGCCGAACCTCGGCATCAGCCCGCATGCTCCGTATACGCTGGAGTCCGAACCGTTCGTTGATCTTCCAGACATTGCTCGTCAGCTGAACATGCGACTGCATATCCATCTGGCGGAGACCCCGCTCGAGGCCGGCACTTATCCGCCGGTGCTCACCACTTATTCGGCGTCCGACTGGCGTGACCACGATTGGGAAAGCTACCGGCAGCTCAAGGACGTGGGCAAAGGTGCCTCCGCCATCCAGTTCGTCGATCAGCTTGGCTCGCTTGGCCCGGATGTGCACATTGCACACGGCGTGTGGGCCAATGGCGAGGATCGGCGTATTCTACGTCAGCGCGGCGTGGGCGTGGCCTTGTGCCCCCGATCGAATCGCATTACCAACACCGGCAAAGATGCACCGGTGCGCGAATACCTCGAGGAAGGCAATCTGGTAAGCGTGGGCACCGATTCGCTCTCCAGCACGCCGACCCTCGATCTGCTTGATGACGTGTCGATGCTTTACGGCCTGGCCCGCGAACAAGGCTATGCCAGCGACGATCTGACACATCGCCTGATTCGTATGATGACGCTGGGCGGCGCCGCCTCCATGGGCATGCACGTGGGCCGCAACCGCATTGGACAAATCAACGCGGGCGCATTGGCTGATTTCGCGTTCTTCGACATCCCCGTCGACACATCATCTCCGGCCGGCATCGAAGAAACGCTGGAAACACTGGTGAGGCACGGCGCAGGCACGAACCGAGCCACGGTGATATCCGGGCGCGAAGCCTACAACAACGCCTGGTGACACCGCTGACCTGACCTGATATCAAGAAGCCAAAAACCAGCAAACCCGCCAAGAACAGGAGATCTCATTATGAGCGTCGCTTTGCGAGACATGAGTCCATACGCCCGGTCCATAGTGGAACGCCTTGGACTGGAAGCCCACCCCGAAGGCGGCTGGTACACGCGTGACTGGCAATCCCCGCACACGGATGAGGCCTCAAGCCGACCGCTATCGTCACTGATTTACTTCCTGCTGCCCGAGGGAGATGCCAGCGCCTGGCATAAGGTCGATGCGGATGAGGTCTGGCTGTGGCATGGCCCGGCATCGGTCAAGCTGGAACTCGGCGGCAGCGGCGAGACTCCGGAATCCGAAGAATCCAAGCGAACCGTAATCACCCTGGGTTCCGGCATCACCACCGATCAGGCCGACGTAACCGTATCGGGACATGCGGTCGTACCGGCTGGCGTCTGGCAGCGCACAGTGCCAGGCCAGGGCGATGCGCTGGTCTCCTGTGTGGTCAGTCCGGGATTCGTATTCGACGGCTTCACACTCGAACAGTGAACGCCATTTCGCTCTGCGCCAATATGAGACATCCGTTCGCTTACACGCCAGATTGCGCGGCTCTAGCCGGCCATAAGCAATGGAGATAACCAGCATCCGAAAATATCGCTGTTTTGTAGTAGCCCAATAGCCATACAATTGGCGCGCATGCATCAAGCACGGCTTTGAACCGTGTGCATGACGAACACTTGAGGAAAGGAAGCCCATGTTCAATAAGCAACACATCGTCCGTACCATTGCGGCCACCGCCAGCATCCTGGCTCTGTCGTTCACCGCAGCCTGCGGTTCCGGCCAGTCCACCGCATCCAATTCCGCCGATTCGAACGACATCACCCAGCAGACGTACAAGCCGGGCAAGCTGACCATCGCCACCGGACAGCCGGCCTACGAGCCGTGGGTTATGAACGACAAGCCGGAAAGCGGTGAGGGCTACGAGGCGGCCGTCGCCTACGCAGTGGCCGACAAGCTCGGTTTCAAGAAGAGCGACGTGGTGTGGACCCGCACCGCATTCGACACCGCCATCGCTCCCGGTGCCAAGGACTGGGATCTCAACATCCAGCAGTTCGGCATCACCGACGAGCGCAAGAAGGCCGTTGACTTCTCGTCCAGCTACTACAACGACAGCCAGTCCGTCGTGGTCAAGAAAGACAGCAAGTTCGCCAACGTCACCAAGGTATCCGATCTGAAGAATGCGACCGTGGGCGTCATGGTCGGCACCCTTGCCTACGACTACGCCAAGGCGAACATCAAGGACGACATCCAGACGTTCAATGATGATGCCGCACTGGCTCAGGCACTTGACGCCGGTCAGATCGACGCACTGGTCACCAGCACCGTGGAATGCGTGTACATGGTGCAGTCCGAACAGGTCAAGGACGCCAAGGTGCTCGGCCGTCTGCCTGACTCCGAAGACAAGAGCGGCATGGGCATCGTGCTGCCGAAGGATTCCAAGCTGACTGCAGCCGTGACCAAGGCAGTGAATGACCTGAACGCCGACGGCACCATCAAGAAGCTTCAGGACAAGTGGCTGGCCGAGTACACCACCGACCTGACCGAACTGAAGAAGTAAGTGGAGTAGGCTCACATCATAAGGTCACAACACCTTGGCCGGGCGCTGCGGAAATTTTCCTGTGACACCCGGCCATTCCGGCATTCAGGAAGCGAGCGACATTCATCACATGACCGCAGCACCAACCGAAACCAGGCAGCACAATGCCCCTGACGGACACGAGGTAAGTCAGGTCGAGCTCAGACGACGCCAATATCGTGTTCATCAGCAAATTCAATCGACGATTACCAGTCTGATCAGCACCGTTGTGTTCGTTGTGGTCATCGTCATCGGCCTGAAGCTCTCCCCCGGCTGGCCACGAGTCAAGGAGACCTTCTTCTCCGGCGAATACTTCGTCAAATCGTTTCCCCATGTGCTTGACGGCCTATGGCTCAACATCCGCGTTCTGCTCGTCGCAGTGGTCGGCGTGGCGATTCTGAGTACGCTGATCGCGCTGGTGCGCACCAGCCGCTCCCCTATTCTGTTCCCGCTGCGTATCCTGGCATTGATCTACACGACTGTGATGCGCGGCGTGCCTATTATCGTCGTGCTGTATCTAATCGGTTTCGGCATTCCCGGTCTAGGCTTGTTCGGCCGTATCGATCCCTCGGTACTCGGCACCATTGCAGTGGTAATGGGATACAGCGCCTACGTCTCCGAGGTGCTGCGTGCCGGTTTTAACGACGTACATCCTTCTCAGCGAGCCTCGGCCCGCTCGTTGGGCCTGACCTCCGGCCAGACGACCCGACTGATCGTCATTCCTCAGGCATTGCGCAAAGTGGCGCCCGCACTGATGAATGACTTCATCTCCATGCAAAAGGACGTCGGCCTGATTTCCGTGCTGGGTGCGGTGGATGCCGTGCGCGCCGCACAGATCGACGTGGCCAGCACCTACAACTTCACGCCGTATGTGGTCGCCAGCCTGCTGTTCATCCTGATGAGCGTGCCGTTCATCCTGCTGAACGACTGGTACACGGAACGTCTGCGTAAGCGCGAACTCAGCGGAGGAACGGTATGAGCGAAATAACCAATATCATCACCGAGGCGAGTGACTCCCCCGTGAGCAACAAGACGGTGCTGCGTCTTGATGACGTGCGCAAATCCTTTGGAAACACGCAGGTGCTGCGTGGCATTTCCTTTGACATTCACCAACATGAGGTGGTGGCTTTGCTGGGGCCTTCCGGTTCGGGCAAATCCACATTGATGAAATGCGTCAACCTGCTTGAGCAGGTCGATGACGGCCAGATTTGGCTGGGCAATACCGATATCACCGACCCGCGTGCCGATCAGGACAAGATTCGCGCACGTATCGGCGTGGTGTTCCAGCAGTTCAACCTCTTCCCCCACATGTCGGTGCTCAAGAACGTGACCCTTGCCGCAATCAAGGTTCACCACTGGAGCAAGGATCGCGCCGAAACCCGCGCTATGGAACTGCTTGAACGCATCGGCATGCACGATAAAGCCAGCGCCTACCCTGATCAGCTCTCTGGCGGCCAGCAGCAGCGCGTGGCGATTGCGCGCGCACTGATGACCGACCCGGAACTGCTGCTGCTTGACGAGATCACATCTGCTCTTGATCCGATGCTGGTCGGCGAAGTGCTCAACATGGTTGCCGAGTTAAAGGCCCAAGGCACCACAATCCTCATGGCCACGCACGAAATGAGCTTCGCCCACGAAGCGGCCGACCGCATCGTACTGCTCCGTCACGGCGTCATCGCCGAGAACGGCACACCCGCCGAGGTGATGGACGAGTCGCAGGATCCCGAGACCATCGAGTTCTTCAGCCATTTCAGGCACTGAGACGAAGCCGAAAAACAAACACCGGATTCATACGACGAAAGGCTCCGACGGATAATACCGGCGGAGCCTTTCAAATTGCGTTGACGAAAGTCAACCGATCACGTCACACCGACAATTCGGTATCACGCTTGAGCACAAAGTGGAGCACCAGGTAATGCGGCGGTGAACAGGTAAGAGACATCCATGCCTCCAACCTACCCTCCGGCATCACCCCACACCACAACCACCCACCACAAACAGCGAAAGGCCAAAATCCTAAGCCACTATTCATACTCAACTGATCTGGTGCTTAAACCGCGTCCGCGAACCCCAACAAGTTCCACCACCCCACAACACGCGATGTAGCCGCCGATTGGTAGGGTTGGCAGATAGTTAATCCCCTGTTTGAAAAAGGAGCTTTGGCTTGTCGGCTGAACTCGAAGACATTCATGAGGAATGTGGCATCTTCGGCGTATGGGGCCACCCCGACGCCTCACGACTCACCTATTTTGGCCTGCACGCGCTGCAGCATCGCGGTCAGGAAGGTGCCGGCATCGTCTCCAACGATAACGGTCATCTCATCGGTCATCGCGGACTCGGCCTGCTCACCCAGGTGTTCGGCGATGAGCGCGAAATCGAACGACTGAAGGGCAATTGCGCCATCGGCCACGTGCGTTACGCAACGGCCGGCTCGGGCACCACGGACAACATCCAGCCGTTCATCTTCCGCTTCCATGACGGCGACGTGGCTCTGTGCCATAACGGCAACCTGACGAACTGCCCGTCACTGCGCCGCAAGCTTGAAGAAGAAGGCGCCATCTTCCATTCGAACTCCGACACCGAAGTGCTGATGCACTTGATTCGCCGTTCGATGCAGCGCACCTTTATGGACAAGCTCAAGGAAGCGCTCAACACGGTGCATGGCGGTTTCGCCTACCTGCTGATGACCGAAGACGCCATGATCGGCGCACTCGACCCGAACGGCTTCCGCCCGCTCTCCCTCGGCAAGATGAAGAACGGCGCCTACGTGCTCGCCTCCGAAACCTGCGCACTGGATGTCGTCGGCGCCGAGCTGGTGCGCAACATTCGCCCGGGTGAAATCGTGGTGGTCAACGATCACGGCTACAAGATCGTGCAGTACACCAACAACACGCAGCTGGCCATCTGCTCGATGGAGTACATCTACTTCGCCCGCCCGGATTCCGATATCTATGGCGTCAACGTGCACTCCGCCCGCAAGCGCATGGGCGCACGTCTCGCCGACGAATCCCCGGTGGAGGCCGATATGGTTATCGGCGTGCCGAACTCCTCATTGTCCGCCGCATCCGGCTATGCGGAAGCAGCAGGCCTGCCCAACGAAATGGGTCTAATCAAAAACCAGTATGTGGCCCGCACCTTCATTCAGCCCACGCAAGAACTGCGCGAGCAGGGTGTGCGTATGAAGCTCTCTGCTGTGCGCAGCGTGGTTAAAGGCAAGCGCGTTATCGTTATCGATGATTCCATCGTGCGCGGCACCACGTCCAAGCGCATCGTGCAGCTGCTCAAGGAAGCCGGCGCCGCTGAAGTGCATATGCGCATCAGCTCCCCGCCGCTGAAGTACCCTTGCTTCTATGGCATTGATATCTCCACCACCAAGGAACTCATCGCAGCCAAGATGAGCGTGGAGGAAATCCGCGAATACATCGGCGCGGATTCCTTGGCCTACCTTTCGCTCGACGGTCTGGTCGAATCCATCGGACTGAACGCCGACGCCCCATACGGTGGCCTGTGCGTCGCCTACTTCAACGGCGACTACCCCACTGCGCTCGACGACTACGAGGCCGACTTCCTGAAGTCCCTCACGCCCGAGGACCGTGTGCGTCTGCCTGAATTCGCGCTGTACAAGAGCAAGTACATCGGCAACGAGTACAACACCGTGCAGCCGGACGTGCAGTAGGTTCGGCCGGTCCTTCGACTACACCTCAGTCATTGGTCTTTACGACTACCCCTCAGTCAGCTTCGCTGACAGCTCCCCTGACAAGGGGAGCTTAGTACAAACGACAATCCGCTTTTTGCAGGTGGCTCCCCGGCAAGGGAGCTTGAAAATAGAACAGAAAGGCCCCACCAAATGCCAAAAGCATATGAGAACGCCGGCGTGAGCGTCGAAGCCGGGTACGAAGTCGTCAAGCGCATCAAGTCGCACGTGGCCCGCACGAACCGTCCCGGCATGGTCGGCGGCATCGGTGGCTTCGGCGGCCTGTTCGACCTAGCCTCCCTGGGCTACAAGGAGCCGGTCCTCATCTCCGGCACCGACGGCGTAGGCACCAAGCTCATGGTCGCCAAGCTGGCCAACAAGCACGACACCATCGGCATCGACTGCGTGGCCATGTGCGTCAACGA
>OGRR01001795.1_pt1 | contig 12653 bp, 9 predicted proteins | sample 1553511 | NCBI WGS metagenome assembly OGRR01 (sample SAMEA2580040, study PRJEB22360) | human gut metagenome | biome: human gut; feature: human-associated habitat; material: faeces | place: Denmark | collected 2008/2010 | reverse complement strand
CGTCGAAGCTCAGGCAGCCTTCGTAGAAGCTGCGGGTTTCGGTGCCGATCGGCTCATAGCTGGGGTTGATGATGACGTGGAATGGGAATTCGGCCGCTTCGCGCGGGTCATCGTCATCGTCGTCGCGCACATGGTCTTCCACCACGGCAAGCGCCAGTCCGAGGCCGATCTGGGTTGCGGCGAGACCTACGCCCGGCGCTTCGATCATGGTGACGCGCATGGTTTCGATGAGCTTGTCAAGTGTCTTGCGGCTCAGTTGGCCTTCGTAGGCTGCGGTCTGCTGGCGCAGTACCGGTTCACCTGCCTGCACGATGGGAAGCAGCTGTTCCTTGCCGCCGGTTTTGATGAGTTTTTCGACCTCGCGGTTGAGCTCGAGGCTGACTTTCGAGTTACGTCCAAACATGGGGTTCCTTCGCGGATTGGTTCGGGATTTTGGATTGCCAAATACTGTGTATCGGCGGTGTGATTACAAGGCGAGTTCTTCGGCCACGACTTTGGCGAGACGGTCGCAGACCTCGTCGGCCTGCTGCTGGGTTTCCGCTTCAGCCATGACGCGCACGAGCGGTTCGGTGCCGGAGGGACGCAAGAGCACGCGGCCGGTGTCGCCGAGCATTTTCTCTTCGCGTTCGACGGCCGCCTGCACTTTGGCGTTGGTTTTGGCTGCGAGCTTGTCGACGTTTGGCACATTGATGAGGGTTTGCGGCAGTTGCGGGAAGTCGGATGCGAGTTCTTTGAGACTCTTGCCGGAGTTGACCACTTCGTTGCACAAGGTCAGTGCGGTGAGTGTACCGTCGCCGGTGGTGGCGAATTCGCGGTTGATCACGTGGCCGGACTGTTCGCCGCCGAGCGAATAGTCGCCGCGCAGCATTTCCTCAAGCACGTAACGGTCGCCCACGCCGGTTTGCACGGTTTTGATGCCCATGGAACGCAGGGCGAGCTTCAGGCCGAGGTTGCTCATCACGGTTACCACGAGGGTGTCGTGGTTGAGTTTGCCCGCGTTTTTCTTGGCACGTGCAAGAATGCCCATGATCTGATCGCCGTTGACCATATTGCCTTCGCCGTCTACGGCAAGGCAACGGTCGGCGTCACCGTCGAATGCCACGCCCAAGTCGGCTCCGGAGGCTTTGACCATGGCCTGCAGCTGTTCGGGGTGTGTGGATCCGGCGTTCTTGTTGATGTTGTAGCCGTCTGGCGAAGCGTTGATCACGATCACGTCGGCTCCTGCGCGGCGCAACGCTTCCGGCGCGACCACGGAGGTGGCGCCGTTGGCGCAGTCAGCCACGACTTTCAAGCCTTTCAACGGTGTCGGCTGGGACTTGTCAGGCCCGATGGGGGCGATTGTGGATACCAGATGGTCGATATACAGGTTGGTTGCGGTTGCCGTGTCGTGGCTGATACGTCCCACGCCTGCACCGGTCGGGCGTTCCCAATCCTGGCCGAGCACGTTTTCGATTTCGTCTTCTTTGGTGTCAGGCAATTTGAATCCGCCGCGTGCGAAGAATTTGATGCCGTTGTCGGGCATGGGGTTATGGGATGCGGAAATCACGGCACCCATTTCCACGTTCAGCACGGAAGTCAGGTATGCGACGCCAGGGGTTGGAATAATGCCCGCGTCGATCACATCGAAACCACCTGCGGACATGCCTGCGGACAGTGCCGCTGCAAGAAAATCGCCGGAAACGCGAGTATCGCGGCCGACCAGTGCACGGCGACGACCGTCGAATTCGCTTTTGTCTCCATCATCGCCAAGCACGCGCACCGCAGCATCGCCCAAATCCAACGCAAGCTGTGCGGTCAAAGCCCTATTCGCCAATCCTCGAACACCGTCTGTTCCGAACATACGTGGCATGAGTCTCAAGTCCTCGCTATCTCAAGTTATATTGCCGTGCACCATCGTACTCAACGGGTTCACCATTCAACGAAACAGTCGAGAGCATGTTGCGATACCTGCATACTGCGGTACGTAATGTTGCGCAAACCGCAGTATGCAACGGCGCGGGCTTTTCCGCAATCTCACGTTTTCGCAATATCGCGTTATTCGCGCAATACCGCATTCGACAGTTGCGCCACGAACAGGCCTTGGTCTCGAGTGACGATTTGGGCGCGACCGGGCGCCGCCTTCTTCGGTTTGACTTTGCCGATCAGCTGGCCTTCGTTCGAATCTCCGGACAGCAGAATGCCGGTCATGCCGAGATCATGGAACGTCTGCAATACCGGATCGTACATGGCTCGGCTCGCACCGCCGGTTCTGCGGGCCACCACCACATGCAATCCCAGATCGGAGGCCTGCGCCAAATATGGCACCAACGCACGCAGCGGGTTGCCTCGGCTGGTGGAGACCAAATCGTAATCGTCGACCAGCACGTAAACTTCCGAACCCGTCCACCAGGAACGGTCGCGCAACTGTTCGGCAGTCACGTCCTGGCCCGGAATGCGGGTTTTCAGGAATTCCGCAAGCGCGTCGAGACTTTCCGTAGCCTGTTCGTCATTGGTCAGGTACGCTCCAAAATGCGACTGCGGAATCTGCGCAAGATTCGCACGACGATAATCCAACATGAAAATTTTTGCTTTTCCATCCGGATAGCTTCGTACGATTTCGTTGATTATCACGCGAAGGAATGTAGATTTCCCCGAACCGGCGTCACCGAATAGGTAACAGTGCGGTTCGGTGTTGAAGTCGAACACCACTGGAGACAGTGCGTTCTCGTCGATACCGACCACCATGTTGCCTTTGGCGAGCTGGTTGGATGCCTTTTGACGCATGACGGAAGCCATCATCGCCTCGTACGGCAGGTTTTCGGGCAGCAACCGCAGCTTCGGACCATGCGGATGGCCTTGCCATGCGGAACGTACTTTGGCGATGAGATCGTTGATGCCGTCGGACACCGTCGCCGCATCATGCCCGCCATCGATGCGGGGCAGCGCTGCGAGCGTATGCAGTTTGTTGGCGCTCAGGCCACGGCCAGGCGCGCCCTTGGGCACGGTGTCGGCAACGTGGCGGTCGATTTGCGAATCGCTCGGATCGCCCAAACGCAGTTCGAGCTTGGTGCCGATAAGGTCGCTGATATTGGCACGGATTTCCATCCAACGGTTCGCGCTGAACAACACGTGCACGCCGAAGGTGAGACCACGGGCAACGATCTGCTGGACTTTGGTTTCCAATTCGTCATAGTCGCCGCGGAATACGCCCCAACCGTCGATGACGAGGAACACGTCGCCATATCCGTCGTCGACCTTGCCTTCGGCGCGACGGCGACGATACGCGTCCATGCCGTCGATGCGCTGTTCTTTGAAGAATCGTTCGCGCGCGTCGATGATGCCGCTGACTTCGGCAAGCGTACGACGGACTTTTTCATCCTCATTGCCTGCCGCAATGCCGCTGACATGTTCCAATCCATCCATGGAGGAGAACGCGCCGCCACCGCAGTCGATCACATAGAACTGCACTTCGAGCGGCGAATGCGTGAGCGCCAACGATGCGACGATGGAACGCAACATCATGCTTTTACCGCTCAACGGGCCGCCCACCACTGCCACATGGCCTCCCGCACCGGCAAGATTGAGGGCCATGACGTCTCGCCTCTGCTCGCGTGGCTTGTCTTCCAACGCGCATGGTACGACAAGCGCTCCGGCATTGCGCCACCTTGGCGAAATCAAGCCATACTCCTTGGTGACGGTCAGGTCCGGCATGAAATCGTCGAGCGAATTCGGCGTGACCAGCGGAGGCAGCCACACCACGTGCGCGGGATTGCCTTTGCCTCGCATCTGTTCCACCGCATACTGGAAGGTGGTGGTTTCGCCGTCCAACCCCTTCGGCACGCCCGACACGTAAGACGCGCGGAAGCGGGTGATGGTGCCGTCAGGCGATTTCAGATAGCCGATGCCAGACAGGCTTGGCAGATCGTACGCGTCCGTAATGCCCAGCACGGCACGGGATTCGGTTGCGGAGAACGTTTTCAGACCGATACGGTATGACAGGTGCTCGTCAAGACCACGCAGCTTGCCTTGTTCCAAACGCTGCGATGCGATGAGCAGATGTATGCCCAGCGAACGGCCGACCGCGCCAATGCGAACGAACGATTGCACGATCTCGGGTTTCGCCTTCAACAGTTCGGAGAATTCGTCGACCACGACCAATAGTGACGGCAACGGTTTAAGATCGCTACGCCCGCCGTTGACACGCATCTCCTCATATTCGGTGATGTTGGCAAGGTTGCCCGCATCTCGCAGCAGCTCCTGACGTCGGTTGACTTCGCCATCCAGCGCGTCTTCCATACGGTCGACGAGCGACGCTTCCTTGCCGAGATTCGTAATGATGGATGAAATGTGAGGCATGCCGTCCATACCTGCGAAAGTGGCGCCGCCTTTGAAGTCGATGAGTACGAAATTCAACTGGTCCGGGGAATGGCTCAACGCCAACGACAGTACCAGGGTTCGCAGCACTTCGGATTTACCCGAACCGGTGGCGCCGACGAGCACGCCATGCGGGCCCATGCCATGCTGGCCCATCTCTTTGATGTCAAGGAACGCGGTACTGGTGTCGTCGAATAGGCCGATCGGCACGCGCAAACGCTCCTTGCCCACACGATATGCCCACAGTTTCGCCAGATCGATATGACGAATATCGCTGATGCCAAGCAGATCAGGCAATTCGGGGGATTTCTTGCGATTGACGGATTGTGAGGAATCGTCTCCGGTTTCGTTAACATGCACGCTCTTCAAGCGTTTCGCTATGCAGAGCGCCTCTTCCACAGTCAATTCGTCCGGTTGGATTTCCACAGGCTTGAGTGCCGTGGAAAACACTTCAACCATATTGATGTCGCGCTTTTCGAGAACGTTCAGTCCTTCCTCAACCACGGTCTGCGAATACAGCACACGAAGCACGTCATCTTCCTCGAGCTCCCCCCAATCATTCGGCATGTCGAACACGGTCACTCCACCGAGGCCGTCTTCAGCGAACAATCGGGACTCTCGAGACAATACAGTCCGGTCGAATCCATCATTGATCACCAAAACATGAGGAGCAATCTCATTATCTCCGGTACGCCTGTTGCGGTTCAGCACTTCCTCGCCTATCAGCGCATCAACTTCGCGCACGTTGCTCGTCAGCATAAATCCATGACCGTTATACGTGCCTTCCAAGTATTTCTCGTTCAGCACACGGTTATGAGGCAGCAACCGTACCCATTCCCACTGCCCCATGCGATCAGCGGATGCCAGTACGAGCACTCTGCAGCATTCAGCCGGATGCCAAACCGCCGCTTGACAGATCATGGCTCTTGCGAGCGCCTGCGTCTGGCTTTCGTTTCCAAGCAATTCCACACGCTTGTATTTCCTCAGGTCAATGCCGTAAGGCATATTGTGCAACGTTTTATGTGCAAGCATGAAACGATGCGCCGCCGATGCCGAAACCGGGTCGAGCTGCGCGAGTGGAGGCAATTCAGGTGATTCAAGCTGCAGGCACAATGGCACACTATGCGTGCCGCAACGTAATATCATGAAATCGTCGTCTGCGGGAACACGTTCCCAGCAACGTTCCGGTTCCTGGGCGATCGCCGTCAACGAGGATGGGGATGGAGCGTTCCACAATGCGGCATTGCGTTGTTTCCTTCCCGCGGTGCGCACGGTTTTGCGTATGCCAGCCAAATAAGTGAGATATTCACGTCTTGCCGCCGCGAGGTTCGCCATGCGTTGCGAACGTTGGCGGAAGCCGTTGACCGCCACGAATCCCAATGACGACACCATGAACATGCCGCCGGTAAGCATGCCGGTGAGTCCCGAATTGGTCATCAGCATCATGACCATGGCGCTGGCGGTGCCCAACAATGGCACCAACGATGTGAGCAGCGTGTTGACACCGTCGCTGGGTTCAAGCTCGGGTGGTGCCTGCAATACGATTTTTCCTTTTGGAGGTTTGGGACCTTCGAGCCTGCTGTTTTGTTGTTCCGCAGTAATAGCCATCAACGCCTCCTGCTTTTCGATGTGATGATGCTGCAGCCCATGTCTCCCAGTCCGATGCGGGATCCGACATGCATACGCGTTCGGACGTTCGGTTCAAGTTCCGTCTCTTCGCCGCTTTCGTCAAGCACTCGCGTACCGTTGGTGCTCGCTAAGTCAGTGATCCAGATTTGGTCATCCACCAATTCGATCCGAGCATGGTTTCGTGAGACCGTACCAGTATGGTCAGGCACAGCCAACGCGATGTCCCCTGTCTGCTGCGGAGCTGGCTTGCGCCCGAGAATCAATGAAGAAGGCACGCTGAGAGTTCGCTTGGAGCCATCTTCAAAGAAGAGAAAGGTTTGGGGTTTCTCAGGAGGCGTCACTGGCACCGAGGCCGTCTGTTGTTCAACCGTTGTCCGAACCGGATACATCGGCTTTCCCGAAGGCATGGGTACAGGAGAAACCTGTTTTGCCGTTGGCATGGGAACCGGTTTGGACACGTCCGCCACTGTTTTGGGAAGAGGCACGGGAGGAGTGGGCTGCATCCGAGGCATGGGAACCGGAGGAATTTGCCTCGATACGACCGGTTGTTCCTCCAACGCCTCAACACGTTGATGAATATCGACGCATCCCAAAGATGCCAGTCTGTCTGCCCATCCCTGATGCAAATCATCCTTGGCGAACAACGGTGAGCAAATCACCGCAATCAGACCTATGACCAACGCAAGCGTGGATCCGATAAGCACACAATACTTCACAAGAATCCGGCCCATTCCGGCGGGCAAAGTTCCCGCCGTGACGTCACGCATGCCTTCCACGCGAACCGTACGCAAACCGAACATCATATTCCCCGGAGTCAGACCGCGCGAACCTTCTCCAATAGCCAGCACCGCAACCGATTCGAGCATCACCAGGAACGTGACGGGAATATTATGTCCGAGCAAAGCCGCAATCACGCCGCAAAGCAATACGAAACCGCAATCGACGAATGCGGCCGCACATTGTTTTCCGGCTCCTGCCGGACGACATCTCATTACGGAATTCGAATCCGACATCACAATCCCCTTATATACTGCAACGCGCCAGCTGCGAAGAAAGCCGCCACAGGCGTGACCATCATGGACAGGAAGCACAACGCATCGCCGGCGCGAGACAATACAAGCGAATGAAAACCGCCTTTTTGCACAGGAATGGCATATACCAGCAGAACGCCAATCAGGCCAATCGCGCATACGCCGAGCAGCCTCATGTTTTCGGTTGTCATGAAGCCCCAGGCCCTCACGCAGGCCATAGCCATCACCATCACCGCAGACAAACGCATGCAGTACCGTTCGAAAGGTCTGCCCGACCGGCGCGGCTTAAGGGTGAGAAAGAGAAACAGGGCCGCGGTAAGCACGAGAAAGCCGACAGCATCATACATCCGATGGAAATCGCAGAATGCGACCAATGCCGCGTACGGCAATACCAGCAGCGCCAAGCAAAGCACGAAACCGGTCGCGTATCGGGCCTGAAACGTCTGCATATCTTCACGAATATCAACTTGGGTCAATACACGGGCCTCTTCGGGAATGCCACCGCGCACCGTCCAACGACGTGTCATGTAGGCACGCCATTGCACAAGATAACGGTCCGGCACATGCACCACGATGTTCGGCAGCATTTGCAGACAGCATATGGCAGCGGCAAGCACCAAACCGGCAAGCAGCCGTACGTCCAACGAACACATCAGCGTTCCCGTACTGACGAGCAGCAACAGCAACGATACGGCAAAGCATGCGGATATCACGCCATTAAGCACCGGCTGATCAATGCAAACCGTCATTAACGACATATTGAGGCATACGCAAGAAGAAGATAGGAAAACCGCCGCCGCGATCGGCTGAGCGCAAGGTTCAACGCAGCTCGCCGCCACACCGGCACACACCGACAGCAGCACAGCGCAAGCCATGGCAACCAGCGCAACGGTTTGCTCGTGTGAGCGTATGCTCACCACGCATAACCGATCACAAAACAGCATCAGCAATATGAGGCTTGCCACAAGCAGCACAGGCAATCCTCGCATCCGCTCGTCGCCACCGGGAAGCAACACGCTTTCGGACAGCACCGTAACGGCAATACCAGCAAAAAGCACTGCGCAGACGAGCGATACAATGCATATCGCCTGTAAGTCAGCTGGCTTGGTTTCTTTGTGCCGCATATTGGCTTTCCCACTCACGCAGACGAGTCATTCCTTTATCGAGCGCAACACGAGCCTGGGCCGCTTCATTATCTTCGTCGTCCGCATCCTCCACGCTATCTCGCACATAACTCATATTCTGCGCGAGGTAACCACGTACTTCACGCGCTTCCGGAGACTTGTCAATGCCAGCAAGGATGTCTTCCTCACAGGTTTTCCCCATGTCGATACGCTGCTGCAATACTTGCCAAGCGCGCCCACATTCACCTTTACGCCGCTTATTTTCAAGTTCTTTCGTTTTTTCGGCTATTTTTTCATCTATTTGAACTTTCTCTTTTTCGAATTTCGCCCGCTGCTTGTCAAGCCGGGCAGACAGTGAATCCATTTGGTTCATGAAAGCTTCGAATTCCGCTGATGTCATTCCACTTCTCTTTTCTTCGCACATAAAATTGTCGTACCGAGGTCATCGTCCGTTTCGCAATGCAAGTCATAACGATGCGGTTGGAAGGACATGACGATTATCTTCCATCGGACGATCCACCGGATGCCCCGGCAAACGCTACGTCATTCGACGTACTGCCAGTTCCACCGTTCGACGTGCCTCCGCCAAAAACGCTCAGCATGCCCTCTGTTTTTACGGAAAGCCGTTGCATAACCATGAGGCATACACACAATCCGTTAAGGGCTTCATACAGATTGTTAAGATATTCCACGATATCGGATGCCCATTGAATCGCCTGGGTGACTTCCGCAGCGACAGTGACCGTAGCGAGCACCGGACCGGCTCCAGGAATAATCAGCTCACCCGCAATAAGCTTCAACAGCGAAATGATTTCACTCAACGTGTCGAATATCAGATTCAATGTTTTTTCCGCATTGTCCGCCAAAGCGTTCAACGCCTGGGCCATTTCCGAACATGGCTCCGGAGCTTCCACAAGCGCGTCGGCCACCGCCTCATTGCGAACAACATATATGTCCGCGGCCTGCCCAGACCACACTGTCTCGTCGAGACTATTGGAAATTTCCAATAACGCCGTCTGCACTTCAGGCAGTGTTTCAGCCAGCGACTGCCATTTTCCCGCAGTATCGCGAAGCTCATCCCAATCGCCGAAGAATGGTTTCCTGACCCACTCATCTATAGGACTGACACCAAACAATGCCTTGCAAATGAAGTCAACACCTGAGATGGCAATGCGAAGCGTAGTAATCCTGCTATCCAGCGTTTTCGCCAAATCATGCGCACTTTGACGAGTCAAATCCCCTTCCAAAGATTCTGTGAACCTTTTTGACGCATCCTCGAACTTCTGGCTTTTCCTTCCGATGTCTTTCTTATCAAGTCCTGTTTTTTCCAGGATTCTCCCAACCACTTTGTCGGCTGACGTGTAGCCAAATTTCTGCCCGGAAAGGAGGGCTGAGGCAGCCTTTCCCACTTTCCTACTGTCATAGGCCTCACCGACTTTTTGATAAAACTTCAAGTCGCGTTTAATGTCGCTTAAATCGTCTGGAACATCGATGGTAATCGGGCCGAAATGCAAGTCGTTGGCAGAGCCATCATCTTCTTTTGCAGCCATACTCTTCCCCTTGTGTATAGTTTGAATGTGATATTTACCCGGTTACGGCCGGATATGCTTTGCACAGCATCCTGTTTTATTGAATCGTCGTGCGTTCAGGTAGCTGAATGGTTTCTCTGTCTTCGTACAAGGCACGAAGCTCATCCGCCGTTCTTCCCAGAGGATCTTTAGCTGCGATGCTTTGCCAGGCTTCATCCTCGGCTTGCTTACGCATGGCTTCCCTTGCCGCTTCGGAATCTCCGACGCGGACGGCGACATCGTAATCGCCGTCATTGTCGTAGTCGAGGGCAACGTACCGCGAATCTTCATCCTCATATACGCTGAAACGGGCATTCGCGCCTGAATCGGAGTTCATGGACACGTCGTCCACGCCATCGTTGTCCACATCCAGATCAAACGAAGCGGATCCTGTTTTGCTTGCATCAGAAGGCATCGGAATGGTGGAATTGTCACGCTTTGTCAGAGTAACGGAACCATCCGCCCCAATCACGGCATGCGTATTGCCATCAGTGAGATTCAGAGAGTAGTCGTCTTTGGCGTTTCCATCCACATCCAATCCAATCGTGGTTGGTCTTGTTGGAAGTGGAACCTCATTGAAAATCGGATAAGTGTTCGATTCCGCCGCATCACGCGCACCATCAGATGTTGTTTTTTTCTGATCATGGCCGAATTCTTGCGATCCCGACGCCATTGCACCAGAACCTGTCGCAGATGATGCCGGACTTCCTGCCGCTTCGGAACCACCGTCGGATCGACCATTAAACTGATCCACTGGCTGATATTGCTTGCTTTGCAAGGAATCAGCTCTTGAGCCACCACCATTGCCAAAGCTGCCGCCATAGCCGGAATTGCCGCCTATTCCGCCATTTCCCTCGGACCGTGCGTTATGAGGATCCGAGGAATCCAACTTGTCATCCACCTGCTGAAGCAGTTGCAGAATCTTCTTCAGCGCTTCAAGTATCTCCTCTTCAGTGGTGGTGGAATCTTCTACGGTCCCCTGTATGGCCGAAGCAATCAATTTCAGCATTGCTTCAACGTTGGCCAAGTATTCTTGCGTAGACTGCTTCGCCGCTTCATACGCCGGTTCCAGGCATTTGAGAATCAGCCCGAAATTCGGGGTTCCCGCAGACACAAACTGCGCTTTTGCCATAGCGAACTGTTGTGCGGCCTGTTCATAGTTTTTCGCCGACGTTTCCAGATCGGACGGGTCAACGCATATGCATGAGGAAGACACTGCCTTCGCTCCTTTCCTGTTCAACAAGAGAACGTTTTGTTCAACGACGTGCGGTCATGCGCATAGCGCATTCCGCCCATGCCTCATTCACCGGGACGCCTGCGGTGACCTGCCATGGCCGCCAACGGCTTGGGCTGGAATTCTTCTTCCTCTTCAATGGTCGGAGCAATGTAGCCCAAGGAGTTGCGCCTCTTATCCTTGCTCTGAGACGCACCGCCACGCCCCATACCCATCATTCCCGGAGTGTTTGCACGAGATGACGCCGCAGCTTCGGCACGCGCAATTTCTCCCTTGCGCAATCCCGCAGCCATACCGGTTGCACCTTTGATCGACGAGGATGCAATGGACGCCTTGACCGGATTGTTCGCATAATACGAACCGACGCCGGAGCCAGAAACCGCTGCCATGGAAGCTTCAGACAGCGCTCCGGAACTTGAACCAGCTCCACCTGCGAGCTTGGATACGGCTAACGCTCCACCGGCACCGATGCCAGCGCCAGCGCCAGCCGCCACCGCAGTACGCCCGATTCCGGAACCCGATCCCGCAGAGCCTCCGGACATGCCGCCATGGGCGGAACCGGAACCGTTATAGCTCATATCGCTATCCACGGCCATGTGGTTCCGATACACGTAGCGGCCTGTTGCCGGATCGTATACGTATAGGTTACGGTCAAGCCAACGTCCGCTTGCCGGATCATACACGTATTTGCTTGTGTCGATCCATTCACCGGTGTTCGGGTCAAACATCCGACCATTATGGCTATTGTTATTGTCACCGCCCGTATCGGCAGCGTCCGTAGGGTTGTTACGTGGAGGAAGAGGCGGCGTAGGGCTCACGTTGGGGCGAGAAATTGAGGCCGAACCTGATTTGGGGGTATTGGAGAATTTCGATGATGCGACAGCCGCACCGCCAGCGGCCGCGAGGCCAGCGCTACCTGCTACGGCAGCTGAGATTCCAGCGTCGCCAAACGAGGCGGGATACACATCTTCGATTTCCGAAGAATTGTTTTCACCATCCTGTGCTGGCCACAGGCCGTTGATGTCGACGACTGGAGCTTCATTAACTCTGCGCCTAGGGTAGTTTTCCTTCCTTTCTAATTCAATCCGTTCAAATTCTGCTTCAGCCTTTTTTCTCGCTCATTAGCAAGCATATTTGAAATTATGTTAACGCCCGCTTCGCCGATTATCCCGGTTAATGTTCCCAATCCAGGAACGATAATATTCAATGGCGTCTCAGCAGACTTAATGGCTTGTTCAATATCGCTAGTCAGTCTAGTGCCGGGCAGCTCCACATTCCTTGCATCGTCGATCGCCTGATTGCATGCGTCAACAATCCGAAATAGATCAGACAAGGCTGTTGGTATGTTCGCTTCCTCAATGCCTTTGGAAATTTCTCGAACGCATTCCAAAGCTACCTTTTGGGTTTCGCCCCCAAAAACATAACCTTCTTCAAGTTCCTTTTTCATGGTTTTGAGTTTCGCGGCGGCATCATCTATGACTCGTTCAAACCGTTTGAAATCGTCAAATTCCTCAATAGACCACTTGGCGGTATTGGCGATATCTGACAGTTTTTCCTCATATGTTTCCATGAATCTTCCTCTCGTGTCTTCTTACCCGCTATCGTTTATTGCCTAGGCGGCAATGGCGGTTGAGGAACGTGCTGACCGACCTGCCCGTTCCCAGCCTGCGTTGGAGGGTACGTGTACCCGGCCGGCGCACCGGCGTTCGGATAC
>OGRR01001792.1_pt1 | contig 12666 bp, 16 predicted proteins | sample 1553511 | NCBI WGS metagenome assembly OGRR01 (sample SAMEA2580040, study PRJEB22360) | human gut metagenome | biome: human gut; feature: human-associated habitat; material: faeces | place: Denmark | collected 2008/2010 | reverse complement strand
AGCACAAGTTAGTAAAGTTACAGGAAACTTAGCAGATGCTTTGAACTGGGCTGGAGTTAGCGAAGATAGTTTCAACAAGCGATTAGAAGCAACTAAAACTGTTCAAGAAAGAGCTAAATTAATAAATGATACTCTTATAGGATCATACGGTAAAAGTAAGCAGATATATGATGAAAACACAAAAGCAATGAGAGCGTACAATGAATCTCAAGATGCTGTGGCACAAAAGCAAGCTGAATTAGGAAAGACATTAGCACCAGTAAACACAATGATAAACAATGTTAAAGTAGCTCTAATGAATGGATTAATGCCTGTTATTCAGGAAATCACTCCAAAGGTGTTAGAGTTCGGAGAAAAAGTAAAGAGTGCTTTTGAGAAATTCAGAAAATCAGAGGAAGCTAATAACTTGTTACAAGTATTCAGAGGAGTATTTGAAACAGTATGGAATGCTGCAAAAGCAGTAATAGAAGCAGTTTCACCAACTATAAAGAATATATTTAACTGGATTGGAGACCATGCAAATCAAATCAAAGGAATTATTCAGAAGCTGGGTAATATATGGAAGAATGTCTGGGGAGCTGTTGGACCTATATTACAGGCGGCGTGGAAAATACTCGAACCTATTTTGAGTAGCTTTGTAGATGCTTTAGATGCAGTGCTATGGGTAGCTGAAAAATTATCCGGAGCGCTCAAGGGGGTATCTCAAGCATTTAAAAATATAGCTCAAGCGTTTGGTAGAAAAGATGTTCAGAAAGCATTAAATGCATCTAATTCTGTGAAAACGGACCCTACCTATGGAGCTTATACACAGATTAAAGACCGAGCCATGGGACAAAGAGTAATTCCAAGAGATAATACTTTAATCAATGCTCATCAAGGAGAAATGTTGCTAACAGCTAGAGAAGTAAGACAATACAAAAAAGGTAATACTCCTCAAATTAGTATAACAATGAACGGAACTATAATAAGAGAAGAAGCTGATTTAGATAGATTTGCAGAAAAATTAGTTAGAAAATTGAATCAGCAGAAAATTGTAACTGGATAAGAGGACTATATTAAGTTAGCAATATAGAGCCGTTTATTTTAGCAGAGATACGAGCTATTATAGACGGCTTTTATTATAGATAGAAAAGGCTTGAATAGCTTATAATTACTAAGATTAGGAGGTATAGACATGGCAACTAATAGAAAGCTATCATGGAGTAATGCAAGAGAAGTTAGAAGAAGCTTATCAGCAGTTAATAATATGTTACTGAATGATAAGATTGAACCAGATAGAGCTAGAGCAATAGTATACACAGCTAATGCAATACTACAAGCAATACGAATAGATGAACAAGAAAAGCAGATACAAGAACTGAAAGAAATGATAGAAGACATAAAGGAGAATGAAAATAATGAATAGGTATTTACAAAAGTTGAAAAAAGAACTGAAAATTATGAGAGAAAAAGAATATCCTTACATTCCTCTAGAAGAAATGAAAGATATATGCAAATATTTATCTCAAGAAGCAGCTGAGGACATTATGAAAAACGGCTATAAAGATGGCAATTTGATTTATAAGAATTTAAAAACGGAGACATTAGCTGAACTAATAGGACCAGAAGCATTGGCATTAGTTGTTGGAACTAGAAAAGGAACAAGAGTCTTTGTAGGTGAATCTGAAATCATGGAATAGGTGGTGAAATAATGGATTTAGTAGAGTTGTATAAGTCAATGATAAAAAGTATAATCAAAAAATATTTAGAGTATGCCAGAAAAGTCGGACTAGACTATGATGATTTATTTCAAGAAGCCTCTATGGCCGTACTACGAGCTAAAAATACATATAAAGATAATAAAGATATGAAGCTTGAAACATGGATATACAACAACATTAATTGGAGAATACAAAGAGTTTTAGAAGGTAATAAGAAATATGAAAAAATAATCAGTATTAATTCAACGGTAGAATCAGGCGAAGGAGATACAATAGAGCTTATAGACTTGATAGCTGATGATCTAGATTTAGAGGAAGAAATCCAAAATAAATTAATGATAAATTATTATGAATCAGAATGTAGAAGAGTATTGCCAGAAGAAAAATTCCAAGTATGTTATTTAAAATGGTTCAAAGGCTGCTCTAATGCATACATTGCAGAAGTTACTCACAGAAAATACATACATGATGTTCTATTAAGCAGTAGAAGCTTGATACTAGCCAAGTCTAGAACATTAAAAGAAGAGTATCATAAATTGCATAATATAGATGATTATTCTAATACAGAAAGATTAGCATTAATGTAGATAAAACAAAAGAACCACTTCATATATTGAAGCAGTTCTCTTGATGGAAAGAAATTTCTCTAAAAAATAAAAGAAAATAATACAAACATATTACAGAAATACAGATATCTGAAAAGAAGTATTCAAATATATTTTCTAAGTATATTATAACACGAATGTAACATAATAGAAATTAAGTTACATTTAAAAATATAAAAAACATTGAAATTTCAATAAATATTTTCTTCTTTGATTCTGAATGTAACATATCATATAGACTTGATACATATAATGTATTATAATTATTCTATATAGAAGAAAAAGGGAGTGTAATTATGAATACAGTTCAACCTATAAGAGATAAGACTATTATTGAGAAATTTAAAAATGAGCTTCTTAAAAAGGGAAGTAGAGATTACATGATGTTTGTAATAGGCATTAATGCAGGATTAAGAATATCAGATATACTTCCACTGAAAGTAAAAGATGTTAAGAATGTTACTCACATCAAGATCATAGAAAAGAAAACTGGGAAAGCTAAAAGATTTAAAATCAATCCATACTTAAGAAAAGAAATCGATAAATATATTGAAAATATGAGTGATGATGATTACTTATTCCCAAGCAGAAAAGGAAATAAACCTATCACAAGAGTTCAAGCTTATAGAATTCTAAATGATGTAGCTGAAAAGCTAGGAATAGAAGAAGTAGGAACTCATACACTAAGAAAGACTTTTGGATATTGGCACTATCAACAGTACAAGGATGTAGCTATATTACAAGAAATATTTAATCACAGTGCACCAAGCATAACGTTAAGATACATTGGTATTAATGCAGATATAATAGATGCATCTATAGATAATTTTCACTTATAAATAAAATACTTTAACATGGTTAAAGGGAATTTTTTTTGGAAAACATACTATATGTAGTATAGAGATAATTTGCATATTTTTATATTACAAATTTTCAATCAAGAAATGACAGAATGTTTCATGAAAAACTTATATTTTTAAATTAAATTGGCAAGTATTAGTTTTTATGGGGCAGTATGATATAATATTTCTATAATAGAAGCGAAAAAAAGAGCAGTGCAGCAACACTACTCTTTTCACGCAAGAATTGCTATCTCGAGAAAACAATCCTTAATCTATATATCATATCTAATATTATTATATACTATTTTGGATTGTTTAATCAATATCTTAAAATTTAAAAGGGGTGTATAATATATGGAATACAGTGAAATACAAACTTTTGAAGAATACAAAGAATATAATCGCCAAAGAGCGAAGGATTGGTACGAAAGAAATAGAGAGAAAAAATTAAAGTATCAGAAAGACAGATATTACAATATGAAAAAAGCAGCTTCTGATGCTGATAAAATAGAATAGAACATATCTAATAGCAATTCTTGCGAGAGTTTTCCTTCTAAATAACGACCAAAGGAGGAAAAAATCAATGGAGAATACAAAAATATTAATAAAATCAGACAAACAATTATTACTAGATAAATTATTTCAATACGGTTCAATAGAAAAAAAAAGAAAACAATATAGTTGTGTGCATTGTAATTCTAGTGATGCACTTAGTATAAAAGAGAATACTGACGGTACATACATATATCATTGCTTTAGTTGTGGAGAGACTGGGGATGTAATTAACTTAGTACAAGAAAAGGAATGTATCGAATTCTATCAAGCAGTTAAGCTATTAGCTAATGAAATAGGAATAAGTGTACCAACTTTTAATGGTGAAAATATAAAGATTGAAATACCAGAGAATATAAATTATTCAAAGTATGTAGCAGATGAAGAAATAGTAATAGAAAAATATATAAATCAATATGATCTATCTTTAGAGTTAGCCAAAGCTAAAGCTAAGGATGGCAAGAACTCTTTAATAGTGGCGCCAACAGGAAGCGGAAAAACTTATTCTATTATAAATATGTTGAAGAGAGATAAAAAGACAAAGTCAATTTTTATAGTTCCTAACAGTATAAATGTTGAACAAATAAAAGTTGAATATAATATTCCTGGAGCATGGGGGGATATACCAGTATTGCCAGAGTTAGAAAAAGGGAATGTAATAGTACTTACATGGGATAAGTTCATACAACTAGATGAAAGTATTCTAAAAGATTATATCGTTGTATTAGATGAAGTACATCAAACTTATATAGAAATGTTTAGAATAAACAAGATAAACAAATTATATGAGAATCTAGGTTACTGTAAAGGACAAATAGATATAACAGCGACACCAAATAAATTAAGCTTCAATAATTATGATTATATCCTTAAATATGAACAGGAAACACAAACTAAATATAATGTGAAGCTATATGATAAAGTATGCGATGAGACTATAAGAAATATTATAAAAAACTCAAAGAAATTCGCATTGCTAAAGGATGATACTAATTATTTAAGCTTTATAAAAGAAAATAGTTCAAATAAGAAAATAGATGTAATTACAAGTGATACTAGAAATCTGTCAAAAGCCTATAAGGAAATAGTAGGTAAAAGCACAATGAAAAAATTTGATGGAATTTGTAATACTAGCGTTTTAATGGCTGGAGTAAATATATATGAGCCTGAAATGACAGATATTATCATTGTAGGAGAAAAGGACATAGCTACTATTAAACAATATGTAGCTAGATTTAGAGATTTAGAAGAAGTTAATGTTCATATATTCAATAAGTACCAAGAGAAAGAATCTAAGACTTATGCTATTGAATGGAGAGTTAATAAAGTTATTGAATCTAGAAAAAAAGCTATTGATTTTCAAAATAGTTATAAGCTAAGTGAGTTTGAAGAAGTAACTTTGGGAATATCTCCTATAAGATTAAGTATTAGTAATGAATACTACTGGAGTGATAATACGAAACAATACATGCTAAATGAAATAGGAATTAGAAATGGATGTTATAGTGTCTATTACACAAAAGCAAATATAAGAAGCTTCAAAACTCTATTAGAAGAATATTTTCCGAATATAGAGATAGTAGAAATTGAAGAAGCTAATAATGAAGCTAGAAAAGTATATAACAAGATTACAACAGATGAAAAGAAAGAGATTCTGGCAAAATTAGAACAGGAGAAAGAAATTCTAGTAGGAGCAGTTGAAGTTATCACAAATAAAATAACTAGACCTACAGAAAATTATCTTAATTATAATGGATTTAATATAGAGGATTTAAAAGAAGAGCTTATTAAGAAGAGTGTTGACCAGTATATACTGATTAATAATATAGCTAAAACAATAAACCTATATACAAAGTATGTAATAGAGAATAGATACAATTATAATCTAGCATGGTGTATAGCCTTGAAGGGCAATAGATCCAGAGGAAAATTCTTTGGACAGATTAATAATATAATTTATAGGGATATAGAAGCTAAATATCCAAAATTAATGAGATATGTAAAAATTGAAGATAAATTATATGATTTAATTGTAAAAACATTTACACCCGGTAAGTCTTATACAGAGGAACATCTGAAAATATTTTGTGGAGCCTTTGAAATTACTACAAAAGGAGTAAAAATAACACCAAAAGAACTAGGTTCAAAACTAAATGAAATTTACTTAATTAAAAAGAAACAATGCAAAAAGGTACCACAAGTAGACTTTATTTATAATAAAATATATATTCCTACTTGTGGTACCAAAGAGAAATTTAATATATATACTATAAAAAACTTCTTAACTTTAGAGGATATTATAGACCAAAATAAATTAGATGAACTTTCCCTAAAAGTATTAAAGAACTTACTGGGTGAACGAATTCGAGAAATAGAATTAGATGCTAAAGAGATAAATAGTAAAAGTGATTTGTTCGTAGTTTAACAAAAGCATAGTGTGGAAATAAGCTTAAATTGCAAATTAGTTTACGGAAAAACAGAAACTTAAATTATGGGAATTTAGTCTCGTTTCTCAAATTTAATTGAGAGGAGCTAAATTTATGAAAGAAATAAAATATAAAATAATTATTAATACAAGGGAAAAACAAATAGATCATATAGAAAAAGCATTCAAGAAAAATAACATAGATTATATTAGAAGAACATTACCTATAGGCGATTATATAATAGAAGGTTCAAATGGCCATGTGCCAAACGTAGTAATTGAGAGAAAAGCTTCTATAGATGAAATCACATCCAATTTGCTAGATACCGCCACAAAGGATGAGAACGGCAATAATAGATTTACTAGGGAACTTATAAGAGCTAAGAGAGCTAATAAGAAATTTATACTTCTAATAGAAGATGGGAAGTTTTATACTAATCTTTTAACTGGCAATTATAGATCTAAAGTTAATCCGAAGGCTGCTAAAGGTATGATTATGAGTTTGGAAGCTAAATATCCTAATTTAAATATAGTATGGATGGAGAAAAGAGAAGTAGCTTCTTATATACATTCAATTCTATATTATGCAATTAGAGAAGATTTGAAATAGATTTAGGACTGGGAGGAATTATCCTCTCAGTTTTTTTATTATATTTGATACGATATGTTACATAGAATGTTACAATAAATAGTTAATATTAAAAGAACGTTGAAAAATAGCCAAAGTTAATGTAACTTTTTCTCTCTTTTGTTACATTCATAATTCTAAGAAGAAAGCCTTCGATGATAAAGTCTTAAATTCAATCGTTCCTAGAAATTGTTGTACACAACAATAATTGGAAATAAATTTAAAATTCGGAATAAGTGTAGTTATTCCAAATATCCAAAAAATGGGGACTAAATGGTAAAAAATACTGTGTACAGAAAAAAATGTAAAAGAAAATAGTTGCTTTTCTAACTAAGTTGGACTACTATTATATTGTAATAACAAATAGTAATAACAAGAGGTGCTTAAAATGAATTTAAACATTCCAAAAACCAAAGATACAATAATTCAAATAAGGGTAACAACTGAAGAGAGAGAAGAAATAAAAAAAGAAGCAGCTAAAAGAGGCTTCACTGTAACTGAATTAATCAAGGTTGCCTTAAACGAATATTGTAAATAGACATAAGAAAAGCACCTTTACTATTTAAAAATAATAAAAGTGCTTCTAGTAACTAAAAGGTATAGTTACATATATCCAATTTAATTATACCACATAGTTACTCATGTAAGCAAAATAAAGGGGGAGTAACAAATGAAAAATGATGTTTTTAAAATTTTTAGTGCTATGGAAAACGAAAGTAATAAGTTGGAAGGAGTTGTGTCAATACTATATGCTGTAGCAGATGCTATAAATTACAGTTCTAGTGATCCGAAAGACTTTGCAGCAGCAATAGAATTAGCAGCAAGTACACTACAAGATTTTAGCGTTAAGCATGGAGAATTAATCTACGAAGGATGCCAATTGGTAAAAGAAAATAAATTAGAAGCAATAAAATAAATTAAAAAGGGGGATGCTTCAATGGATGTATGGGAAAAAGATAGAAAGAGATTATTTAATGCAGTAGCATCAGTGATAGAGCGAGATAGAGACACTTTTATTGAGAAATCAGGAGTAGAAGTGGAATTTGGAACATCTTTTACAGATGATGAATTCATGACAGTAGATGCAGAGAAAAGCGAAATAAGAATTTTTACAAGAGTTAAAGGCGGTTCAATTGATGAGATTGTTATTGATGAAGATAATAGTAATTTACTAGTTATGTTAGAGCAAATCCTAAAAGAAGCAGAAGAAATAGAATAGTAGATAAAGGGCTGGAGAGATCCAGTTCTTTTTTTATTAAAAAAATAGGAAACATATACAAGCTATAGTGCATATATATAAGTAAATTCAAAAGTAGTTCGGAGGTATTCCTTACCTATTTCTTTCCGTCCGAACTCTAGATAGTGTTCCTCCCTCCGTTGTATCTACTCAAAGATACACAGTTCGCACGAACTTAGGAACTACAGTAACTATCTATATATATCTACGATAGGAGTGATTATATGACTAAAAAAGATAATGAAAATAAAGATAATCTACTGCAAATGGCCTTTGACTGGATATGGTATAAAATCTTTCCAGAACAAAGGATAGGGACCATATCTCAAGAGGAATTAGATGAAGTATTTCCAAGCTTACCAGAAAAAATTAATTATAAATTATCAAAGAGAAATCCAAAAGAAGGAATTTATATTCCGATAGGGCAAACTTTTAAAAATAAAACCATAACACTTAGTTTAAAAGATAATCCTATGAGCTATGTTGTTGGCACTACTGGAAGTGGTAAGTCTGTTATGACGAAAGTAATACTCACTAGCATAGTTAATTTATACAGCCCAAATGAAGTTGAATTATATTTATGTGATTTAAAAATGGTAGAGCTTAATTTATTTAGGAATTTACAACACACGAAAAAATTTGTATATACAGTAGAAGATACAACAGAATTAATCGCAGATCTATTAGAGGAGACTAACCGAAGATATGAGTTATTTATGAAGTATGAAGTCACAGATATATTTGAATATAATAAACTTCCAAATGTAAAGAAACTAAAGTACCAAGTCTTATTTGTTGAAGAAATAGTAATGCTACTAGAAGATAAAAAGAAAAATGCTATGAGACTTTTAAAGCAATTAATTGCTATAAGCAGAGCAAGTGGATGCTATGTTTTTTTAACTACACAAAGACCAGATAATACAGTTATAGATAATATAGTAAAAGCTAATATAAACAATCGTATAGTTTTAAAGTGTGAAGATAGAAAAAATAGCGTAGTAGCACTTGATGAAGAAGGAGCAGAAAAATTAAGAGGAAATGGACACGGAATTATTAAGCGTGGAAGTAAACTGGAAGAATTTCAAGCCTATTTTATAACAGACACAGAAGTTAAGAAACTTATAGAACCATATATCAAACCTATCAATGAGCAAACTATCAATGATGATAATAAAACCTCTAAGAATGGACGTGAGAGGGCGAGAACGATAAGCAATGACAATAATATTATAGACTTATCATTTATTGATAATTTATAGGGGTGATAATATGATTTGTATTACTGATCGAGATATGAAAATTAAGGAATTTTTAAAAGAAGTAGGAGTTGCTGATACAAGAACACTAAGCACATTATTTTTCTCAAATACAACTATGAGAAATGCGCAAAAGAGGCTTAAGCAATTAGTAGATGCGAAGTATATCAAGTGCTATAGACAGAATGTGATTAGTCAAAATGTATACTTCACTAAGAAGCCTTCCAACGTACCGCATAAGATTAAATTTAGCCAGTTACTTGCTGAAATTGAACAACAGAATATAGAATTATTGAAATATAAATGCCCTTATAAGGTAGGCGATGTTATAGCAGACGGATTAATTGTAATTAAAGACCGAGGAAAAGTAAAAATATACTTCGTAGAGTGTGAGAGAACGAAGAAATTAGATATCTCTAAGTATGAAAGCCTATACTATTCTAGATCTACATGGAAAGAAGTATTTCCAATTATGCCAAGAATACTTTGTATTACTGATAAGAGAATTAATACAGAACATAAGGTATTAGATATTAGAACTTGTAAGTGGGATTTATCAGATTTAAAAATATAAGGAGGTTATATCATGGAAACTCTATTGAGAAATTCTACCTTAGAGCAATTGAATAATTATTTTTATGATGAAAGAGGAGAATTCCCTCCATCAGACTTTACGAGAGAAGAAATAATCAAGGCTATACTTAAGAGCATAAAAAGACCACAGTTTGGCACTGTGGCATCCATTTAAAATATTTTAAGGAAAGTCTTTGAAAACTAAAATTACTTAAATTATAGTCAAATATTTTTAATTATATTCAGCTTCTGCTGGATTATTTTTTTTTAGAGAATCATTTTTAGAATTAATAATATAAACATAGAATAGGCAACTACTACTAGGGCTCTATCTTGCTTTTTAGTGAGATCTATCTTTTCTTTATCTAAGCTTCTTAGCTTGTAGTATACTTCCCATGCCTCCATATTCTCATATACGTCTGGATTAGCTACTACCTTAGAATTGATATTATGAGCCTTGTCCTTAGAATTATATCGAGGTTTATATTTATTTATAAGGAATTGTTCTAAAGCCAATGCAGTTGGATAGTCTGCACACTTGCATACTTCTACTCTGGCAACTTGACTATAAACTGATTTACCTAGATGGCCTTGCTTACCATTGAAATGGCTACAAAGTCTTCTATCTATATTCTTAGCGCTTCCAACATAGATTACATTTTCCAATGTATCTAAAAATCTATAACAACCAGCTCCTTTATATCTAGCTATTAACAACTTAATCACCTCATTAATGAGTATTATCTATTGGTGAATAATTTATACGAGAGAGGCTCTTTGTCAAACTTTAAACTATTCATTTAATAGAAAAGCTCTTCAACTATTGAAATTACTATATTTTTTTTACTTTTTTGAATGTAACTCTTTGCTTATTTTGTTACATTCGTGCTATAATATACTTAGAAATCAAATCAAAATAGGTAATATATAGAAAATGGAGGAGATAAAATGGCAAAAAAGCAATATAGAATAGAAGTTCCTGCTACAGAAGCAAACGTATCTGCATTGAAAGCAGCGAAAATAGATTTCACATTATATGAGGTGAATGAAGTAAGAAAATCTAGCGAATCATTCGCTTGTAGAGCTAACTTTGACACAGTAGAAATACTACTTAATCCCGTAGACACAATAGATACGAAGGATTATGCTAAACATTTACTTGAAAATCATTGTGTTGAATTACAAAAGACAATGCCATATAAAATGGAAAAAATCGTTAAGTTATAAAGGGGGGTAGAAGAATGAGTGAATATGATGATATAACAGCTGAAAAAATGAGAAAAGCTACAGAAGACTTGAAGCAAATGCAAGAGAATTTCAAAAAATACGGCGTATACGTATTAAATAAAGATATTCCAGAGGCGGTGACAAGACAAGAGCTGTACTCTAAATTAGAAATGGAAGATGTATATAATGATATAGCTGAAAAGCAAAAGGAATTTCAAAAAGAAATAAATCGTATATCCAAGGATAAGAGGTACAAAGAAGAATTCAAAACTGATTATAAGAAGAAAATGCAAGAAGAATTTTTAAAATATAAAACTGAGAAATTGACAGAAGTACAATCCAAATTACAAGGCTATAAAACAGATCTACAAAATAAATATGCATATAAAGTAGAAGATCCAAAACTGGAAGCAACTCAAACAAATAACAGTCTATTAAAATTAGCTTTCCTGGATAATATCGAGAATAACACTGAATTAATGAAACAATTTGTGAGCGAAAACTGGAATAGAAAAGACATTATGAGCTTAGTAGAAGCTAAGTATCAAGATAACGCACATATAGTAAGCCAAATAGCTACCAAAAGAAAAGAAGAACAAAAACCATATCTATTAGTTGATAGTTGCTTGAACGATGTAAATGCATTCATCAATAATAGAGACTATAGTGTTAATGCGGATTACATAGAGAACGGAATAACAAAATTCAATTCATTTGATGAAGGTAGCCAAGAATAATGAAAAAACTCCATAGAAAGGAGGTGAGAATATGTCAGATGATAAAACCTTAGAGGCAATCATTAAACTTAGAGACGAGATAAGTAAACCCTTAAAAGATGTCCAAAAGGCACTAGATAATACAAAGAAAGCAACCGAGCCAGTGTCCAAAGAATTAAGTAAACTACAAAAAATAATCAATACAGTTAAACCAATTCTATTAGCCGTAAAAGATAAAGCATCTCCGGCCTTGCAAAAGGCAAAGAAATTAATTGATAAGATAATGAATACAAAAATAATGTTAGCTGTAAAAGATAAAGTTAGTCCTACTGTCAATAAAATTAAAGGAGTTCTTAAAAGTGTTACTGGCAAAGCCTGGTCAGCAATGCTAAAAGCTAGAGATAAGATAAGTCCTATAGTATCTAAAGTCCAAGGAGCACTTAAAGGTATCACAAGTAAAGTATGGAAAGCCATGGTGACAGTAAAGGATAAGGCAAGTTCTATATTAAATACCATTAAAACTAAATTAGCTATATTAGCCGCAGGAGTAACTGTTGGAATTAAAGCAGTACTAGATACAACAGAAGTAAGCAAAGAATATAATAGAAATCAAGCGGTAATCGCTGGAGCAGCAACTCAAGGTGGTTATAATACAAAAGATCTACAATTAATGAGAAAAAGTATGTATGGATATACTGGCGATGATATGATGGCAACAAATGCCGTATCTAACTTAACTGGTATGGGATTAAATATAAAAGATATGCAAAAGACTTTGGATGCAGCCACAGCGGTATGGACCAAATATGGCGATAGTATTCCAATAGAAGGACTTACTGAATCCATAAACGAAACAGCACAAGTTAGTAAAGTTACAGGAAACTTAGCAGATGCTTTGAACTGGG
>OGRR01001789.1_pt1 | contig 12682 bp, 10 predicted proteins | sample 1553511 | NCBI WGS metagenome assembly OGRR01 (sample SAMEA2580040, study PRJEB22360) | human gut metagenome | biome: human gut; feature: human-associated habitat; material: faeces | place: Denmark | collected 2008/2010 | reverse complement strand
ACCGCATCCCGCTGAGCGGTTGCGGCGGGGGCCCGTCCATCAAGCCGTTGGGCGGCATCGACTTCGGCGAACCCGTGCTCAACACGTATCCGGTCAATGAAAACGTGACCCTGCTGCGCGCGGACGGCGGCCAGGTACAGCTCGCGACCAACGATTATGGCAAGGGCCGCGGCGTGTACATCTCCGGCCTGCCCTATTCGGCGGCCAACGCCCGACTGCTGGAACGCGTGCTGTTCTACGCTTCCCACAACGAAGACAAGTATGCGGCCTGGAGCTCGTCCAATCCGGAATGCGAAGTGGCACACTTCCCCGAGCAAGGGCTGTATTGCGTAATCAACAACACCGATCAGCCGCAGAAGACCACGGTGACTTTGGCCGACGGCACCACCGAGGACTTCGACCTGCCTGACAGCGGTATCGCCTGGCGTGAAGCCTGATTCCCGCGTTTTGGAGAACGGACCCATCATGACCGAAAGCAATGAAGTTTTATTCGGCATCGCCTCGCATTTTGCGCTGGAAGGTGCCGTGACCGGCATCGAACCTTACGGAGACGGCCATATCAACACCACCTATCTGGTGACCACGGACGGCCCCCGCTACATCCTCCAACAGATGAACACCAGCATCTTCCCCGATACGGTGAATCTGATGCGCAATGTCGAACTGGTCACCTCCACTCTCAAGGCTCAGGGCAAAGAGACGCTGGACATTGTGCCCACCACCTCAGGCGCCACCTGGGCCGAGATCGATGGCGGCGCATGGCGCGTCTACAAGTTCATCGAACACACCGTGTCCTACAACCTCGTGCCGAACCCGGACGTGTTCCGCGAAGCCGGCAGCGCATTCGGCGACTTCCAGAACTTCCTGTCCGAATTCGACGCCAGCCAGCTGACCGAAACCATCGCCCACTTCCACGACACCCCGCATCGTTTCGAGGACTTCAAGGCCGCCCTCGCCGCGGACAAGCTCGGCCGCGCCGCCGCATGCCAGCCGGAAATCGACTTCTATCTGAGTCACGCCGACCAGTATGCCGTCGTGATGGATGGGCTCAGGGACGGTTCGATTCCGCTGCGCGTGACCCACAATGACACCAAGCTCAACAACATCCTCATGGACGCCACCACCGGCAAGGCGCGTGCGATCATCGATCTCGACACCATCATGCCCGGCTCCATGCTGTTCGACTTCGGCGATTCCATACGCTTTGGTGCGTCCACTGCTCTGGAAGACGAAAAGGACCTCAGCAAGGTGCATTTCAGCACCGAGCTGTTCCGTGCCTACACGGAAGGATTCGTGGGCGAACTACGTGGCAGCATCACCGCGCGCGAGGCCGAACTGCTGCCGTTCAGCGGCAACCTGCTCACCATGGAATGCGGCATGCGCTTTCTCGCCGACTACTTGGAAGGCGATATCTACTTTGCCACCAAGTACCCCGAGCATAATCTGGTGCGCACCCGCACCCAGATCAAACTCGTGCAGGAGATGGAGCAGAAGGCCAGCGAAACCCGCGCCATCGTAGCCGACATCATGGAGGCTGCCAGGTGAGCCGTCAGCCGAACCATACCCGAACCAGCATGATGGGGGGCCGAGCAATGAGCGATCAGCTGACCGAGGTATACGCCAGCATCGACGCCCTAGTCGATTACGCCTTGGATCATCTCGACCTCGATCCACGCAACGCAGACTGGACCCGCAACCAAATCTTCGCCCTCTTCCGCCTAGATTCCTACCCCGGACCCAAAACCACAACGTCGGCGGCGTCAGTGTCAGACGCAGTCCAAGACATTGTTGGCAGCCGAAGCCAGGCCCCCTATGGCGAAAAGACCCCCGACCCCCTGCTCGCCGCCTTCCGCGCCGCCGCCACAACCGCCGGCCTCTTCGATCCGGAGGAAGGCCCGGCCTACGCCGACACCATCATGGGCATCCTCTCCGCCAACCCCGCCGATCTCGACGACCGGTTCCTGCTCATCGAGCACAGGGACGGCGGCATGGTCGCCATGCAATGGTTCTACGACTACTGTGTGGCCAACAATTATGTCAAGCGTGCCCAGCTCGACCGGAACCCGCGCTTCGACTCGCACGGGCTGACGGTGACCATCAACCTCGCCAAACCCGAATTCAAGAACATGAAGAAGGCGGCGGCCGGCAACGCCGTGGCCGGCGGCTACCCGAAGTGCACGATCTGCCATGAGAACGAGGGCTTCGCCGGACGTGACAAGCGCACGCTGCGCACCTTGCCGGTCACGCTCGGCGGCGAGTCATGGTTCTGGCAGTTCTCGCCCTACGGCTACTTCGACCAGCACGGCATCTGCGTGAACACCGACCACACGCCGATGCATGTGGACCGCGACACCTTCGGCCATCTGCTCGACTTCGTGGACCGTTTCCCCGGATACTTCCTCGGATGCAACGCCGCGCTGCCTCGCATCGGCGGCTCGGTGCTCGCCCACGACCACTACCAGGGCGGCGGCGAACTGCTGCCGATGCACAAGGCCGCCACTTGGGCCGCCTTCACGCTCGCCGACTATCCGGACGCCGTGGTCGAAATCCTCGACTGGCCCGGTACCGCCGTGCGTGTGGTGTCGAAAAACCGCCAGAGCATCATCGACGTATCCGACATCATCCGCGAGGCATGGGTCGGTTATGACGACGCGGCGAACGGCATCGCCAGCCATGACGCGGATGGCAACCGCCAATCCGCCCTCTCGCCCAGCGCGATCATCACCGAACGCGGCTATGAGATGAGTCTCATCTTCCGCAACAATGCGATCAGCGACGAGTACCCGGAAGGTATTTTCCATGCACACCCCGAATACTGGCCGGTCAAGCAGGAGCCGATCGGACTGATCGAGGCCCAAGGCTTGTTCATTCTGCCCGGACGGCTCGTCGACCAGCTCGGCATTGTCGAAGAGGCGCTCGCCGAAGGCCGCGATTTGCCCGATGAAGTCAGCGAATTCAGTCTCGAATGGGGCGAACTCGCTGAAACGTTGGCCGGAAACCACGACCGCGAGGCCATCCGCCAAGCCGTACACGACGAGCTCGGCAGCGTCTGCTACCGCATCCTCGGCAACACGGCCGTCTTCAAGCAGAAAGCCACCACGCAAACATTCCTCGAAAGCCTTGGTTTTGCCGCTAGGTGAAACAGGTCAAGTGAAGTAAGCTCAATACTGAAGGAAAAACCGAAGGCAAGTCCTTCCAAAGGAGGGAATATGACTACTGTTCTGGTTACGGGCGGTGCTGGATTCATCGCCACCCACACCGACATCGAACTGCTCAACAAGGGCTACGACGTTATTTCCGTAGATAACTACGGCAACTCGTCGCCCGTGGCGCTTGAGCGCGTCGAGCAAATCACCGGCAAGCCGGTCAAGCGTTATGACGGCGACGTGCGCGATGAGGCGCTCATGGAACGCGTCTTCGCTGAAAACAACATCGACTGGGTCATCCACTTCGCCGGTCTCAAGGCCGTGGGCGAGTCCGTGGCCAAGCCGATCGAATACTACGACAACAACCTGTACTCCACGCTTGTGCTGCTCAAGGTGATGAAGAAGCACAACGTCAAGAAGATCATCTTCTCATCCTCCGCCACCGTGTACGGCACGCCGAAGGAACTGCCGATCACCGAGGAGACGCCGACCGGCGGCACCACCAACCCGTACGGCACCTCCAAGCTGTTCCAGGAGCAGATTCTGCGCGACGTGCATGTGGCCGATCCGTCCTGGACCATCGTGCTGCTGCGCTACTTCAACCCGGTCGGCGCGCACGAGTCCGGCCTGCTGGGCGAAGACCCGAAGGGTATTCCGGCGAACCTCACCCCGTACGTGGCCAAGGTCGCGGTCGGCGAGCTCAAGGAAGTCCAGGTCTACGGCGACGACTACGACACGCCCGACGGCACTGGTGTGCGTGACTACATCCACGTGGTCGACCTGGCCAAGGGCCACGTGGCCGTCATTGACCACATCGACAAGGAAGGCGTGTTCGTCTACAACCTGGGTACTGGCCACGGCTACTCCGTGCTTGAGGTTATCAAGGCTTACGAGAAGGCCGCCGGTCATCCGATTCCGTACGCGATCAAGCCGCGTCGCCCCGGTGACATCGCCGCCTGCTACGCCGACGCTTCCAAGGCGGAGAAGGAGCTTGGCTGGAAGGCCGAGCTGACCATCGACGACATGGCCGCCTCCTCCCTCAACTGGCAGACCAAGAACCCCAACGGTTTCCGCGACGCCGAGTGATATGAGCAGATGAGCTCCCTCTGATGGGGGAGCTCATCTGTCGTTTATCACACAATGCGCCTATCGGCGGCCCAGCGGGTGAGCTCGGTGCGATTCGAAAGCTGAAGCTTTCGCAGCACCGAGCTCACGTGCGTTTCGACCGTCTTGATCGAAATGAACAGTTCGGCCGCCACCTCTTTATACGTGTAACCACGCGCGATCAGCCGCATGACCTCCTGCTCGCGGGCGGACAGCCGGTCCAGCTCCTCATCATGAGCCCGTGCCGCACCATCAGCGCCGCCATCAGACCCCGCCGCCGGCACACCCTGGAAGGCCGAAAGCACAAAACCGGCCAGTTTTGGCGAGAACACGGCATAGCCCTCATGCACCTGCTTGATGGATGAAATCAAATCAGCGCCGGTAATCGTCTTGGTCACATAGCCCTGGGCTCCGGCGCGAATCACCGCCCCCACATCCTGCGGCGCATCCGAAACCGACAACGCCAGAAACACGGTAGTGGGGGAGTAGGGGCGCGATTTGGCGAGGATCTCGGCACCGCCGCCACCTTCACCGCCGGGCACATGCACATCCAGCAACACCACCTGCGGCTTGGTCTGTGCGATCATCGCCACCGAACCGGGCACGTCCGCCGCTTGGCCGACGATATCGAAGGAATCGCGCAACGTGGCGATTACGCCCGCACGGAACATCTCATGGTCATCGACCACGGCCACACGAATCTTGGCTGTCTCGTTCTCGCTCATCGATGTTCTCCCTGCGCCGCTTTCAGCGCGATCGGCATATGCATTCTGACCTCGGTGCCCCAGCCGGCTCTGGACACTATCTCCACTGTACCGCCGCGCCGTTTGATGCGGCCGATAATCGATTCGCGGATGCCCAGCCGGTCGGGCGGAATGGCGTCCATATCGAAGCCTTCGCCATGGTCGCGCACGAACACTTCAACCATCGTGTCGCTGGCCTCGCAATACAAAGACACCGGCTCGCCGCCATGCGTGACCGCATTGACCAACGCCTGACGGGTGGCGTCCAGCAGCGCATCGGTCTGGGCGCTCGGCCGCGCGTCGCCCACGGTGACCACCTCAATCGGTTTGCCGTGCTCGTCCTCCACCTCGGCGGCGATCTGCTTCAATCCGGCTTCCACCGAACGATCCGATGTGGAACGTTCCTGATACAGCCATTCGCGCAGCTCGCGCTCTTGGCTACGCGCCAGGGCGAATACGGTGGTCGGTTCCTCGGAGTGCAGCTGAATCAGCGCCAACGTTTGCAGCACGCCATCATGCAGATGGGCGGTCATGTCCGCGCGCTCCTCTTCGCGTTCCTTCAATGCCTGCTCGTGGGTGAGTCGTTGCAGCATCGCGTTCGCCCACGGCATCACCGCCACCACGATACTGACGATCATCATGAATCCGCTGGCAACAATGCGTCGAGGAGAGGTGCCCCACCCAGGAATGCTGACATTATGCACATACAATGCCCATCCCATGAAAATCAGTGCGATGCCGCCCAACATAGACAACAGCTGCGTGCCTCGCGGACTAAGATTCATCCATGCCAGTGCGATGCCGCCCAACCCTACCAGCAGCGGAAGCACAATCTGGACATCCGCACCGGTGCTGGTGAGCAGCAGTCCGGTGGCCATCAACGCGAAACCGGCCAATGCCACGACGGCCGGTTTCGGAGCACGTTGGATGGCCTCGGACAATGATTCCGGTGCGGGAGCCGATTCGTCGTCATGAGCGGCAAGTGGCTGATTGCCTCGCGCAAGCGGCGCCTGATTAACGGGCACTGTGCGAGCCGCAGCCGCCACCGGGTCTCCGGCAGGCATGAACACCCACAGGAATACATAAGCGATGATGCCTGCGCCGTAGAGGACGGTCAGTGCGATGAACGCAATCCGAACCCATGCCACGCCGATGCCCAAGTGCAGGGCGATGCCCTTGCACACGCCGGTGAGCCAACGGCCCTGCCGGGGGCGCATCAACGGCATGCGCGCGGGCAGCAATGGTTCGGGAGATGACGTCATACTCCTATTGTGCCGCGCTCAGGGCGTTGCGGCCGGGGTTTTACCCGGTGTTCAGGGAACAATCAGGGTGTTCCCCGAGCGTTGTGGCAGTGGTCGGGCGGTGTAATGGAATCATGAGCAATCCAAACGCGAATCCATATCAGCCACAGCCGCAGCCTGGTCCGCAAAAAAACAAGACATCGCGACGCTTCTTCACTTGGGTGCGATCCAGTGGACTGGTTCGCGGCGACGACCGGTGGATCGGCGGCGTATGCAGCGGCATCGCTTTACGGCTTGGCTGGAGCCCCACATTAGTACGTGCGTTGGTGATTGTATGTACATTGTTCTTCGGTTTTGGCGCAGCTCTGTACGCACTCGGCTGGTTTCTGATGCCGGATGTACGCGATGGGCACATCTTGGCCGAGGACCTCATTGCCGGCCAATGGGACTGGAATTGTCTGGGATGCTTCCTGTTCCTCGCCGTGGCAATCGTGATTCCAGGTGCGGGGTGGGGTTGTATTGCGCTCGCCGCCTTAGCGCTATGGCTGTTGGCCAAAAGCGGCATTCGCCAGCAGGAAGGGTACGGATTCGGGGCATCTGCGCCGCGACCGGTTTCACAGCCTGTGTCATATCCAGCCGCGCAACCAGTACCTCAATCTCCTTTGTATTCAGCTCCGCAACCTTTTCCACAACCTGTTTCACAACCTGTTTCACAACCTGTTTCACAAACCGCGCCTAGTGTTTCACAGCCTGTTTCACAGCCTGTCTATCAGTCGATGCCCAGCGTGATGCCGGGTACTGTGCCCGGCGCGATGCCCGGCACAGTACCCAACGGGCCGTTTGCCCCCGACCGTATGAATGCGACGGCCTATGCCCCCACCGAGTCCAAGCGCCGCAAGCCGGCGGGCCCAATCGTGGTCTTGAGCATACTGGGCCTTACCTTCCTCTCCTTTGCCGGTCTGATGGGACTGATTTGGGTAAACGACATGGGCATTATCGGCATTATGCGTCTGGGCACCATCTGGATTGCCGCAGTATGCATAGTGATGGGGCTGGTGGTCATCATTCTCGGATTCAGAGGACGGCGTACCGGTGGTCTGATTCCTCTCGGACTGGTTGCCGGTGGATGCGCGCTCTGCATGACCATCGTTTCAGGCACGTATGGCGTGTACTACCGTGATCTTGGTGCCAGCGGCATCAATACTGTTGTTTCACTGAGCCAATCTGTCAGTGCGAGAAACAGCGACGGCATGAACGATGTGCAAAAGGATGGCATCTTCGTTGCCGATGCCAGCGATGCCACGTTTGAAACATTGCAGCAAGGTGTGGCGTTCAGCGGTGAAAACTACAACACCGATCAGGCAATCATTGATTGGTCCGATTGGGACAAGACACATGGACCGCACACGGTGAAGATGCTGGATGGCAAAACTTCCATCAGTAATTGCCCGGTCGGTACCATCACCATAGCCGCAACACAGGCGCAAGTGCATATCGTTCTGCCGGATTCCTGCACTTACGCCTTCGGCACCGCCGACTCCTACTACTCCACTTCGAGTGACGTTGGCGGCAAATACGAGATGGTATACAACAACTACATGGGTCCAAGCTTTGTTTTCTTCGAAGCTGAAAGTGCCACCAATGGGCCTGATCACGAATGGTTGTATAAGGAATCCGCCATGCCGGACAACGGCCCAGAATTAAAAATCAATATTCCCTATGTGGTGGAAGCACGTGTCAACGTGGTGTACGCCTCCGATTGGGAAGGCTCTACGTTCCAGCCGCTTGCCGATATATACGACGGCAACAGTACAAGCAAGAACACAACCGAACAATCGGAATGATCAAGCCGTTGCAACTAGGAGATGGAATCATGACTGATGAAACCAAGGAATTCGCCTCCATCGAGGATGCGACACCGACCACGGCCATACCTTCCGAAACCGACGCGACCACCGCGACCACAACCATGGTGACCGTCGATGACCGAACCGATACCACGGTGCTGCCATCCGCAGCGGATGATGACGAAACGGCTGTGCTGCCCGTCCCCGACAATCATGCGGATGCGTCGGTCTCGGATGTGGATACGCAGGCAACAGCTGCCTCTCCATCGCCCATCGAACCAACCACAGATCGGATTGCCCTGGAAACAGTTGCCGATGCCGTGGAGGGAGATGGTGGGCCGATTCCATCTGCCGATGATGTGCCGATGTACGCAGCATCTTCAGCACGACCTCCCTATGGGCAGTCTCAGACCGCCGGCAAACCATGCCAGCCTGGGGGGAGCGCCAAGAACGTCCAGAGCGCCAAGAACGTCCAGAATGCTAAGGATGTCAAGAGTGCCAAGAACATCCAGAAACAGAGCACCAGCGCGCCTACTGTGGTATTCGGACTATTAGGCGTGATTATCGGCGTGATCGCGCTGGTTTTCGGGTACATATCTCCGGATCGGATGATTTCGCTGTTCTCGCCGAATCCGCAATTGCTGACGGCTATTATTTGCGCCGTAGTGGGACTGATTCTGGTAATAGTGGCCGTTGTATGGGCCATAGTCGGTGCCGTCAAGAAGAGAAAATAGTGTTACAACCATTGCATTACGGTCCCAGTAGAAGCACATTATGACGGGAGCCGACCGATAAGAGCCGACCGTTCTATGCTGATGGGGGGAGGCATAGTAACTATGAAGCGGATTTCGGTGCGGCGGGTAGCGAACGTCATCGTCACCGCGATGGCGATGACGCTGGTATTCGCCACACTTGGCTGGGCGATGATGCCGCAATGGAACACACGGCCCTACACCAAGCACATCGTTATCGCTTCTGCCGACACCACCATCACCCCTGCCCATGCGAACATTCCCCACGAGGGGCGATATCGTACGCGTGAAACCCGACTATCCATCAAGACCGGCGACGGCGTCACGCTACCCGCCGTACTACGTGAACCGGTCGGCGCTCCCGGGCCACGCCCGGCTTGTCTGTTCATTCACGGGTCCGGTACCAGTGGTGCCGAGGATTTCGGCGATATCGCCAACGCCATGGCCTCTGCCGGTATCGTGACCTTGGTGCCGGCCAAGCGCAACGACAACTACACCGTGCTGCATCGCGACTACCCGCGTTTTGCTCGCGAATACGGGCGTTCGCTCGACGTGTTGCGTGGCAGAATCGGCGTGGACCCCGCCAAAACCGGCATCTACGCCGAATCCGAAGGCACCTGGATCGCCACGATTCTAACCTCGAAACGGCAAGACATTGCCTTTGCCGTACTTACATCCGCACCGGTGTTCAATGGACGTGAGCAAATGGCCATGGCTGTCAGCGCCTATACGCATGAGGCCGGCGCGCCCAAGCCCGTGGTCAAAGACATGGCCAAATTGATGTCGCTGGACTACGCGCCATTCGATCTGGCCTATGCCGACTTTGATGCCGACCGGTATCTGAAATCCCTCACCATGCCGGTGCTGGTGAACTACGGCACCTACGATACGGCCATGCCCATCGAACAGGGGGCGCAGCGGATCATCGCTACGGCCAACAAGTCCGGCAACGAGAACGTCACCGTACGCTATTTTGCCGGCAACCATCAGATGCGGGCTGGTGAGGGCTTATTCACCCCGAACCTGCCATTGGCCGAAGGCTATACGCAAGCGCTGGAAAATTGGGTGAACGGTGTGACTGCCGGAACCAAAGCCGATGGATGGGCAACGCCTCAAGTCGCCGGTGCAACACCTCACCAGCGCTTCGCCGCGTCGCAACGTACCAGATCCGGTATCGTCGGCTCGCTTGGCGTGCTGGCCGGTCTGATGGTGGCAGGGCCCGTGCTGATCGTGATGGCGGCGATATTAGGTATTGGCTTGACTGTGTTTTCTTGGCTACAGACGTTGCTGGCCGGGCGACGTAGTGTGGCGACTGTGCGGGCCGTGCATGCGACGCCGAGTGAGCTGGGGGCCGCCCAGCGGCGCATGTTGCACGGCATTGCCGGCTTATCTGCCGGTATCGGCACAGCGGTGATGGTGATTACTGGGCTGTTGTACGGCTATATGAGCGCCGTAGGCGTATCGGCTGTATTGGTTATGCCTCAACCGCGGCTGTTTGCCGTCGGATGGGTGGTGCTGCGAATAGCGACCATGCTGTTGGTGGTGCTGTTTGCTTGGGAAATGGAACGTGTCTGGTATTGCCGCGCCGATATCGTCGGTGTGCGGCGCGTCATATGCGTGATGGTAGCGCTCGGCACTCTCGCCACACTGATGACACTGGCATTTTGGGGCCTATTCTCGCTGTAATTCTGCCGATGTGCGCTGGTAAATGGGGCCTGGCGGGCAGGCTGCGTTGGTGGTCTGGGTGTGGGGCGATCGGCAGATTGCGTTGGCCTGGGTATGGCCGGCCGACGTACATCAGTCGGGGTGTCCGATACACAGTGAATGGCTGAGTATTACGCTTGGGAGGCTTCGGCCTCCTCTAAGGTGTCGAAACCGCCGAGCTGGACTGTGTGCAACAAGGTTTCCTCAGTGATATTGCGTTGCGGGCTGGCTGCGGCGCGCTCGCCAATCATCGCTTCGTAACGTTCGAAGGTCTGGTCGGAATACGTACCAAGCTCGCCGCGCAGATAGGTTTCGAATGAGGTGGCAGATGGTGTGTCTTCGGTGGTGGTGAGTGCGCGCATCGCCTCGCCGAGCTTGGGGTAGCGCTCGCGGAAATCCTTGGCCCAGGCGACCTGCTGGGCGATGACCTGTTCCTGACGGGCCGCGCGCTCTTCAGAGAGACGCGGAATATACGGCTCTATGTTCTTCGTGAAATTTTCCGGTGCGGTGGAGGCCATCATGCGGCCGTATTTTTCGGTCACGAGGTTGCGGCCCACGTGGTCGGCCGCGTCAAGATCAGCGGCATAGCTGGTGAGTAATGGCCGCTCCCATGTGAGGAACTGGGCCAACCGCATCTGGTGGAACACCGGCCAGTTGCCTTGGCATGCCGCGCGTCCACCCTCATTGTTGGTGCGCTGGAACTGATCCCATTCATGACGCACAATAGCCTCGCGCAGTTCATCATCAGTCAGTTCGTTGGTCATCGACGTTCCTTTCACTGATACCTCCCTCTGATGAGGGAGGTGGCACGGCGAAGCCGTGGCAGAGGGAGCTTGAATCTACAAACTTTTAAGCACCGGATCATCAGAGGCGATGTGGTCCTCGACATACGGGCGCTGCCATTCGAGGAAGGTCTCGCCGGACGTGGTCAGGTGTTCGCGTTTGAGTTCCTTGACGATATCCACCGCAATCTGCTCCACAATATCGTTGATTTTCTCGATTGCTGGAGCCGCGCCCTTGCCGCCTTCGCCAAATCCGGCCCCGCCATAGCAGGCTGCCGAACTCAATCGCATCACGGTTTCCAACTGTTCGCCCACGTTCGGCAACAGCGCGAACATCGAGCCAGACAGCTTGCGCAATGCTGCGAACTGCCACTTGTAATACGGCATATAGCCCACCACCATCGGCACGTTAACCAGGAACACCAACGAGGCGGTGGCCTGCACGAACTCGTGGATGGACAGCCATGCGGCCGCGCCGTCGCCGCGCTTCAACGAACGCGGCAGATTATATTGACCGGCCTGGGCGATCATGCCGAGTCGCTTGGAGATCAGCGCGAGCCGCACATCGTCGGGCATGTTCTTGAACCCTTGGCGCGTCTTGGAAAACAGACCGGTGGGATCGGCGAACACCTCGCCATTGGTGGCGGCGGCCAAGGTCGATTCCTGAAGCATTAGCCACTCATGCGGCGCGGTCTGCGCCGGCGCAGTGTGATACCCGGTGATCGACTCAAAGAAGTCACCGATGCGGAACACGCCGTCACGGCGATTCGCGCCCTGTGCGCGCGGCGTGACGGGGGAGAGCGGTGCATCAATCGGAGTCGTCATCGCTTCCGCCACATCAGAGGACGCCGCGCCTGACTCGGCAGTGGCGGTATCGTGCGTAGCGGTGCCGGGGGTGGGTGCGTTTGCCGCATCGGGTATGACGGTGGAGCCTGCACCTGCGGAGGGGAATGCTCCGGAAGCATCGGACCTGGCATGCGCCTCGAACGTCACGCGGCCTTGCGCATCCACGCTGAACTTGCGCGGCAGTGCCTCGTAATCGACCTCAAGTTGCTCGCCGATCGCCGCGTAATCCTCATCCGTAAGCCACAGGCAGAAGCGCGGGCCGAAATCGTGGTCCTGCGAATACGCCGTAGCATCCCGAGCCATGACCCACCAGACCGGCGGCGATACGCCCGGCATACTGCGGATACTTCGCCGCAATCATCGGCTTGCCCATCTGCGTCCAGAACGCGCGGGCCAGCTTCAGTCCGGACACCGGGCATGCGGAAACGGCCTCGGCCGCGCCCGCAGAACCGGTCGACACCGAAACGGTGGATGGGGAAGATGCCGCGTTCGCACCGGTCTTGCCCTGTGCCGGGCT
>OGRR01001776.1_pt1 | contig 12739 bp, 11 predicted proteins | sample 1553511 | NCBI WGS metagenome assembly OGRR01 (sample SAMEA2580040, study PRJEB22360) | human gut metagenome | biome: human gut; feature: human-associated habitat; material: faeces | place: Denmark | collected 2008/2010 | reverse complement strand
AGCGCGATCGGCCTTCTTCGGCAATAACAGTGGCCTTGAAACGAGCAAATATTCAAACAGGGACTCGTCCTCTAAGAACCTGTCCAACACACCGTTGCCAGTCCAAGGCGTTCCCGGTACCACACCGGCAGCATCCCCCTGCTGGGATAGCCGAGCTCGTGTATCACGTCCGCGGCGCAGCGCTCGTATCTGACGTACAGGTCCACGGCCCTGTCGCGCCGCTCCTTGTTGTACTTCGCCATAAGGGGGTTCTCCTCCCGGTCGGGAAGTCCAAGAAAACGTCACCACCTCGTACTGTGGACGCCAACTTGCAGAAACACAGGCGGCACGGACGGTCTCGTGCACCATTCCGACCATGGCGCGCAGTACATCAGCCTCGTGTACACCACCAGGGTCGGGGAATTCGGCATGCTTCCCTCGACCGGCACGGTCAGTGACTCGTACGACAACGCCATGGCCGAGAGCGTCAACGGCGCGTACAAGACCGAGCTCGTCTGGCGACGCAAGCCCTTCCAGGATTTGAGGGACCTGGAATTGACGACGTTCCGGTGGGTCTCGTGGTGGAACTCGAAGCGTCTGCACCAGTCCTTGGGCTACAGGACACCGGAACAGACCGAAACCGAGTATTATGCAAACCAAGCGGCGCAAGCCGCCCCACTATAAGGGCGGAACAAAAATCAGGCCATATCACATTCCCGCGCATCAAACCACACCTTCATCCAAGACTTTCTCCATGGACGCAAAGTATTCAATAAACAACTTGATGGAATACTGCATTTCGCCTACTCAAATTATCTGTTCGTCACTTTTTGGGAGCATTGAAATATATCGACCATGTCACGGCAACACTAGCCTTGCATCCAGAATATAAGACCTTCCAAGTCGTCGGAGAAGCTATCAGAAATATATCCGTATCAGATGATAGGTCCAAAGAAATTCCCTCGGAAACTATCGATACCAACACGTTGCATTCCTTACTATTAAAATGGCGGAACAACACAGAAGAACCAATCATCCGCACCTACGGCGCATTTTGTCTCGAACAGTCCGGTCTCGCCTGGTTCAAATTTCTCCTCTCTATCGAAGCTCTTGAAGCTGAGTACGATTCAATACACAAGAATGAAATTGAAACAGAAAAGCAAAAAAGTCAAGAAAATATTAAAATACTTCTCGAAAAACTAGACATACTGTTCACGAAAGATGATACCCATAGATTAAAATCACAAGACAGAAGAACCATTAAACAGGCAGTGAAAAATAGCCAGAAGTATACAACTCTTGCCTGCAAACTCAGAACTCTATGCAACACAAAACCCTGGATTAAGGCACGACTGGAAGAAAACCCAACCATCAAAAGAATTATCAAAGAAAATAATCAGAAAAAGTGGGACGCGTTCGATTCTCTAGCAGCAATTCGTAATTGGCTCAGCCATGGAGACAAAAAGGACATGAGAGATGGATTCCCCGATCTCGTGAACGTAGTGGAAAGCTGGTGTCGATCAATCTTATTTGAAGTTCTTGGCGCGCCAGAAGAAGTAATCCAGAAGGTTTCAGATTTTTACGGATGGAAACCAGTGAAATAAGCCCAGCGACAATGGATGCGAAATCTCTTCGAACTCCGTCAATCTTCCAGAAACAGCAATATCAAATAGCACATATTAAATAACCTGTAGCTCAGCAAAATGTTGAAGAGTAAAATAAATGACTAATAGCAGAAGGAGAGACCCGTATGGAAACACTTAACCTTGTACTTGGCATCATAGCTTCCATATTTTCAATAGTCACAACAGTTATTTCATTTAAAAATAACAAAGAAATTAAAAAACTACGCGATTATTATGAAAATAACACTCTTACAGCAAATGGCAACGGCAATAATCAGATAATGGGTACCAGCAATCAGGTAAATACTCATGCTGAATAGTGCACAATACGCCACCGGCAATGGGAATATACAGATTAACGGTAGCCACGATACAGTTAACTATAACCGAACAATTAACTACTATCCTCCAGCAGACATGTGTCCGCTTCGTTTGACTCACAGTTATATTCACGAGCTTCTTGATATTGTCAATTCATCGCTTTCTTCCGAAAATGATGAATACTCATTACAAGACCCAGCTCAGATTCATGAAAAACTACGTTTTAATAACGCACTACACCATAAAATGTTTATCGATGAACACGCTTATGACTACGCCCAAGTGGACAGAGCAATGAAAGACTATCCAAACAGCGAGGACATCGTCAGGAGACTCCGTGACTTGTACCTTGAAGTAGCCAATCGCGACGAAGATGGAAACCTCAGCATAGGTGACGGAAATTCTCAACTTCGAAAAATTGAAGAAATCCTCAGAGACACAATCATTCATGACTCTAAATTTGACGCTGACAAAATCCATTCCGAAACAATAGATCGATTCTGCATTGCTCTCACTACCTACGGGATTTCAAAATGCAAGATCTTAGAAACGCCAAAGGAGCGACATGCTGCTTCTTGACCGAAATAATGAGCCTACCAGCACCGTCTATTACCTCGCCGCATCTATCTATGACTATCTCAAGACGCACAACAGTATAGATGCCTCAAATCTGTATCAAAAGATCACAGCTGATTTTATAAGCAGGAAAGTAAATTACGATTTCTTTCTAATGGCTCTTGATTTCTTGTATCTAATGGATCGCGTAACTGTTGACAAAAAAGGAGACCTACATGTTCATTAAGTCTTTGCGTATTCGCAATACAGCGACGAAGACAATCATGCGGGAAATATCTTTTCATAAAGGCGCAAATCTTATAGTAGATACAGAAGCCTCTAATCGACATAATAAAGTCGGCAAAACAACTTTTCTCAAACTCATCGATGTTTTGATGGGGGCGCAGAACAAAGAAGGAATCTACCAGGACCACGACACCAATACTGCAGCAATAGCTTTACAAGATCTCATTAACGAGAAGCGTATTGCCGCTGAAATGACTCTTGTACAAAAATTTGAATCGCCTTATGGCAAGGTGGTCGAATTAAGGGTAGATTTGTTTCCAAAGGGCAATTATTACATCAACAACAAACAGTTAACTATAAGAAAATATCAGAAAAAACTAAATAGTCTCCTTTTTGGAATTGACAACAATACTCCCACATTTAGGCAACTTATCAATTCCTTCGTGCGCGTCTCCCTAAGAGGAGATAACAGCACTTTCCTTCGCAATCTTACACAGACAAATCTTGCGACATACCGCTGCGTCTACAATTTTTTATTTAATATTTCCGATCCATTGCTTGATAAAAAATTAAGCCAGCTAACCACCGAATTAAATCACGCGAAAGAATCCTTAAAAGAGTACAAGCGGGTTAATACCGTTGATGACATTGAACAACAGCGCCAAATACTTAGCGCTTTAGAAAGCTCCTACGAACGAACGAAAGCTCAGACGGACAATATTCTTAACCCCAATGAATATCAGAACAATAAGGACAAGATAGCTTCAGTCCGAAACGAGTATACAAAATTAACCGATCAACTTAGCGAGCTGAACTACAAAATAGAGCAGATTCAATCAGCTCTTAAAGATGCTGAGACAGAGAAAAAGCGTCAAGCAAATCTTGATCTTTCACGAAAGTTCTTTAATGAAGTTTGCTCAAAAATTCCTGATATCAACAAAACATTTGAAGACATGGTTAGATTCAATAATAAGCTATGCGATAATAAGATTTCATACTTTAAAGATATTGAATCCGATCTCCTAAAAGAGAAAGCTATACTTGAGACAAAACGACAGACCCTTCTTGCCAGGAACGATAGATATCTATCCCTTATAGGCAAGGAAAACATTGATGAATATGAGCAATTATCAAACGATCTCATGCAATTAAAACAACGCATTGGCAAGTGCGAAGAAATCATCGACACTCTTAATCGTTACACAGACAATCTCACATCTCTTCAAAAAAATATCGATAACTACTCAACCGGTGGCTCTAAACGTGAAAAAGAGAACGGAATCTATCAAGTTAGAATGGATTCTTTCAATGAATATTTTACACCATTTGCCCAGAGAATTAACGAAGAAAGTCCATCTCTAGTATATTCACCGGATACCGGCAAGTTCCCCGTGTCCATTTCCGCATTATCGGGTTCAAGCACAGGAACACGCAAATCGCTTATTGCTGCATATGATCTTGCATATCAGCAGTTCGCAATTGCCAATCAAATACACGCTCCCCGCTTTGTCGTACACGATGTTGTCGAAAATGTCGAAGGCGATGATCTTCGCACTATTATCAGCATTGCGAACGACATTGATGCACAGTATATTGTGGCCGTTCTCAAAGAGAAATTGGATTCATCGCACATCAGCAGAACCGAACAGAAAAAACTGACGATTCTGCAGCTATCGGACGATGACAAACTTTTTGAAGGCAAAACGGTAAGCGATGCAGAAGCCTCAAACAAAGACACCCCCATGCTCTTTGACTTTGAATAAGTACAACGTCCGAAAAGTGTCCGCTTTTGGGCATCATTAGGATACAATCCAATTCCTTCGATAAGCGAATACTCGTATACTTTACGACCAATGTAATCGCATATCGAGAGCGCTTCTTCATCAGATATCTTTTATAATGCGATGAATGCGCGGCCAGAGATAGATATAGTGCCCGAGGCCTATAGAACTGCTCTACGACAACGCCGGCACCGCGTTCACACCCCAGTTGGCGACCAAGGAATGGCACAGTCGTCTCGGCGGCGACACCATTGCCGACGCCATCCTCGACCGCATCGTGCACAACACGGTATGGATCGACACCGGCGAGGCCAACATGAGGTAACGGCACGGGCAGTCCATGCTCGAATTCTGGCTCTAGGGGTCAGTGGCCTTGAAAACTACAAATACTCACTTCAGGCACCGCCGTTGCGCATTTCCTCATTTATTCGATTTTCGATTAAAAATCTACTCTATTGAACGAAAATCAAACACAGCACGTAACTATAATTCCTAATATCAAAGCCGCAGAAATCTCAAGCACACTATATTCCGATACAAATATTTTATTGAACTTAACTATTCAAATATTGCAACTTGTTCTCAATCATAAATCTATGTATGTCATATAAATCATTAATCAAATCTTTCTCAATATCAAGCCGCAAGAAATCCGACCAATTAAGAGCATGCCTCTCCTCACCTTTTGTTTCAGCCAGCACCTTCTTTCCTCTTTTTTCCATATCCTCTACACAACTTTCATCTGACTGGCCAATTAAACAAGTACGCCATTTTTCAAACATTTCATTCGAATAATAATCTCTATTATCCTTTATAATAAAATCGTTATTAGTAAAAACACAGTAAGCGACAAAACATGAACATTCATATTCGCGCATATGCATATAATATCTCAAAAAAAGATTATCATCTTTATTGATTAAATAAATATTTATACCTTTTATTTTACTCAAACATCCTTCAATTATTTTCCTACACATGCGCACATTTTCAATTTTATTTTGCAAATCAGTAATTATTTTATTATTTTCTCTGATTTGATTTAATCTATCATTATCCGAAAGGTCTTTCATGATCTTATTTTCCGGATCAGTATTTTGAGCAGAATAATCTGGAACACCTGAAAATAGAATGCACATGCCCCACATGCTGGCCACAGATTCCATAGCCACACGCTGATACTTTGCAATTTCAGCCATATAATAATCCCAAATCTGAGATTCAATAACTTTGTCTTCTCTTTTTTGATCTTTTAAATTCGCCTCTACTTCTTTTTTTATGAAGACGATACTCTCGTATGGCGTACCCTGCGGCAAAAAGAGTGATGATAGTTGTAAAACAATCCGAAAACGCACTGACTATATCAGAGAAAGACCCAAAATTAGCCATTTCATAAAGCTTTCATTTTATTATTATTTGGAATTAGCTTTACCTAAAGAGCTATTCCCATTCCTAGTTCTTTTGGTTGGGCACGAGCATGATCTCACCGTCGGCTATGCCCTTGAGGTGCTGGCCGTAGGGGCTCTTGCCGTAACGCTCGGCGGACTCCATGAGCTGGTCGCGCGTGATCCAACCATTCTCGAAAGCGATCTCCTCCACAATCGCGATCGGCAGACCCTGCGCACGCTGCACGGTACGCACGAACTCCCCCGCCTCGAACAAAGAATCCATCGTACCGGTATCCAACCACGCGTAACCACGCCCCAACGTACGCACGTTCAGCATGCCCGCATCCAAATATATGCGGTTCAGATCCGTGATCTCCAACTCGCCACGCGGGCTCGGCTTCACCCGCTTCGCATACTCGACCACGCGCTCGTCGTAGAAGTACAGGCCGGTCACCGCGTAATGCGACTTCGGATGGGCCGGCTTCTCCTCGATCGACACGGCCTTCCTATGCTCGTCGAACTCGACCACGCCATACCGTTCCGGATCGTCGACATAATAGCCGAACACGCTCGCGCCCTCGCCGGATTCGGCCTTCGCGACCGCGCCACGCAACGTCGCGCCCAGGCCATTGCCGTAGAAGATGTTGTCTCCCAGCACCAGCGCGCACGGCTCGCCCGCGATGAACTCCTCACCCAGCAGGAACGCCTGCGCCAAACCGTCCGGAGACGGCTGCACCTTGTACGAGAACCGCACCCCGTAATGCGAACCATCACCCAGAAGCCGCTCGAAGTTCGGCAGATCCTTCGGCGTGCTGATGATCAGGATGTCACGGATCCCGGCCATCATCAGCACGCTCAGCGGATAATAGATCATCGGCTTGTCATACACCGGCAGCAACTGCTTCGACGTGACCGTGGTCAACGGATACAACCTCGTACCCGAACCACCGGCAAGAATAATACCTTTCATGTGGATTCCCCTTCCCTATTGCGTATTGTCAAATGTCGGGCGGCCCCGCGAAGAGAGTCGCCCAAGCATGGTCCGCTACTTGTTGAGTTCCTTGGTGACGTATGCCTTCAAGGACTCCTCCCAATCAGGCACCTTCAACCCCGTCGCCTCGATCTTCGACAGATCCAACGCGGAATACGTCGGACGCGGACTCACCGGACTCTTCGCGTTCGCGAAATATTCCGCAGTCGAGATCGGCTCGACCTTCCCGCCGTTCCCGTTCGTCAAATCGAACACCATACGCGCGATATCCGCCCAGGACCTCACCGAGCCGGAACCCGTCAGATCATACGTGCCATACGCGGCGTCCGAACCGAGCAGGTGGAAGATCGCATCCGCCATATCCCTGGTGAACGTGAGACGGCCGTACTGGTCGTCCACCACCGTCACCTTCCCCAGCTCGCCTTTCGCGACCCGGCCGGACAAGCCCATCATGGTCTTCACGAAGTTATGGCCCTCGCCGATCACCCAACTCGAACGCAGGATGTAATGACGCGGCGCGTTCGCGACCGCGATGTCGCCCGCGGCCTTCGACTGCCCGTACACGCCCAACGGCGCGAACCCCTCCGACTCGTCATGCAGCTCGCGCGTCCCGTCGAACACGTAATCCGAGCTCACGTGCACGAGCGTGATGTTGTGCTCACGGGCCACACGGGCGAGCAGGGCCGGACCCTGCGCATTCGCCTTCCACGCCAAGGCACGACCCTCCGGGGTCTCCGCCTTGTCCACGGCCGTGTACGCGCCCGCGTTGATGATCGTCCCGTACAGGCTCCAGTCGAATTGGTCGTACTGGGCCGGGTCGGAGAAGTCGAACGTGTCGATGTCGTTGAACTCGAAGCCCTCCAGACCGTGGGATTCCACGTAGGCGCGGATGGCGCGGCCCAGCTGGCCGTTGCAGCCCGTCACCATCGTGCGGCGCGGCGCCATGGGCTTCGCGTCCTTCAGCATGGGGTGATGCAGGTCGGCCTCGCTCCGCTCGGACTCCTCCAACGGGATCGGCCACTGGATGTGCAGGTCCGGGTCGGCGAGGTTCACGAACGTGTACGTCTTCTTCTGCTCCAGGCTCCAGTGCGCGTTCACGAGGTACGTGTACACGGTACCGTCCTCCAACGCCTGGAAGCTGTTGCCCACGCCACGCGGCACGTAGATCGCCTTCGACGGGTCCAATATTGTCGTGTACATCTGGCCGAAGCTCTCGCCCGGACGCAGGTCCACCCACGCGCCGAACACCGAGCCGGCCGCGATGGAAATGTACTTGTCCCACGGCTCCGCGTGGATGCCGCGCGTCACGCCCTTCTTCGCGTTGTAGCTGATGTTGTTCTGCACCGGCCCGAAATCAGGCAGGCCCAGGTCCGTCTGCTTCGCGCGCTGCCAATTCTCCTTGAACCAGCCACGGTTGTCGCCATGCACCGGCAGGTCGAACACGACCAGACCGGGAATGTTCGTCTCCACGGCCCTCAGATCCTTCTCGAAATCCATCACTCACTCCATCCTCAAAAAACATCAAAACACAGGCGGAAACCGGCACGCCCGGACCCGCGTCCCCCACGCGGACGGACAAGGAAAGGGAGCATGATCCGATTCCCCCGCCCGTCCACGCGGTCCGGGCCTCACTGGCCCTGCCGCTTGTAACGCTCCTCGGTCGCAGCCTTGGCCGGCTCCCACCAGGCACGGTTCTCGGTATACCATTCGATCGTCTGCGCGAGGCCCGATTCGAAGTCGGTGTGCCTCGGGGTCCAGCCCAATTCGGTGCGCAGTTTGGTCGAGTCGATCGCGTAGCGGCGGTCGTGGCCCGGACGGTCCTTGACCCAGTCGAACGCGTCCTCCGGCTGTCCCATCATCTTCAGGATCATGCGCAATACGGTGATGTTGTTCTTCTCGCCGTTGGCGCCGATCAGGTACGTCTCGCCGATGCGGCCCTTGGTGAGGATCGTCCACACGCCCGAGCTGTGGTCCTCGGTGTGGATCCAGTCGCGCACGTTCTCGCCCTTGCCGTACAGCTTCGGACGTTGCCCGTCCAGGATGTTCGTGATCTGGCGCGGGATGAACTTCTCCACATGCTGGTACGGGCCATAATTGTTCGAGCAGTTCGAGATCGTGGCGCGGATCCCGTACGTGCGCGTCCAGGCGCGCACCAGCATGTCCGACGCCGCCTTCGTGGACGAATACGGGCTGGACGGATGGTATGGGGTATGCTCCGTGAACTTCGCCGGATCGTCCAGGGCGAGGTCGCCGTACACCTCGTCCGTGCTCACGTGGTGGTAGCGGATGCCGTACTTGCGGACTGCCTCGAGCAGGCGGAACGTGCCCTCCACGTTGGTCTTCAGGAACGGTTCCGGATCCGCGATGGAATTGTCGTTGTGCGACTCGGCAGCGTAATGCACGATCGCGTCATGCCCCGGCACGATTTTATCCAACAGGTCCGCGTCGCAGATATCACCCACGACCAATTCCACACGGTCCTCGGGAAGACCCGCGATGTTCTCCGGATTGCCCGCGTACGTGAGCTTGTCCAGCACGGTCACATGCACGTCCGGATGATGGTCAACCACGTAATGCACGAAATTCGACCCGATGAAACCACAGCCACCGGTCACGATAATGTTCTTGGGAGTAAACGTCTTTTCAACCATACCCCCGATTTTACAACGACCCATCCACCTCCACCCCATACGATGTCATGCGTAAATTTTCCGAAAAGAGAAAACGTTTTATGTATATATTTCATACAACCTTTATCCAATAGCCCCGAACTCACGTTTGCATCCACTGAAAATTTTTGCAAACCACTTTTCAATACTCCCTCACACCACAACTTGCAATCGTTACGTATTCTGCATCCACAAATTGCCATTCAATCGGGGGTTACCCCTGCAAAAACAACGGCAAGTTTTTGCAAAAATCATTGTTATTGCAGCAACGATTTTCATTGACATTCTGCCATTTTCCATTCTTTAGCACTCCGCAAAAGGTATAGAACATACAGCATACGTTCGCAATAGAGCAAACGTTATCAGAGAAGATAAACCCCCGTCATAAGGGGCCGTCAGTAAGGAACAAAGGAGTCATGAAACATCGGAAACCCGCACCGGCCTGGCATAGGCTGGGGCTGAAGATTAGCAAGAAAGTGGTGGTCGGCATCACCGCTGCGGCGACCGCCTTCGGCGGACTGGCAATCGCCAGTACAGCGGCACAGGCCAGCACCGATCGTGACAGCTACACCGACACCGTTGAAAACGCCACATTCGAACAGGCTCGCAAGCGTTATGGACTGGCGCAGCAAATGAGCGAGGGCGCCACCCTGCACGCATGGGAGTGGAGCTTCAAAACCATTGAGGAAAACATTCCCGCCATTGCCGAAGCGGGTTACACCTCCGTGCAGACCGAGCCGATTTCCGCTATTCATAACGGTGGTAAGGGCAAGATCTTCACCGAGAACTGGTACTACGTGTACCAGCCGACCGACACCACCATCGGCAACTGGGTGATGGGCACCGAGTCGGATCTGAAGAGCCTGTGCGAGACGGCGCACAAGTACGGCGTGCGCATCATCGTCGACGTGGTGGCCAACCACATGACCGCCACTTGGGGCGCCATTTCCGACCGTTGGAAGAAGTCCGAATACTACCATCACGACTGCAACAACGGTGACGTGCAGGATTGGAACAACCGCTACCAGGTGACCCACTGCAAGCTGCTCGGCCTATATGACATCAACACCGAAAACACCGAAACCGCCAACATGATGCACGACTTCCTCGTGCAGGCGGTCAGCGACGGCGTGGACGGCTTCCGTTTCGACGCGGCCAAGCATATCGAGCTTCCGGACGAATACAACAATTCCCAGTACTGGAACATCATCCTCAACAATGGCGCGCAGTTCCAGTATGGCGAGGTGCTGCAGGATTCCATCTCCCGTGATTCCGATTACGCGAACCTGTTCTCCAGCCACAGCAAGAACGGCGGCGGCGTGACCGCTTCCGCATACGGCCAGAAGCTGCGTGGCGCACTGAATTCGAAGAATCTGAACGCCAGCGACTTGTCCAACTGGAGCCATTCCGCAAGCCCGAGCAAGCTGGTTTCCTGGGTTGAATCCCACGATAACTACGCCAATGGCGACTACGAGTCCACCCGCATGAGCGAGTGGCAGATGACCATGGGCTGGGGCGTCATCGGTTCCCGCTCCCAGACCATGCCGCTGTACTTCGACCGCCCGGTCGGTTCCGGCGGCAGCCAGCCACAGTTATCCGAGGAGAGCAAACTCGGCGATGCCGGTGCGGATTCTTGGAAGGATGCGCAGGTTGTGGCGGTGAACCACTTCCGCAATACTATGAACAACAACAAGGCTTCGGAGTATCTGCGCAACTGCGGCGCGAATTCCTGCCTCATGGTGGAACGCTACATCAAGGACGGCAACTTCAAGAACGACGGCGTGACCATCACCAACATGGGTGATACGCAAGAGCTGTCCGGCACTGCCACCAACCTTGACGACGGCACCTACAAGGACCAGGTCTCCGGCGGTACCATCACCGTTTCCGGCGGCAAGATCACTTCCGGCTCCGCTCCCGGCGGCAAGATCAGTGTGTTCTTCACCGACAATTCCGGTTCGGTCTCCGCAACCCCGGGCGACAGCTCGTTCAAGACGGACACCACTACCGTTACCCTGAATGCGAACAACGTCACCGATGCCACCTACACCACTTCGGAGGGCAAGTCCGGCTCGTATCAGGATGGCGACACCATCACCATCGGCGCCTCCACGGCAATCGGTGACACCATCACCGTGAAGCTGCAGGGCAAGGATGCGGATGGCCAAACGGTCTCCGCAACATACAAGTACACGAAGAAGGATCCGGCCGCCACCAGCACGGCTTATGCGAAGAAGCCGAGTGCGTGGAGCAACCTGTACGCCTATGTGTATGTAGACGATTCGAGCGCCACCACTTTGAAGGAAAATGCGAAGTGGCCGGGCGAGCCGATGACACAGGTCGCTTCGGGAGACACTTGCGGCAAGGATGACGAGTACAAGTATGAGATTCCCGACGATCTCGAGGGAAGCAATACTCGCATCATCTTCAACGATGGCAATGCCACGAATACCCAGAAGTACCCTGCCGACACCACCGAAGGCGTAGATGCCGCTGGCCTCAAGATCGACGGCAATTACGCTTGGGACGGCAACACTTCGTCCGGCACCTGGGAGGCCCGCAATTGCGTGGTCATCCCGACCAAGTCCGTGAAGATTGATCAGGGCGACTACTCCGTGGATCTGTCCGATGGCGTGGCCACGAAGCAGTTGACCGCCACGACCGATCCGAAGGGCGCGTCCGTGAGCTGGAGCTCGTCCGACAAGGACGTGGCGACCGTCAGCCCGAAGGGCGTGGTCACCCCGAGGAAGGCCGGCAAGGCCACGATCACCGCGAAGTCCGGGACCAAGACCGCGTCGATCACCGTGACCGTGACCGGTGAGCTTCCGCCTGACCCGGTCGCGAAGAACACCGTCTACGCTTCGAAGCCCTCGGGCTGGGGCAAGATCTACGCGTACGTGTACACGGGCGACGGCGCGACCGCGGCGAACAACGCGGCCTGGCCGGGCGTGGAGATGACCGCCCCGAGCGCGACCGACGGCTGCCAGCAGACCGACCTGTACAAGTACGTGGTCCCGGACAACCTCGCCAAGGGCGCGAAGGTGATCTTCAACGACGGCGGCAGCCAGCAGTATCCGGGATCCCGCCAGCCGGGCCTGGACTACAACGGCGGCATCGTGAAGTGGGACGGCTTGGATTGGCTAAAAAGTATTAGAAAGGCCGATGAGGGGCGAACTGTTGCGCT
>OGRR01001769.1_pt1 | contig 12806 bp, 9 predicted proteins | sample 1553511 | NCBI WGS metagenome assembly OGRR01 (sample SAMEA2580040, study PRJEB22360) | human gut metagenome | biome: human gut; feature: human-associated habitat; material: faeces | place: Denmark | collected 2008/2010 | reverse complement strand
GACCGGGCGCTTCGCCGATAAGCATAATGCCCGCATGCGGATCCCCTTCGCCGAAAACCGTGTTGAGGCGGCCTTCACACAGACTGCAGGCATGGCATGCCGCAACCTGCTGCGAAAGCTCGTCAAGGGGAACCGCTTCGATCTTCATAGCTGCTCCTAGCGATAATAGCGAGGCATGCGATGCGAAAAGCCAATGGTTACCTCGTGTTCGATGGTTGCGGCGCGCTTTGCCATGGTGGTGATGGAGCAGTCCACGCTTGGGTGCGGGCCGGCGATAATGACCTCGTCGCCGATGTGCGGGTCGAGCGTCGGCGCAGAAACACGCGAGCGCAAATCGACCTCGAACATGCACTGGTCCATGCAGATGTTGCCAACCTGATGCACTGCGCGGTTCTGATAGGCGAAGTCGATCTTGCCGGAAAGCAGGCGGATAAGGCCATCAGCATAGCCCACGGGAACGGTGCAGATCTTCACGCTGCCGGGGCTGCGGTAGTTCATGCCGTAGCTTACGCCCTCGCTCATGGGCACCGTCATGACATTGGTGATGCGAGCGTGAACGCTCATGGCAGGGCGCAGCTCGACCAGTTTGTGCGTATCGGGGGCAGCCTGATAGCCATACATGGAAATGCCCAGGCGGCACATGTCGAAATGCGTTTTCGGGAAGCGATACGTTGCCGCAGAGTTGTCGCAATGTACAATGCCGGGGTCGAAGCCCGCAGCCTCGATGGCGCGCATTGCCTCGACGAAACGCTTGATCTGAATCTGGAAATCGAGCGTTTCCAGGCTGTCGGCCGTAGCGAAGTGAGTGAAGCAGCCCTTCAGTTCCAAAGCGCGATGGAAGCTGACCTGATGTAGGAATTCCACCACGCTGTCGTAATGCACGCCGATACGATTCATGCCCGAGTTGATGGCCAGATGATACGGCGCTTTCAGCCCCTGAGCATCGGCAGCCTCGGCGTAGGCAATGGCAAATTCCGTGGTGTATACCGCAGGCATGATGTTGTAGTACAAAAGCAGCGGAATGGCCTGGGCCGGAGGCTCCGCCAGCATGAGGATAGGCTCGCGCAAACCGCCGTTGCGCAGCTCGATGCCCTCATCAACCGTGGCAACACCCAGATAGGTAGCGCCCGCTGCCGTTGCCGCCTTAGCGACTTCAATAGCACCGTGGCCATACGCATCAGCTTTCACCACGGCAAGCAGACGACAGTTACTACCCAGCTGCTTCTTCGTTTGCAGCACGTTGTATTGGATGGCGCTTCGGTCGATTTCTACCCACGACCAACGCCTATCGTATTCGGCAATTGCCTGTACCTGTTCTTTGGAAAGCGTAGGAGTCGGCGCTGCTGCCTCTTTCGGCTTGTGTTGCTCAGCACGAAGAATTGCATCGAGCGGGTTATCGGTATGTTCTTTGGCCTTGTTGGCAAAGCCGGTAAAGCCGTTGGGTAGGTCTTGCACGAAGAGCCCTTCTTTCGTCTTGTAAGGATAAAGAAAAGTATACCGCGCCGTGCAAGTGCGGTGCGGCAATCGCGCAGAACACCCCGAACGGCGCAGCCAATATCGCTATTTAACGACCAAAGCTGCTCATGTGGGCAACACCAGGAACCGCAGCGTAGACGGAAAACCAAATTATCTGATGTCCTTGGCAAAAATGTGCTCTAAAGTACGATACAAGGATCTCTACCCGCACAAAGGCCACAGTTGACCTCTGCTGACCTGGTGTTTTATGGCATATCGCAGCCAAACGCCACACGATTCCAGGACACATCGTACTTTAGACTGCATAATTGCCAAAAACACCCTGGCTCATAACGCAAAAGCGCATGGACCCATGCCGCAGTATCGCTTTTTGCCCGACTCCCTTTCTCTGGAAATTCGCAAATTCTCATGCAGGCTTTCTCTTCCCTTTAACACCCGCCTTCTATGCTGCAGATATGAAATGCTTTATCGGACATAGCTCAGCACTTGAATATTGGAAGCTCCACGATCGCATCCCCTTTTCGGAATCAAGAGCATTGCCCAATTCGACCAGCACGCCAACCTTGTGCGGCATAGATTCCCATGCCCTTTACAAAGCTCAGATAATCAACAGGCCACTTCATGTTGTTGCAGCAACGTTGGAAAATCGCAGACCTTCGGCATCAATAAGGCCCCATGTGTGGAGTACGGGAATGCCAGAACGCTCTTTTATCCCCATCTCGAATTCGACTTACGTAAGCACGCCCGAAGCCTGTTTCCTCCAAATGGCAAGAGGCATTCCCCTTGTAAAACTAATCGTTATGGGATACGAGCTGTGCGGATCTTACGCCGTTTCTCCCCATTACCGAAAATCTCCCCTGATTAAAAGACAGCCAAGAACTTCTATTCCGAAATTGAAAGCCTATCTTGGCAAAGTGAAGGGAGTTCGCGGTTCCGGTAGGGCCGATAAAGCACTGCGCTTCATGATTGAGGAATCGGCATCTCCGATGGAAACCGCTCTGGCAATGATCCTGTGTCTCCCTCCATCACTAGGAGGATTCAATCTTCCAAAGCCCAAAATGAACTACCCGATAACCACTAATAGGGAAACCAATTATCTGGGCGATAAAAAGGTACTCCGTTGCGATCTCTGCTGGCCTGAAAAGAAATTCGCTCTCGAGTACGATAGCGACCTGTTCCATGCAGAATCGCGCAAGATCAATGAAGATTCAAAACGGCGGACCCTGATCGAAGCCGAAGGCTACCACGTAATATCTGTCACCAAAAACCAAATCTACGACAAGGCTGCACTACGCAATATCGTTGACGTTTCAAGCAGGTACCTGGGAAAGCGCATTCGGATATCGACCCAAAACTTCGATAGCAAGCACGACGAACTTAGGAATTTGCTTCTCTTCGATACCGCGAACAATTAGAAAAACGAGCGGCAAGGACTCAACGCCGACCGAACGCACGGCCGCATTCTCTGGCTTTCCAATTCAGGCCCTTGCACGCTGCCCATTCGGCATGATTCTCCAGCCGCACCGTATCCGCCTAACGGCTACGTCAAATAAATGGGAGTTCATGGCAAAAATCAACGCTAAAGTACGAAGACACGAAACAACATCACTGCCTAAAAAACGAAAACCGCAGGTCAACAATATTCCATTCTCAGCACAGCCATCGTACAACCGCGACAAACAAGAAATGGTCGTACTTTAGGCAGCAAATCTGCCATTTGAAGGCGATAATCCAGCCCAATCATGATGGGTTCGCGGCAAAGCCGTCAACGGGCCCCATGCGCCTATTTGTCTCAGATGAAGACAATGGTCCGCATTCAAGGTCGCAATGGTTCTTGCAAGCTCGTAAAACGTCAGGTTGAAACCTTGGTAGAGGATTTTGACGGCCTTATTTCCCGCAATAATGTGCAATGTAAAAGCCATCGGGCGGCAAAGCTTGCCCAGCACGTCAGCCTGAAAACATTGAAGGCAAGCTCAAGCTTGCACCTGCAGGCATGGCGTGCATGCTTGTTTTCACAGCAGCCTTTGCTACTGCACTGGGGCTTGGTTTTGCTGCGGAAAAGACCCAAACCCGCAATAACATCTTTACCTACCAAGAAACCCTAGCGTTCTGTGCGGGCAAAGAGCCCGACCGTGCCCCACGCTACAACACCTTTGCGTGCAAGCATCGATCCTCGCATGATGCTCTTTTGGTGACACTCAGCGCGATTTTCGGCACCGCATTCGTCGTTGCTCTCCGTTTCATTTTTAAGAAACGCCGCGTTACTTAACCGACGAGTTGCGATACCATAAACCCGATACGTAAAACTCCGTTCTAAGGAGCCGCTATGGCTGAAGCAAATCCGCAAGCAGCAACCAACGGCAGCGTTCGCGTTCCGTTCGACCAGCGCGATGGCGCCACTTCCGACGTATTCTTCACGCGCGACCTTTCCGCTGAAGGCCTGCGCCGCGCGGTGGCGAAGGTTGCCCCGCAGCTTACTGGCAAGGTAGCCATCAAGCTGCACACCGGCGAAAAGGACGGCCCCAACATCATCCCCTTCGGCTGGGTGAAGGAACTGGTGTCCAAGGACCTGCCCGATGCCACCATCGTGGAAACCAACACCTACTACGAAGGCGACCGCTACACCACCGAGCAGCACCGCGAAACCATCGCCCACAACGGCTGGACGTTCTGCCCCGTTGACATCATGGACGAAGAGGGCGTCACCACCTTGCCCGTTGCCGGCGGCAAGTGGTTCGACGAAATGCATGTGGGCACCCATATGATGAACTACGATTCCATGCTTACGTTGACCCATTTCAAGGGCCACACCATGGGCGGCTTCGGCGACTCTAACAAGAATCTGGGCATTGGCTGCGCCGACGGCCGCATCGGCAAGGGCGAGATCCACACTGTTCCCGGCTCCGACAACCTGTGGTCCATCGCCGAAGAAGAGCTGATGGAGCGCATCACTGAATCGACCAAGGCAACCATCGACCATTTCGGCGAGCACATCGTGTACGTGAACGTGATGCGCAACATGTCGGTTTCCTGCGACTGCGAGGGAACGGGTGCCATGCCGGTTGTCACGCCGAACGTGGGCATCCTGGTTTCCACCGACATCTGCGCAATCGACACCGCCTGCGTTGACTTGGTATACGCCATGACCGAAGCAGGCCTGTGCGACAACCACGATTTGGTCGAGCGCATGGAAACCCGCCATGGCCTGCGTCAGCTTTCCTACATGCACGAACTGGGCATGGGCAACTGGAAGTACCGCCTGCTCGACCTGGACAACGGCGAAGCCGAACTAACCCAAGCAGAAGCAGTTGCGCACGTTAAGCCCTTTGAAGGCTAAGCACCGCGAGCGTATTCGCTGATTTCAAGCGCCCGACCCCTCTGTGAACCACGGGGTCGGGCGCTTTTTGCGCTCCGCACGCCCTACCTTGGCAGCCACATCACTCCTTGAAGGCAAGGCACCCCGCTTAAGCCGAGTGCACATTGCCTCTTAGAGTGCCAACCACGAACATCCCTCTTCCTTGGAAAACGAACTGCATCGCCCCGCAGGAAGAGACCGACGTCGATCGGCAGACGCAGCGAAGGCTGAGGAAAGGCCCTGCGCTGTACGGGCTGGAGGTCTTACCGCACTCCATCCATACCAGCCAAAAGACCTACTTGCTGGGCACCCATCACCCGCCCCGGCACACAAGAAGGGCCCGCAAGCTTCACGCCTGCGAGCCCCTTCCGGAATATCAGCCTGATAGGCTAGCGGTTGATGTTATAGAACGCCTTCATGCCGGCATACTGGCCGGAATCGCCCAACTGCTCTTCGATGCGAAGAAGCTGGTTGTACTTGGCAACACGGTCGGAACGGCACGGTGCGCCCGTCTTGATCTGGCCAGCGTTGGTGGCAACCGCCAGGTCGGCAATGGTAACGTCTTCGGTTTCGCCGGAACGATGGGACATGATGCATGCATAGCCTGCCTGCTTTGCCATCTGAACAGCCTCAAGGGCCTCGGTAAGGGAACCGATCTGGTTGACCTTTACCAGGATGGCGTTTGCGCAGCCCAGCTCGATGCCCTTGGCAAGACGCTTCGGGTTGGTTACAAACAGGTCGTCACCAACCAGCTGAACCTTGTCGCCAATGCGGTCGGTCAGAGCCTTCCAGCCGTCCCAGTCCTCTTCGGCCATGCCGTCTTCGATGGAGATGATGGGGTACTTCTGAACCAGAGCCTCCCAGTAGTCAACCATTTCAGCACTGGTGAGCTCGCGGCCCTCGCCTGCAAGAACGTACTTGCCGGTTTCAGCGTTGTAGAACTCGGTGGAAGCGGGATCCATAGCGAACATGATGTCGGAGCCGGGCTTGTAGCCAGCCTTTTCGCATGCCTCGACGATATACTTCAGAGGCTCTTCGTTGGTGGTGAAGTTGGGAGCGAAGCCGCCTTCGTCGCCAACGCCGCCGCCCAGGCCAGCCTCATGCAGAACCTTCTTCAGGGTGTGGTAGATTTCTGCGCACCAACGCAGCGCCTCGGCAAAGGAGGTTGCGCCGACGGGCATGATCATGAACTCCTGGAAGTCCACGTTGTTGTCGGCATGCTCGCCGCCGTTCAGGATGTTCATCATAGGCGTAGGCAGCATATTGGCATTTGCGCCGCCGACGTACTTGTAAAGAGGAAGCTCGGCAGATTCTGCGGCAGCCTTGGCAACAGCAAGCGATGCGCCCAGGATGGCGTTTGCGCCGAAGTTGCCCTTGTTCTCGGTGCCGTCGAGCTCGCACATGATGGCGTCGATGCCGCGCTGGTCGTCGGCTTCCATGCCGATAAGAGCATCGGCGATCTCTTCGTTCACGTGGGAAACGGCCTTCAGCGTGCCCTTGCCCAGGTAACGCTCAGAATCGCCATCGCGAAGCTCAACCGCTTCGAAAGCGCCCGTAGATGCGCCGGAAGGAACAGCTGCACGACCGGTTGCATAATCGTCGAGCACAACCTCAACCTCTACCGTGGGGTTGCCGCGGGAGTCAAGGACCTCACGACCGAACACATCGATGATGGTACCCATGTAATTTCCTCCTTGGAAACGTTTTCATCAAACAGTCGAATGATACCATGCAGCCCCTGTGCGCCCGGCCCCACCCGGGCAAGTGCGCCGATTACCGCTACAGAAGGTACGCTACCGCCGCCAATACCGCCGAACAACCCACAAAACCTACCGCTTGCCGTGCGTCCAAGCGCGGCTGCGCCAGCGCGGTTCGACGCCCTTTTCCGTAGCAGCGTGCCTCCATCGAAACGCTCAGCGAATCAGCGCGCCTGAAAAGCCGAACCACCAGGGGAATGAACACGGTGCGGTAAGCGAAGATGCGCTGCCATACATTGCCGTCGTCGAACCGGGCACCGCGCGATGCTTGGGCGTTGCGCACCAAGGTCAGCTCTTCTGCGGTAAGGGGAATGAAGCGAACGGCAACGGAGAGCATGGTTGCCGCATCGTCCACAGGCACGTGCACGGCCCGCAAGGGACGCATGAGGGAAGCGAACGCGCCTGTCAGAGCTTCAGAGGAAGTAGTGAACGTGACCACAAAACTCGCCTGCAGAATAAGCAGAATACGCACCGCATAGAACAGCGCAAACATACATCCTTCGGGCACGAAGCCGAAGTTCCCGACCAGGGCAATGGGCTGCTGCCCTTCGGCAAGGCCCGCCGAAACACCGCCCAGCCCTGATTCCGCACCAGCCGTTACGTCGAACGTGAATGCGTTGCAAACCCAGATAAACGCAAGCAATACCAGCAACGGAAGTGAAAACGCCGCCAGCTTTTTCAAGGGAATGCGCGCAGTAGCCACCGCCACGCACACCGCAAGGGTATATATGCCTAGGCCCTTCCACGTATCGACGAAGAATACGCCCACGGAAAACAGCACCAGCAGCACAAGCTTCACGCGTGCATCGGCGCGATGGATGGGAGTTGTCCCCGAAAGGTATATGCGAAGCGTTGGCGTCATGCTGTCAAGTATGCCATGCGCAACGGCCAATAGAGATAGGGGGCTTTTGCTTCCCATAAAAGTGCACGGTTGCAACCTGCTCGAAGAAAGCACGCGCCCAGAACGCAAGGCGACGATGCCGGCACCAAGACGCTAAGATCGCTACATCGAATGAGTGCTGTATATCGGATCGTCTTCCCACAGCACCACTTCGCCGGATTCGCGCGTTTTGTTCAGGTCGATAACGCGTTGGTTTGCCGAGCCGCAAAAGCGCAGGGTGATGTCGTGCTGTTCTTCGATATAGGGGCCGTCGATCAAAATGTCGATAAGGCTCAGCAACTCATCGGTAGCCTCGGTGCGACGCGGGGAAGCGGGGTCGACAAGCTCCTCGTACACATCGCCGGTGTAGCACCAGATGGTCTTTTCCGGATGGGCCGCCTTGGCAGCGCGGGCGAGCTCCAGCAGGCCACGCTGGTTTTCGGGCTCCATCGGTTCACCGCCTAGGAACGTAAGGCCATCGACGAAAAATTCGTCGAGCGTTGCCAGCACTTCGCGCGCTACTTCGGGCGTGAACTCCTGCCCATAGGAAAAGCTCCATGTTTCCGGCTGGAAGCAATTCTTGCAATGATGCGAGCACCCCGAAACGAACAGGGTGGTACGCACCCCTTCCCCATCGGCGATATCACGGTATTTGATATTTGCGTAGTTCACGCCTGTTCCTCCCATGGATACGTGCCAATGTGTCGGCAAACACAGTTCCGACGAATATGGAAAGCTTGAAAGGCAGACACAATGATGGTGTGCCTGCCTTTCGATTAGGGCCGCTTGGAGCGGCTCTCCTTTGTATTACAGATGTAAGACGCGGTCGCGGATTTCCTCCGTGCGCCCTTGGTTCCAGAACTGGGTGCCAATATAGCCGCAGGTACGGCGTGCCACGTTGAGCTTTTCCTGGTTGCGGTTGCCGCAATGGGGGCATTCCCACACCAGCTTGCCATCGTCTTCGACAATCTGAATCTCGCCGTCGAATCCGCACTCCTGGCAGTAGTCGCTCTTGGTGTTCAGTTCGGCGTACATGATGTTGTCGTAGATGTACTGCATCACACGTACAACAGCCTTCAGGTTGTCCTGCATGTCGGGCACTTCCACATACGAGATGGCACCGCCAGGAGAAAGCTGCTGGAACTGACTTTCGAACTCCAGCTTCTTGAAGGCATCGATTTCCTCGGTCACGTGCACGTGATAGCTGTTGGTGATGTAGCCCTTGTCCGTAACGCCAGGGATAGTGCCGAAGCGGCGCTGCAGCGCCTTGGCGAACTTGTACGTGGTGGATTCCAGCGGAGTGCCGTACAGGCTGAAGTCGATATCGGTTTCGGCTTTCCACTCGTTGCACTTGTCGTTCATCTTCTGCATAACGGCCATGGCAAACGGCGTTGCCTCAGCGTCGGTGTGGCTCTTGCCCGTCATGTACTTCACGCACTCGTACAGGCCGGCGTACCCCAAGCTGATGGTGGAATATCCGCCATACAGAAGCTTGTCGATGGGCTCGCCCTTCTTCAAACGAGCCAACGCACCGTACTGCCACAGGATAGGAGCCGCATCGGAGAGCGTACCCTTCAAGCGCTCGTGACGGCACATCAAGGCGCGCTTGCACAGCTCCAGACGTTCTTCGAAGATCTCCCAGAACTTGTCCATGTCACGATGCGAAGAGCAGGCAACGTCTACCAAGTTGATAGTCACCACGCCCTGGTTGAAGCGGCCGTAGTACTTCGGCTTGCCCGGTTCGTAGTTGCCGGCATTGGCAACGTTGTTGTAGCCGTTGCCAGAACGGTCGGGCGTCAGGAACGAACGGCAGCCCATGCACGTGTAGCAGTCACCATTGCCAGGGGTTTCACCCTTCGAAAGCTTCAGCTCTCGCATCTTCTTTTCCGAGATGTAGTCGGGCACCATGCGCTTGGCGGTGCACTTGGCGGCCAACTGCGTAAGGTAGAAGAACGGGGCGTCTTCGGTGATGTTGTCTTCTTCCAGAACGTAGATAAGCTTCGGGAACGCCGGCGTGATCCATACGCCCTCTTCGTTCTTCACGCCTTCGTAACGCTGACGCAGTACCTCTTCGATGATGATGGCCAGGTCGTGCTTTTCCTGCTCGGAGCGCGCCTCGTTCAGGTACATGAACACCGTTACGAACGGAGCCTGACCGTTGGTGGTCATAAGCGTTACCACCTGATATTGGATGGTCTGCACACCGCGGCGCACTTCATCGCGCAGGCGGGTTTCCACGATACGGGAAAGCTGCTCAGCGGAAGGTTCCACCCCAACTTCGTTAAGCTCGCGGATAACATCACGACGGATCTTCTTGCGGCTTACTTCAACGAACGGAGCCAAATGGGTCAGGGAAATGGACTGGCCGCCATACTGGCTGGAAGCAACCTGAGCAATAATCTGCGTTGCAATGTTGCAGGCCGTCGAAAAGCTGTGGGGCTTTTCGATAAGGGTGCCCGAGATAACCGTGCCATTCTGCAGCATATCTTCCAGGTTCACCAAATCGCAGTTGTGCATATGCTGGGCGAAGTAGTCGGAGTCGTGGAAGTGGATGATGCCTTCCTCGTGTGCGCGCACCACATCTTCCGGCAGCAGAATGCGCGTTGCCAGGTCCTTGGAAACCTCACCAGCCATATAGTCGCGCTGGACGGAGTTCACCGTAGGATTCTTATTGGAGTTCTCCTGCTTTACCTCTTCGTTGTTGCACTCGATCAAGGCAAGGATCTTATCGTCGGTCGTGTTCGACTGGCGCTTGATATTCTGCACGTAGCGATAAATGATGTAGCGTCGTGCCACCTCAAACTTCTGCAGTGCCATGATCTCGTTTTCAACGATATCCTGGATTTCCTCAACCGACACGGTATGGCCCGCCGCTTCACAGGCATCGGCCACATTATGTGCCGCGTAATCAATCTGGCGAGCAGTAAGGCGTTCGCTTTCCGGCGATTCATCGCTTGCGCCTTTGATGGCGTTGGCGATTTTGCTCAGATCGAAAACAGCTTCAGAGCCATCACGCTTGATGATCTTCATGCGCTCCCCTATCTACGGATAACTTATATAAAAGCGAACCTACTTTCACTGCCTCAACAGAAAAGCGGCCGCATAAGGTGCAGCCGCTATATTACGCCCAAGAATTTTTGAATTAAGGACTTGATTTTTTGAATGGTTAAGATTTCCGTAGGTTCTCCATACACCATATATAGTGCCAAAACAGGAAATGTGACACATTATGTAGATTGAGTGGTGACCATTCTGCGGTACACCCAAAACGCCTAAGAGTGCTTTTCAACCTGTGTGCCGCACTTCGGGCACGTCACACGAAGCTTTCCTTTGCCCTTCGGAACGTTCAGCACACTGCCGCACCCTTTGCACTTGAAATACAAGGTGGTTTTACGGTTAACCCACTTCTTGTTCGTAAGGCGCCACCACGCCTTGGGCTTCACCATGAGCTCTTGGTACTTGGCCAATTCCTTTGCCCTCGCCGCTATATTGCGGGAATAGCAGCGGAACAGGCCCCAGCCCATGAGCAGCAGGGCAATCGTGGAAAGAACTCCTGAATGAGCAAAGAAATTCACCAGTACAACAGCACAACCGGCAATCATAAGCGCCTAAGTGAGCTGGTCAATGCCATAGCGGCCCATCATCCATTGAGCCATCTTGTACTTCCATTGGCTATTGCCCGAAGAACGTGCCATGAAAAGCCTTACCCTTTCCTGATGCCAGCTGAATCTGGCAGGTATTAATCAACGAATCCCATACTAATGCGGCATTCATTCACCCCAGAAAAGCGCACGGCAAACCCACGAACCTGTTTACGGAGCGTTGTTTGCGGTAGGGCTAATGCAACAGCACGTACAGGTGTGTTCTAACCCGGTCAACAGTTGTAGATGTCCCTTCCACAAGCGGGAGGCATATCCCCGCCTTCAGCTCCAAAGTCATAGCCCACTTGCCCAGCTGTACCCTACGCAGGGCTTATAGCCAACTGAGGCAGCTGACCCAGACCACAGGGCAGCCAAAAGCGCCTGTCCCTTTTGGTCCCTTTCGGTCTGGTCTTGGTCGTCTTGGCCATCGGAGTTCATAAAAAAAGAGCCCACTCAATAGAGCGGACTCTTTGAAAAAGCTAGAAGCTATTCTGCTTCAGCAGCAGGCTTTTCAGCCTTAGCCTTGGGCTGTACCGGCTCGGTGCAAAGCTCCATGATTACCATGGAAGCGTTGTCGCCCTTGCGGTTGCCAAGCTTCATGATGCGAGTGTAGCCACCCTGACGGTCAGCGAACTGACCCTGAGCAACCTTCTCGAATACCTCGCGTACCAGTTCCTTGTCGCCCAGCTTTGCGATAGCAAGACGGCGGGAATGCAGGTCGCCCTTCTTTGCCCACGTGATGATCTTGTCGACATCGGGGCGGATTTCCTTGGCGCGCGCCTCAACCGTCTTGATGCGGTCGTTGGTGAACAGCGCAGCAACAAGGCTCTTTTTCATGGCCTTGGTATGGCTGAAGTCAGTACCAAGCTTGCGGCCCTTATAGTTGTGCCTCATCTTTAAATCTCCTATTGCTTCAAATTGAGGTCCATGGAAATGAGCTTATCCTTCACTTCCTCGATGGACTTCGCGCCAAAGTTCCTGATGTTGAGCAGGTCGTTCTCAGAATACTCAACCAGCTGACGAACAGAGTGGATACCTGCGCGCTTCAAGCAGTTGTAGGAACGAACGGAAAGGTCCAGATCCTCGATCTGCTTGTCAAGCTCTGCGTTGGTTTCCTGGTTCTCGGGAGCGAAGATGGAAACTACCTCGCCCTCTTCATCTTCCTCTACCTCGTCGAGCATGAGGAATGCGCCCATGTACTGGTTGATGATGTTCGCAGCACGGCACACAGCCTCGGTGGGGTTGATGGAGCCATCGGTCTCAACTTCAAGAACAAGCTTGTCATAGTCGGTACGCTGACCAACACGGGTGTCAGTAACGCCCATGGTGCAACGGCGAACCGGCGAGAACAGCGAGTCAACGTGGATGATGCCGATAGGATCCTCCGTGCGCTTGTTGCGCTCGGCAGAAACATATCCGCGACCCACGCCAATGCGGACGGTCATCTCAAGCGTGCCGCCGTCAGCAACAGTGGCGATGACATGCTCGGGGTTGATCAGCGAGAATTCCGTAGGAACCTCGAGATCGGCACCCGTGACGGTGCAAGGACCTTCAGCATGCACATGTGCAGTGGCCTCGCTGATGTCACCGTTAAGGGCGCTGAAAACCAGGCCCTTAACGTTCAAGACGATATCGGTGATGTCCTCGATTACGCCCTCGGCGGTGGTGAACTCATGCTGTACGCCATCGATCTGGAT
>OGRR01001749.1_pt1 | contig 12930 bp, 9 predicted proteins | sample 1553511 | NCBI WGS metagenome assembly OGRR01 (sample SAMEA2580040, study PRJEB22360) | human gut metagenome | biome: human gut; feature: human-associated habitat; material: faeces | place: Denmark | collected 2008/2010 | reverse complement strand
TCAAAGTAATGTATAATAAGAAAGAACATAAAAGGAACCTGCGGAGTTTGGTCCGTCGACGAAACCATTGCGCCGAAGGGCTTTTATAGCATGACGCGTGAATTGAAAAAACTTGTGCAAAAGAAGGCTTGCAAAATATAAGCAAACATGCTAAGATACAAAGTTGGAAGCGGCAACGTTTGTTTGGTTGTACGAGAGTACAGAAAGGTATGGTTACACAATGACAAAAATTGATATTATTTCAGGTTTCCTGGGAGCAGGAAAGACAACCTTAATAAAGAAACTTTTACAGGAAGCATTAAATGGTCAGAAGGTCGTTTTGATTGAGAATGAGTTTGGTGAGATCGGCATTGACGGCGGCTTTTTAAAGGACGCTGGAATCCAGATTACTGAGATGAACTCAGGCTGCATCTGCTGCTCACTTGTAGGTGATTTTGGCGCTGCTTTAAAGAAAGTAGTTGAGCAGTATCATCCAGACCGCATTATTATTGAGCCATCAGGCGTAGGCAAGCTGTCTGATGTTATCGCAGCTGTCATGAACGTTGCAGGTGAGATTGATCTTGACTTAAACAGCTTTGTAACAGTTGCAGATGCGACAAAGTGCAAGATGTATATGAAGAACTTTGGTGAGTTCTATAACAATCAGGTTGAGAGCGCAAACACCATCATCTTAAGCAGAACTCAGGGAATGAAGGAAGAAAAGCTGGCTCAGGCAGTTTCCATGATTCAGGAGAAGAATGCAAAGGCAAAGATCATTACCACTCCGTGGGACGAGCTGACAGGTGAGCAGATTCTGGCTGTTATGGAGCAGGGTCATTCACTGGCAGAGGAGCTGATGGAAGAGGCTATGAAGCTTCATGAAGAAGAGGAGCATGAGCATCATCATCACGATGACGACGATGATCACGAGCATGAGCACCATCATCATCACCACGATCATGACGAGCATCATCATGACCATGACGAGCATGGCGAGGAGTGCACCTGTGGCTGCCACGATCATGATCATCATCACCATCATCATGCAGATGAGGTATTTACCAGCTGGGGCAAGGAGACTCCTAGAAAGTATACAAAGGAAGAGCTTGATGAAATTCTTGTTAAGCTGTCTGAGGAGACCGAGTTTGGTATTATCTTAAGAGCAAAGGGAATGCTGCCGGCAGCAGATGGCACATGGCTGTATTTCGACCTTGTTCCGGGTGAGTATGAGATCCGTAATGGTGCACCGGATTACACAGGAAGACTTTGTGTAATTGGTTCTAAGATGGATACCGATAAGTTAGAAAAGCTGTTTAAGCTGTAAGCGATAAAAAAGTAGAGAAACATGGCGATAGAGTTGCCAATCCTGTAATAAGGTGAGGCAGCTCTTCGTTATAAAAGCGTTAGAAAGGGAAGACAGTAACATGGCAAATGAGATACCAGTATATATGATCACCGGATTTCTGGAAGGCGGAAAGACATCATTTTTGAAATTTACGCTGCAGCAGGATTATTTTAATGATGGATCTAAGACACTTTTAATCCTTTGCGAAGAAGGAGAGACAGAGCTTGATCAGGAATTTATGGACAAGTATCATGTTGTGATAGAGACAATCGAGGAAGAGAGTGAATTAAACAGAGAGTACTTCCGTGAGGTAGGAAAGCGCCACAAGCCAGATCGTGTTATTATCGAGTATAATGGTATGTGGTCTCCAAAGAATATTACACAGCTTCCATTTCCATACTCATGGGAACTGTATCAGACTATCACTGTTCTCGATGGAAGCACCTTCCAGCTGTACTTAAATAATATCAAGTCACTTGCAATGGAACTTTTAACATACACTGATATGGTTGTTTTCAATCGCTGTACACAGGAGACTCCAATTGATACATTCAATCGTTCAATCAAGGCAGTAAACCGCCGTGCAGAGGTGATGTTTGAGACAAAGGATGGAGAGACTTTGCAGCCAGAAGATGTACTTCCTTATGACCGCGATCAGGATGTGATTCATCTTGAGGATGAGGATTACGGTATTTGGTATATTGATGCACAGGATAATCCAGATGAGTATGTCGGAAAGACCATTGTGTTCAAGGCAATGGTTATGAAGAATAAGGAGTTCCCAGCAGATGTGTTCGTTCCAGGAAGAAATGCGATGACATGCTGTGCCGATGATATTCGTTTCCTTGGTTTTGTCTGCAAGTATAAGGATACAGCGAGCTTAAAGAGACGTCAGTGGGTAATGGTCACTGCAACGTTTGAGTGGGAATATTCTGATCTTTATGGCGAGAAGGGACCGGTGCTTCGTGCGACTGAGGTTGCTCAGACAAGTGCACCGAAGGAAGATCTTGTATACTTCTAAAAAGTGTTGAATTATTAAAATTAGAGTTAATATGAAAACCCCATCAGCTTATTAGGTAAGCCGATGGGGTTTTTCAAAACAACATAACCTTTGCACGTAGCTCTATTATTTTGGCTTTTCTGATCAAACTAGTACAATTAGCGATGCTTTGTCTCACAGTAGATACAGCGATATACTTTATTTTCTTCATCTGTCAAATCAAATACGTGCGGCAGCTCCTGCTCAATGGAGGTGATGCAGCGCGGATTCTTGCAGTGAATTACATTTGTGATACGCTTTGGAAGACGAAGGATCTTCTTTTCAGAGATCACGCCATCCTTGATGATGTTAACGGTAATCTTGTGATCAATGTAGCCGAGTGCGTCAAGATCAAGCAGATCTAAGCTGCCCTCGATCTTGATGATATCCTTGCGGCCCATTTTGCTGCTCTTTGCATTTTTGATGATAGCAACCTGGCAGTCCAGTTCCTGAAGATTTAAATAATGGTAGATATCCATTGATTTTCCTGCCTGGATATGGTCGAGAACGACACCGTTATTAATACCACTGATGTTCAGCATAATATTCCTCCTCAAATTTCTTAGATTTTTTCAGGTGCAAGTCCGAGCAGTGTCAGAATAAGTGCCATGCGGACATATACGCCAAACTGAACCTGCTTAAAGTATGCAGCACGTGGATCGTTATCTACTTCTACAGAAATTTCATTTACACGTGGAAGTGGATGAAGAACGAGCATGTCATCCTTTGCCAGATCCATCTTTTCTTTTGTCAGGATATAGCAGTCCTTCATGCGGATGTAGTCTTCCTCATTGAAGAAACGCTCCTTCTGAACACGTGTCATATAAAGAATATCAAGCTCTGGAAGAACATCATCCAGATTTGTTACTTCCTTAAATTCAAATCCCTTTAATACCTCGTCACGGATGTAGCTTGGAACGCGAAGCTCCGGAGGGGAGATAAGAACAAATTTTACATTTTTATAGCGAACCAGAGATTCAATCAGAGAATGAACGGTACGGCCAAATTTTAAATCGCCGCAAAGACCGATTGTCATGTTGTCTGTATGTCCCTTTAAGGTACGGATTGTGAAAAGATCAGTCAGCGTCTGAGTTGGATGCTGGTGTCCGCCGTCTCCAGCATTGATGACTGGAATGCTAGAAAACATGGATGCAACCTTTGGAGCACCTTCCTTTGGATGGCGCATTGCACAGATATCGGCATAGCATGATACAACACGGATTGTATCAGCAACGCTTTCGCCCTTAGAAGCAGAACTGTTTTCGGCAGAAGAAAAGCCAATAACAGTACCCCCGAGATTAAGCATTGCTGATTCAAAGCTTAAACGGGTTCGTGTGCTTGGCTCATAGAAAAGTGTAGCAAGACGTTTGCCGTCACATTTGTGTGCATACTTGGTTGGATTTTCTTTAATATCATTAGCCAGATTTAAAATATTATCCAGCTCATCCATGGACAGATCCAATGGGTTTAATAAGTGTCTCATAGAGAATAACTCCTTTCCGATTGTATGACTCATTTGATTCACGGGTATTATATACCATAAAGAACAAAATGGGAAGAGAAAATTAAAAGTTCTTTAAAAAAAAAGGAAAAACTTGTATTTGACAAATCGGTATGATAAAATAAGAACTGTCTGTACAATTGTGAATTTACAGACATTGGCTCTAAAATTAAAATGAAGAAAGAGTAGGAATGAAAGAAAAAGAGTATGGGCGACAACGAAGAATTATCTGTTGATCAGGAGACTGTAGATCAGAAAGTGGATCAGCCAGGGATTGGTGATGAGCCGCAGCCGCAAAATTCCACAGATGACTTTGACCCGAAAAAGCACACACGTGTGCAGACAGGAGCAAATGGAGAGCTTTGCTTTCAGGGATTGACGCAGGCAGAGGTAGAAGCGCGTATTGCAGACGGACAGGTAAATGTCATTCAGGATTCAAGCAACCGCAGTGTTAAAGATATTGTGATGGGAAACACATTGACGTTTTTCAACTTTATCAATATCGTGCTGCTGGCACTAGTTTTATCTGTTCGCTCCTACAAAAACATGCTGTTCATCTTTATCATCATCGCAAATACGCTGATTGGTATTTTTCAGGAAATCAAGGCAAAGATTACGCTTGATAAATTGAAGATCCTGACAGTAAGTCATGTAGATGTAATACGTGATGGTGTGAAAAAGTCTATAACAGTTTCAGAACTGGTAAAGGATGATGTTATTTTGCTAAAGAGCGGAGGACAGATTCCAGCGGACGGTGTGATTTTGGATGGAGAGGTGGATGTAAATGAATCTCTTTTAACAGGAGAGTCTGACTCAATCCATAAGACGTGCGGCAGCAAGGTGCTGTCAGGAAGCTTTGTGACATCAGGAAAGGCAATGTGTCTTCTGACAGAAGTTGGACATGATTGTTATATGGAAAAGCTTTCGTCAGAGGCAAAGCAGTTTAAGCGCTATAAGACAGAGCTGCAGAGAAATCTGGATACGATCTTAAAGTTTATCAGTATCATTATTGTACCGCTTGGCATTATATTATTTGCAAAGCAGTATTGGATCTCAGGCAGCACCTATGAGCAGGCAGCACTTGATACAGTAGCCGCAGTGCTTGGCATGATCCCAGAAGGTCTTGTACTTTTGACTAGTGTGGCGCTGGCACTTGGTGCAGTTCGTCTGGCGAGACGAAGCACACTTGTTCGTGAGCTGTTTTGTATCGAAACTTTGGCGCGTGTAGATACGCTTTGTCTTGATAAGACAGGAACAATCACAGAAGGTCATCTTTGTGTGCAGGGTGAGGAATCAGTAAAGGAAGACGTTGATTTAGAGCAGCTGATGGGCAGAATGGTTGCAGCACTTGGCGATGAAAATGAGACATTTCAGGCGCTTCGTCAGCATTATAAGAGAAACCAGTCAACAAACACAAAGCTTGTGCTTCCATTTTCGTCAGAGCGCAAGTTCAGCGGTGTTGTGTTTGAGGGAGAAGGAACGTACCTTATGGGTGCATACCAGTTTATTTTCCTGCAGGCAGATCCGGCAGTGCTTGAAAAGATTGCAGAATATGCAAGTCAGGGTCTTCGTGTGCTGACAATTGCGCACAGTCCAAATGAGATGACAGATTATACGTTAGCAGAGGACTTTGAGATTGTTGGCTTTGTTTTCATGACAGATGTTGTCCGTAAGAATGCACCTGACATTTTGGGTTATTTTGAGGAGCAGGGTGTTGACTTAAAGGTAATCTCAGGTGATGATCCTGTAACGGTAGCGGCAATTGCAGCACGCGCCGGATTAAAGGATGCCGACAAATATATAGATGCGACAACGATCCATACTGATGAGGAAATGGAGGATGCCATCTTAAAATATTCAGTTTTTGGACGTGTTACTCCAAAGCAAAAGCAGCAGATGGTAAGGCTTCTAAAGCAAAATGGCCGTACAGTAGCTATGACTGGTGATGGTGTAAACGATGTGCTTGCACTCAAGGATGCTGATGTTAGTATTGCGATGGCATCAGGAAGTGAGGCAGCAAAAAATACAGCTAATCTGGTATTGTTAAATTCAGACTTTGCATCACTGCCACATATTGTAAATGAAGGACGACGTGTCATCAACAATATCAAGGCAGCAGCTTCAATGTTCTTAATTAAGACAGGATTTTCTGTTTTGACAGCACTTTTGACAATCATTGTTGGACAGAATTATCCGTTCCAGCCGATTCAGCTGTCAGTCATCAACGGATGTGCAGTTGCAATTCCAACGATGCTTTTGCAGCTAGAACCAAGCTTTCAGAAGGTCAACAAGCATTTCTTCAGAGAGGTGCTTCGAATGTCAATGCCGGCGGCCATTACTATTACAGCAATGATTACTATTATAAACAATATTGGCCATTCAATTGGAACACCGCGTGAGATGCTTTCAACTGTATGTGTACTGGCAACGGGATGGGTTTATCTGATCACACTTCGTCAGGTATATTCGCCAATGACAGGATACCGCAAATTTGTTATTTACCTTATGCAGACAGCTTACCTTGTAGCAATGGTAATTGGTCAGCGTATTATGGAACTAGTTGGATTAAACTTTACATGCGTTATAGTCACATTGGCAGCAGTAAACTTCGCACCAATGATTATTGATCTTGCAACAAAGGGTTATGATAAGTTTTTCTATTGGTACGATCACCGCCATGATGTCAAGCCGCCAAAGCCGATAAAGGTAAAGACAAGACGATTTAGAGGTGTATAAGAAAAAAACATTATAAATAAAAAGTGCAGCAATTTGCGGATTGCTGTGCTTTTTTATTTATGTGCAAGGTTACAAGTTACGGGTGAGGCTATGCCATTAATATTGGTTTATCTGTGAATTGTAATTGTACAAGAATTAGTATGGAGTGTCTGCCATAGAATGAATAAAGGGTATAACCTGCAAGATTTAAGGTGAGGGAGTGCATGCGAGCAGCAATATATCTTAGACTGAGCAAAGAAGATAAACAGGAGAGCATTGAGAATCAGAGGGCTCTTTTAAGGAAGTATGCAAACGATCATGGTTTTTCGGTTGTAAAAGAATATACAGATGAAGCAATATCTGGTTTAACAGACACGCGCCCTGGTTTTGCTAAGATGATGGAGGATGCCAGAAAAGGTCATTTTGATGTGATTCTGGCAAAGAATCAGTCACGCTTTTCACGGAATTTTTTACATATTGAGCAGTACCTTCATCGGGAGCTGCCGCATCTTAATATTCGTTTTATTGGTGTGACGGACGGTGTAGATACTGGCAAAATTAATAATATTGCAGTGCGTCGAAGTGGAAAAAAGACGAGACAGATATATGCTCTTGTAAACGAGTGGTATTGTCAGGAGATTTCTGAAAATGTGCGGGAAATCTTGCATCAGAAGGTGCTTAGCGGTGAGTTTATTGGAAGCAGCGCTCCATTTGGCTATCAAAAGTCACCAGAGAATCCACATAAGCTGATATTAAAAGAACCAGAGGCATCAATTGTAAGAGAACTATTCGAGGCGTATGCGGCTGGCGCATCAGTCAAAGAGCTTGTGAAGCACTGTCAGCAAAAAGCATATCCATCTCCAGATGCTAAAGCAGGCTGGAGCAGCAGAAGCATTTACCGGATTTTAGCAAACGAGTGTTACACCGGGAAAATAGTGCAGGGAAAGACAAGGACAGTCAGCTACAAAAATCAAGCGAGGATACAGATTCCGCCAGAAGAGTGGATTAGGATAGCACATGTCCATGAACCGATTATATCAGAGGAAATGTTCTTTTTTGTACAGGAGAAAAAACACAGGCGCTTCACCGAGTAGGCATTTCGTGAAAATAACTGTGATCACACCATTTCCTCCTTCCCATGTTGCAGGCATTATCGCAGGTGACGGCACGCTTTCTGGAGGTCATATTCAGGGAATTGCACCGCAGGCTTTCATTGTGTCTGTACGTGTTCTTGATGCTCACGGAAAAGGAAGGCTGTCTGCTATGCTGGAAGGCATTCGCTGGCTTAAAGAAAATGGGAAACGCCTTGGTATACAAATTGTAAATATCTCAGTAGGTTCAGTTAAAAAGCAAAAAGAAAATTCGCAGCTTGTCAAGGCTGTTGAATCGCTTTGGGATAGTGGTCTTGTGATTTGTTCAGCGGCAGGCAACGAGGGTATGCAGCAGCATAATATTACATCGCCGGGAATAAGCAGAAAAATTATCACTGTTGGTTCCTGCGATGATAAAGAAATGATTGATGAGGGTGGAAGATTCTATCATAATTATTCAGGAAGAGGACCGACAATTGCCTGTATTTGTAAGCCAGAGATCGTAGCACCTGGAACAAATATTGTGGCAACAAATGCAATGAAGGGGGAAGATGACCGCCCTTATACAGTAAAGAGCGGAACAAGCATGTCTACGCCTATGGTATCTGGTGCAGCAGCTCTTTTATTGGAACGTTATCCCAAAATGACAAATACAAATGTGAAGCTAAAGCTTTGGAAAAGTGCGAAAAATCTAGGTTTGCCGCGCAGTCATCAGGGGTGGGGACAGCTTGATATAAGTCATTTACTTGAATAGTGCTTGCATAATACAAACAAATAATGTATAATGACCAACAGAAAATGAAAAATGGAAGGCGTAAGAAAGGTTACGTATTATGAAGCAAACAATGAAAAGAATAACGGCAGTACTAGTAGCAGTATGTCTTTGCATGCTGTCTGTCGTATCCGTATTTGCACAGCAGGATGGTCCTGATGTCAAGGCGGAGGCATACTGTGTAATTAACAGAAAGGACGGCTCCATTGTATATTCAAAAAATATGGATGACCGTTACTACCCGGCAAGTATCACGAAAATTATGACGGCACTTGTCACACTTGAGCATTGTACTGATCTTGACGATACTGTTGTATTTAACAGTGAGGTTATGGATTCTATCAGCAGCAACAGCTCTACATTAAATCCAGTGGCAATATTGGACGAGGAGATGACAGTGCGTGATGCGCTGTTTGGCCTTATGCTTAATTCCGCAAATGAGTGTGCGAGCGCGCTTGCAGTTTATACGGCAGGCTCCATTGACGCATTTGTTGAGATGATGAATGAGAAGGCACAAGAGCTTGGTGCAGTCAATACACATTACATGAATGCGCATGGACTAGATGATGATGATCATTACACAACAGCTCACGATATGGCGATTATTTTTGATGCAGCATTGAAAAATGATGTATTTCGCTATGTTGATTCAACAGCAGCCTACACGATTCCGGCAACAAACAAGTATGGTGAGAGAAATTGTACCAGCACAAATCAGCTGATTAATGGTGCACGTCCATATGAAGGTGTGTATGCAGGAAAAACAGGACATACTGCAAATGCAGGACGTACATTAGTTACAGCAGCATACCGTGATGGCATGGATCTTATCTGTGTAATCATGAAATCAGATAATGATAATTTCTACAGTGATACAGAGACATTATTAGACCATGCATTTTTAAAGGTGCAGGGAAACGAGCAGGAAGTATATGCAGCGGCAGATGACTCTGTAATGGCTCAAAATGATCTGGCTTCCGGATTGAATGTGCGTCAGTATCCAAGCACATCAGCACCAAGAATTGCTTCTTTAATGCCAGGCGCTGCAGTTCACCGCATTGGAACATTTGGAAACTGGAGTCAGGTTGAGACACCAAATGGTGTTGGTTATGTCTCTTCACAGTATCTTATTTTTCAGGATGGTACACCTGTCGGAACATATGAAGTTGTAAATACACTGACAGATGATCAGAAGTCTGCAGCACCTGTTCTGGCTTCACAGGAGTCAGATGAGGCAGAGGTGACAAGCAGTGAGGAGTCTGTCGAAGCCACGCAGCCTGAATCACAGGCACAGGAAAATGAAAGCAATGAAGCAGAGACAAACGCACAGAATCAGCAGGTAACAACTGCAGCAGCAGGTCCTACTATTCCGCAGCAGACATACCGCTATCAGCTTACCATTAACAATTTAACAATGGTCATCATTGGTGTTATCTTTGCGATTGCAATTGTTGTTGCAATTCTTGCAGTTACATTAATCAGAAGACGAAACAAAGACGATGATGATGTGTATGAGCAGGAAGCAGGAAACGACGAAGAAAAAGAAATTGTTCCAACGCCTATATCTGCACAGGAAAAAGTGCAGCGTGCACAAAAGACAGCGAAGGCACACGTAAAGCAGAGTGCAAAAGAGCAGGAAGCACGAAAGAAGGCAGCTAAGAATAAACGTCCGATAGAGGAAGCAAAAGAAGAGTCAAAAGAAGAAGCAGTGCCAGTACAGGATACACACACTGTATGGGAGCCACAGGAAATTGAGGAAGCCGAATGGGACAATGATCTAGAGCAGGAAAATGCAGAAGACGAAGGCATTGTTGATGAAAGTGGTGAAGAAACTTTGCAAGAGTACGAAGACGAGCATCAGGAAGAAGCATATGATGACTACGACGAGTACGAAGAATATTCCGACGAGGATGACTGGGGCGATGAAATCCTAGAAGATGACTGGGATGAAGAATAAGAACAGAAAAAAATGTAATGATTACTTGATTTTTCTGTAAAATATGTTATACTAACAATAGATCCTGGGGTGTACGAAGTCTTGCTTTTATTTGAACCTACATGACTTAATACGGGATTCCTATATTGTCAGGCAGATGTCAGGCCTCCGTTGTGCAGTGGAAGGCAGAAGTTTGATTGCGGTTGCCCACCTAGCATTAGCTAGGCGTCAAATGGGCAGGGACGGCACTCTGGGATAGTACAAAAGATAAAATTATAACGTACGAAGGCATTACAGCAGAATATTCTGCAGTAGTGCCTTCTTTCTTTTCTTGTGTAAACATTAAAAACAGGCGGCAGAGGTGTCAGCATGAAAAATTTCCGCGTGAGGCGTATCCATATCGTCTGCCTGGCTATTGCAACGGCAGAGATCTTGATCGCAGCTTTTGTGTTGTGGAAAAATGCTATTTGGAATGAAACACAAATCCAGACGGCAAATAAACAAAGTGTTTTGTCAGAGACACAAGAAGAAACAACGTCTGATATACAGGAAAATGAAAAAACAGCGACTCAAAATCAGGAAGAAACAAAACCAGTTGAGGAAGCTGTAGCTTCGATGCCCTCTATGCGCGTTAAGCTGAAAAATTCAGACAACACCTCATTTGAGCATGCCAAGGTAATCATAACATGTCCAGATACATTTCATATACAGTCTGGCACAAAGGAGCAGATTTTTACCGGCGGACAGACTGTTACGATTACACCGGAGCATCCGTTTTTTCAGGAAGGATCGATTCGTGTGGCATCGGAGGGCGGCTTCGTTATAATTGATAGTATTTTAAGGCGCGGCATCAGCCATGAATATGAAGGTGTTCTTGATTTATATCTTAGTGAACAGGGCATTGTGATTGTAAATGAACTGCCGCTTGAGGATTATGTTTCAAAGGTAGTACCAAGCGAGATGCCTGTTTCCTATGGATTAGAAGCAGCTAAGCTGCAGGCTGTATGTGCACGTACATATGCATATGAACGTATTATTCACCAAAAAACGATTGATAATTATGGCTCATTTGCAGATGATTCTGTAGATTATCAGGTGTATAACAGTGCAGGCTATCAGGAGATTTCAGCGCAGGGAGCAAAGCTCACATCGGGCGTGATAATGACGCGTGACGGTGCGCCAATCGTGCCATATTATTTTTCAACATCATGCGGCTATACTTCAGATAATCTTGCCTGGTCTGGAAATCAGACGCTTCCTTATCTGAAATCACTTAATTTAACAGGAGAGCCAGATCGCGATATGACAGATGAGACGACAGCCAGTGCATTTTTACAGGACCAGAATGCTGCTGGCTTAGAGTCAAATATGGCATGGTACAGGTGGCGCTGTGAGATTCCTCTTGATGTAATGCAGGAGCTGTTTTTAAAACGTCTTCCAGCGCTTAGCGCCAGTCAAAGTGAATGTATCAAGGCAGAAGGAGAAAGCTTAGAAAAGATCATCAGCTCAACATTAACATCTGTGCAGGTGACTGGTCGTTTCGCCGGCGGCATGGCATCAGGACTTAAGCTTACATACGAAAAAGGAAGTGTCTTGGTGACAGGAGAGCTTGTTATGAGAAAGCTTTTAAGTGAACCTAATCGTACATATCAAAATAAATCAGAGGAAACAGTATCGCTAAGCGAAGGAAATTACCTTCCAAGTGCTTTTTTTTGTCTGATTCCAGTGACAAAGCAGGATACGATGACAGGCTATGTGATTTGTGGCGGCGGAAATGGACATGGTATTGGGTTATCACAAAATTGTGCGTACCAACTATTAGAGCAGGGAAAAACGTGGCAGGAGATTCTTTTGTTTTTTTATCAGGGGATTGCATTTGATACAATAACATGGTAAACTATCAAAGTGAATGTTTTCACATGAAGATATGTCAGCATTCGAAGCTGCAGGAGGAGGAAAATTATGACAAAAATAGCAATGACAACTCCATTAGTAGAGATGGACGGAGATGAGATGACCAGAATTCTCTGGAAGATGATTAAGGACGAGCTGATTCTTCCGTTTGTTGATTTGAAAACAGAATATTATGATTTGGGACTTGAATACCGTGACCAGACACGTGATCAGGTAACGATTGACAGTGCGAATGCGACAAAGAAGTACGGTGTTGCCGTTAAGTGCGCAACGATCACTCCAAATGCGGCAAGAATGACAGAGTATAACCTGCATGAGATGTGGAAAAGTCCAAATGGAACTATTCGTGCTATTTTAGATGGAACTGTATTTCGTGCACCGATTCTTGTAAAAGGCGTAGAACCGCTTGTAAAAAATTGGAAGAAGCCAATCACAATTGCAAGACATGCGTATGGTGATGTCTACAAGGCAACTGAGATGAAGATTCCGGGACCGGGCAAATGCGAACTGGTCTACACGGCGGAGGACGGAACCGAGACAAGAGAACTGATCCACAATTTTACCGGTGCGGGCGTGGTGCAGGGACAGCACAATCTCTGCAATTCCATCGAGAGCTTTGCGAGAAGCTGCTTTAAATA
>OGRR01001737.1_pt1 | contig 12999 bp, 5 predicted proteins | sample 1553511 | NCBI WGS metagenome assembly OGRR01 (sample SAMEA2580040, study PRJEB22360) | human gut metagenome | biome: human gut; feature: human-associated habitat; material: faeces | place: Denmark | collected 2008/2010 | reverse complement strand
GATAACCGGTTCACCCGTGGAATCTTTCACTACACCCGAAACGGATTGTTTCTGTTGTTGGACCATCTGCACAGCAGGGACATTTTCTTCAGCAAATGCTGCCAAAGGATGTGCTGCAATGAAACCGGTGCAGATCAATAAGGCTGTAAGTGCCTTGCGATTTCTTTTGAACGAATTAAGATTCATCGTTTTCTTTGTTATTAGATAAGTAAGGTAATTGATAATTTCTCTCTTTCCATTTCCTACATATATAGAATAAAGGTTAACTTTTCGTCTCCCATTTCTCTAAACGAAGGTTAATTCTATGTTTTCATATGCATTAAAGATTTAATAGTTGTTTTCTCTTTTCAATGCAAACTTAAAAAATATTATAATATGGAGGAGAATAAAAACTAGGCAAGAAGGATAGAAAATCGTTCACGGAAAGGAATAAGTGTATATTTGACCATTTATTTACCTTTTAGTGACGAATTTTTAGTGGTAGAATGCAGAATTTCTACTCGCCTCTGCAAGAACATCATTCAAAGAAATGTGCTATTTTTGTGCAGACAAAATAAACCGCACCATGAAACACACCGGCATTATCTCTGCAATTCATCTTTTAGTCCTGCTGGCCATAACAGCCAATACATCAGCACAACCCTACCGCATCTCGCATTTGGGGGTAGACGACGGACTTTCCAATAATTATATAGTCAGCCTGGCACAAGACCGGAAAGGCTATATCTGGATAGCTACAGAATCAGGACTGAACCGTTTTGACGGGCAGCAGTTTATTATTTACAATAAAAACAATTCCGGACTGAGCAGCAATGAACTGAATGCCCTACTTGCCGATCCCAAACAAGATAAGATATGGATAGGTACCCAACGCGACGGATTGTGTTGCTTTGATTATGAAACGGAAACAATCACCTGCATAAAGACCGGAGAAAGCCAGCTTGCCAGTAATGACATCCCCTACCTCGCCCGGGCATTGGACGGAGGAATCTGGATTACCCACTATCACATGGGAATACAGCACTATGATATACAGAAAAAGCAGTTCTCCGCTGCTTATAACTATAAGACTATAAAAGGACTGCCGGGACGCTACTGGATTGGAATGGATGACGGAGAAGGCAATCTCTACATCGGGCATGTGACCGACGGATTAAGCATCATAGACATGAAAAGAAACACCTTCCGAAACTATCGGCACGACCCGCACAATCCCAACAGCATCCCCGGTGATGAAGTCTATTCCATCTGTATCGACCACAACAAAAACATATGGGTAGGAACCAACAAAGGAGCGGCCCTCTTTCATCCGGATACCCAACAGTTCACCGTATTCCAGCATAAAAAAGAAGATGAATACTCCCTGCTCCCCGGAACAGTGATGGACATCAAGCAGATGAAAAACGGCGACCTTTGGTTTGGCACCAGCATGGGAGGTATCAGCATACTGAACATGCAAAGTAACACTTTCACGGATGCCCGCAATATCCGCTTCCGAAATATCACCGCTACAAATGACGAATACGGACTGACCGGTCCCTATGTAAGACGTATGTTACAAGACTCTTTCGGTAACATCTGGATAGGCAATTACCGTGACGGACTGGACTTCATCAGCTATGAACCAAGCATTTTCAGTACCTTGCGCTATACAACGGAAAAACAAGGGAAAACCCGCTACAAACAAGTGTGGAGCCTCTGTATAGACCACAACAGACAGTTGTGGATGGGCGGAGAAAGCGAGCTGGCACTTTATAAGAAAGGTGAAAAAGTACAAGTAATACCATTGCCTACTTCCACTTCCCATCCGCATGCCTACGTCAGAGCTATTCATGAGGACAATAAAAAAAGAATCTGGATAGGTACCTGGGAAGCAGGGCTATTCTATTATGAACCGGAAAAAAGAAAATTCACCCAAATCCACGAAAACAACTCACAGCCTTTGGATGTGCGGTGTTTTTATGAAGAACCGGATGGAAAGTTATGGATAGGCAGTCGAAATGGAATCTACTCCTTTTCCAATGAAAAGCTGGTCTGTGAACAACGTATAAACGAACAGTTAGAGGACCTTATCATACACGGTATTCATCGCGACTCACAAGGCAAATTGTGGGTAGGGACTTTCGGCAAAGGAATCTTCATTTTCAGTCCGCAAGGAAAACTCTTGAAAAACCAACAGAAAGGTAACGGGTTCCCCTCTAACGCAGTAAATGCCTTGACTGCCGATTCGCAAGGACGTATATGGGTAGCCACGCGCGAAGGCGCCATCCTCTTTCAGGATACCCGCACACCCGACGATTATCTTACTTTCGGCAATCCCGAAGGCTTGGAAAACACGCAAGTCCGTGCTGTCTGTGAAGACCGGGACGGTAATATTTGGGTCAGCACCAACGCCGGCATCTCCCGACTGAATGAAAGCCGGAAAGTGTTCTATAATTACGACTATCGTGACGGCATTCCCTTAGGCGATTTTATGGACGGGGCCTCCCTATTGGACAGTGACGGTACACTGTATTTCGGCTCACAAAATGGTACATGCAATTTTGACCCTTCATCACTTTTCGCCGCACAAATCATAGCGCCCGTCACCATCACCCGTTTTTTTGTATACAGCAAACAGACGGAAAGCAAAGATGTAGAAACACCGTTACCTCTGGCTTCCGGCAAAATTACATTGCCATACAATGAAAACACCTTCAAAGTTTCGTTCAATGTACTGGACTATACACAAAACTCGCAAGTGGAATTTGCCTATATGATGGAAGGGCTGGAAGATGTATGGTATAACACCCAAGGAGAAAAGCAAGTAACTTTCCGGAATATCCCTCCAGGAAAATATACTTTTAAAGTGAGAACCCGATTCCGCAACCAAGAATGGGAAGAAAAGATTGCCACACTTCCCATTATCATCCGTCCTCCCTTCTGGTTGGCATGGTATGCCAAATTACTTTATTTCTTTATAGCAGCTACTCTTGTATATATTCTTATCAGTTTCTATAAACGTAAATTAGACCTGGAAAGCAGCCTTAAAGTAGAGCGCAAAAACAGTCAGAACAAACAAGAACTGAACGACGAACGCCTACGCTTCTACACCAACATCACCCACGAGTTACGCACTCCGCTAACCCTGATTCTGGGGCCACTGGAGGACCTGCTCAGCGACAACAGCCTTTCTCCCAAGCATGCCAATAAAATCAGTATCATCCATGATAGTGCTGCCCGTCTGTTGAATCTGATTAATGGTATATTGGAATTCCGAAAAACGGAAACGCAAAACCGAAAACTCTCCGTAGCAAGAGGTGACCTTTCAGAACTGGTACAAGAAATAGGATTACGGTATAAAGAGCTGAACCGTAATCCCAAAGTCAATTTCCACGTCCACATCAATACAGAAGAAACACTGCTTTTTTATGACGCAGACATGTTGACTACAATTTTAAACAACCTCCTTTCCAATGCGGCCAAATACACCTCAGAAGGTAACATCACTCTCAGCTTAAATTCTATAGAAGAAAACAGCGTGAGATATACAGAAATAAGTGTCAGCGACACCGGACACGGAATCTCTCCGGAAGCTTTACCACATATTTTTGAACGTTACTATCAAGCCAACAGCAAATACCAAGCCTCCGGTTCCGGCATCGGACTGGCTTTGGTGAAAGGATTGGCCGACCTGCACGAAGCTACTCTCGACGTCAGCAGCCAGCTGGAAGTCGGCACCACTTTCAGGCTACGTTTGTTAACAGACAATATTTATCCCAATGCCCTGCATACCGACATTCATCCGTCAAATGGGCAAAACGAATCTGAAGCCAAAGACAATCTGTCGGAAGAAAGCTTCAATATGGAAGAACAAATTGAAGAGAGCCGTCCGTTACTGCTTGTAGTAGAAGATAATCAGGATATACGCGAATACATACGCCAGTCTCTCGGCGATGATTTTGACATACTGACGGCTGAAGACGGCAGCAGAGGCTGGACGTTGGCCCAAGAACGGATTCCCAACATTATAGTCAGTGATATCATGATGCCGGTGATGGACGGTATACAGCTTTGCCGGTTAGTCAAGGATGACATCCGGACCAGCCATATTCCTGTTATACTGCTGACAGCCAAAGACTCCCTGCACGACAAGGAGGAAGGCTATACCGCAGGCGCAGACTCCTACCTGACCAAGCCGTTCAGTGCCAAACTGCTCCATAGCCGCATCAATAATCTGCTGGAAGCACGCAAGAAGCTGGCCGCCGGCCTGGCGGTTGCCACCCCTCATTCGGAGCCTGCCGACGAAACCGCCGATTCAATGAATCCGCTGGACAATGAATTCGTGCAACGCATCACGCAAATCATTGAAGACAATCTGGAAATGGAAAAAATGGATATTGCTTTCATTGCCGACCAAATGTGCATGAGCCATTCCACTCTCTATCGGAAAATCAAAGGAGTGGCAGATATGTCGGCAAATGAGTTCATCCGCAAGGTGAAAATGAAGAACGGGGTAAAACTACTGCTCTCCGGAAAATACTCCATATCAGAGATTGCCTACATGACGGGATTCAGCAGTGTAGCCTACTTCAGGCAATGCTTCAAGAATGAATTCGGAATGACGCCGTCGGAATACGTGAAGCAGAAATGATAAAATCGTCAATGAGGGTGTCAAAACTCTCCCTCTAACAGAAATCACCCCTGCTACAAATGCTTGCAACAAGGGTGATTTCTATATTATATTGGAGCATTTTAACTTTACCTTTATACTCAAAGAGGCTTAAACATCATTCCACTCCTACCTCATTTTTCACCGGCATCATGATAAACGTAAATTCATAGTCGGCATAAGGAACCTGATATTCCGGACGGGCTATACGTCCCCAACTGTCTTCGCAACCCAGACCAGCTTGCACCTTGTCGATACAGAGATTAGTCAAATCAGCTTCATCCACCTCTTGCGAGTGTCCTTGCTCTTTGCTCCAGCCTTCATCTAAAGACTCGATGGTATAGTGCAAGGCAGATGCGGAGAAGGGAGCGGCCGCCACAATCTTGATGCCATTACCAGACTGATCCAACATCTTCCACCAACGAATATCGGTCTTTGTTCCATTTTCCTGCGGACGGATGTAGGGATAGAACTGCTCAGCCACACTTTGGCGATAAATGCCTAAGTCGGCGCAATGATTACGGTCAATATAGTTTTCAACCGGACCGCGTCCATAGTATTCAACGGTTTCAAAGCTGCGCGGCATAGGCATCTGCAGACCGAAACGGAACATGTTCGATACTTTGGCATTCTTGTCGGCAGTCAGCTTCTGGGTCACCTTGACGGCACCGGCATTGTTGATGACATAAACAAGGTTCAGCTTAGCTGAAACACCCGGCATGTCGTAAGCAGATTCTACAATCACCTGATTGTTCTCCGTGCGCTGTTTGAAAGAGGTCAGTTTGATTTCCGGATTCTTCCAAGCGATATATTTGCGTTGCAGATTGGCACCGTAGTCGTTGTCAACAGGCGCACGCCAGAAGTTTGGTTTTAAAGCCTCGCCGTCTTTAATCATATCCCGGCCATTCACTTCGTACTTGGTCAGATAACCGTTGTGCTTGTTGATTTCTACACGGAAAGCATCACCGGAGACGATGAGGTAGTTCCAATCGTTATCCTGTACTTGGGGAGCCGTCATCTCGATATTGCTCTGTTCGCAGTTCTTCAATTCCATGGAAGGAGCTTGGTAAGGATTGAGCGTCAACTGGTCTTTTGCCACTACATGTCCGGCGGAAAGCAATCCTTCACGGTTCTTCAGCTTATAGGAAACATTCAGCAACCACTCGGTGCATTGGCAAGTCTTGCCCAAGTCCAACTTGATTTTGGCTGTCTGTTGGGGAGCTACATTCAGATTATCCACACGACCGGTCCGTATCACCTTACCGCCTTTCAGTACCTCCCACTCCATATAATAGGCAGAAAGATCACGGAAGAAGTATTCATTGAACACATTGATTTCGCCGTTCTTCAAGTCGGCCGGAGTAGTCCAGATGTCCTGATAGATACGGCCTACCTCATACATGTGGAGATTGGGCACACGGTCGGGGCTGATAAGACCGTTATCGCAGAAGTTACCATCGCTGGCATCAAAACGGTTAAAGTCACCGCCGTAGGCATAAATCATCTTACCGTTTTTTCCTGTCCAACGTACAGACTGATCAACAAAATCCCAAATAAAGCCACCTTGGAATTTGGAATATTTACGCACCAAATCCCAATATTCTTTAAAACCTCCTTGCGAGTTTCCCATCGCGTGAGCATATTCGCACTGAATCAGGGGCTTTGTCATAGAATCATCCTCACTGTATTTCTTACATCCGTCATAGCCATAATACATCGGGCAATAGATGTCTGTCTTGCCTGTTTTACCGGCTTGTTCATATTGTACGGCACGGCTCGGGTCTTCAGCCTTTATCCAATCGTAGGCAGCTTCGAAATTAGCGCCATAGCCGGCTTCGTTGCCCAAAGACCAGAAAATGATGCTGGGATGATTGAAGCTACGCTGCACATTGCGCTGGTTACGCTCCATATGTGCTTTCCTATAGTCCTCACGTTTGGCAAGTGTCTCTTCCCCATAACCCATTCCGTGGGATTCGATATTGGCTTCGGCCACTACGTAAATACCATATTGGTCGCAGAGGTCGTACCAGAGATTATTGTCGGGATAGTGGCAGGTGCGCACGGCATTCAGGTTGAACTGCTTCATCACCTGAATATCCTGAATCATGCGTTCGCGAGAAATGACGTAACCACCGTCCGGATCCATCTCGTGGCGGTTGGCTCCCTTGAAGAGAACGGACTGGCCGTTGACAAGTATCTGACTTCCTTTCAGCTCTATCTTTCGGAAGCCCACCTTTACGGGAATCACTTCACTGCTGCCTTGCAAAGTGGCACGCAGGGTATACAAGTAGGGCGTTTCCGCCGTCCACTTATGAGGATTCTCCACATTTATCAAGGCAGTAGCGTTACCTTTGGCGACAGCTGTAGCCACCTGTTTTCCGGCAGCGTCCAGCAGTTCAAGACTGACATTGCCGCCACCCTTCACATCAAGCTGTACTTTCAGGGAACCGTTCTTATAAGCAGTATCCAAATCGGGAGTGACACGGATGTCCTGAATGCGCTTCTTGTCACGGGCATACAAGTAGCAATCGCGCCCTACACCGCTATAACGGAAGAAGTCCTGGTCTTCCAGATACGTCCCGTCACACCAGCGGAATACCTGAAAGGCTATCAGATTCTTTTGTCCCGGCTTCAAGTAGGGTGTCAGGTTAAATTCAGCCTCCAGTTTGCTGTCCTCACTATAACCTACGTACTTGCCGTTTACCCACAAATACATATTGGAAGTCACGGAACCGAAATGAGCAATGATGTCCTTACTCTTCCAGTCGGCAGGTATTACAATCTCACGACGGTAGGAACCTACATTGTTATTCTCCGTTGGCACCTGCGGTGGATTGTTCTTGAACTGATTGCGCCAGGCATATCCGGTATTCACGTAGATAGGGTCGCCGAAACCGTTCAGTTCCCACATACTGGGAACGGCCATATCGCTCCATCCCTTGTCGTTGAACCCCACTTTCCAGAAATCCGTGGGACGGGCATCGGCATTCTTCACCCAGAAGAATTTCCAGATACCGCTCAGAGTCATGTAATTGGAAGAATGTTCTTTTGCTCCACGAGCCGCAGCATCTGCCGACTCATAGGCAAAATAGTTGGTGTGCATCGGAGCACGGTTCACGGCATTCACTTCAGGGTTTTGCCATTCAGTGAAGGACTGTGCGCTTGCGGCAATGGCAAAAGTCGCAAGCAGTCCGGTAATGAAATGTTTCTTCATGGTAAATAGTTTATAAAAATTAGCAACGGCATACAAGCAGAACCGGTATGCCGTCACAAAGATACGCCTATCCTATAATTAAAAGGAAGAATAATCGTTCAAAAAAGGCTGAATTTAATTCTTTAAATAAGTGTTCATAACTAGTTCACATAATTAAATTAGGTGACTAAATGGGAATTTATTTTGATTGAGTACTTATCCGCAAACGATAGACTCCGAACGAACGGGGCTGAAGCTCCAGGCTCAGAGAACGGGAAGCCACCTCCACCGGACGAATACGTGGAACAATAGCCTCCTGCTCCAGTGTATTCTTGGCTTTCCAGTCATCACTTTGCAAATAGGTGCAGGAACCCGAGACAAGCTGCCGCTTCTTCAATCCGCTGAACTCTATCTGTACCTTCTCCGATCTGCTGCCCGCATTGACAAGCTTCAGAATTACTTCTCCCGTAGGAGCATCCAGCACTGCCGATGCATAAAGGCTGACCTGCCCCGTCACGGGTTTTCCGTCCATTTGCAGGTTCAGCACATCTGTTCCGGCATTCATACCGTACATCTGCTGTACGTAATAGTTGGGAGTCCGCATCATACGGAGATTGTCGAACCAAATCAAATCGGGATTCCACTGCCAGGCATCCACATGGGCAAACAACGGAGCATAGGTAGCCAGGCGCACCACATCAGCATTACGTTCCAGTCCCGTCATAAAAGCTGCTTCGGACAGTGCCGCCAAGAAATTATTGGCTTTCCCGGTGGGGTCATGCGATGCATATTCACCGGCAAAGACTTTCGGTCCTTTACGGTCATAGTCATCATAGCGGGCAGCATTGGCAAAGAACCAGTCGGGAGCCATATAATAATGCTCGTCCACCAAATCCACCCCGATGCGTTTCATTTCGGGCCAGAGGTAATCGAACTTGTCCCCATCTGCACTCGGACCGGAAGAACCTACAATCTGCATATCGGGATATTCCGCACGGATGGCTTTCGTGAACACTTCCAGACGCTCGGGATAGACTTCCCCCCACTGTTCATTGCCGATGGCAATCATTTTCAGACCGAACGGTTCGGGATGTCCCATATCGGCACGCACCTTTCCCCACTTGGAGGTTGCAGCACCGTTGGCAAACTCGATGAGGTCGAGGGCATCCTGCACGTACGGGCCGAGTTCTCCAAGGGGAACCACTTCGTTGCTTTCGTATTGGCAGGACAGCCCGCAGCTCAGTACCGGCAGAGGCTCTGCACCGAGGTCTTCACTCAGCAGGAAATATTCGTAAAAGCCAAGTCCGTAACTCTGGAAATAATCCGGGAAAGCTTTATGCTTGAATGTATAGTTCCAGCGATTTTCGTTCAAAGGACGGTTCTCTACCGGACCCACGGAATTCTTCCATTGATAACGGGTGGCAAGGCTGTTGCCTTCGATGATACAACCGCCGGGAAAACGGAATACTCCGGGATTGAGGTCATAGAGGGCTTGTACCAAGTCGGCACGCAATCCATTCTCACGCTTCTTCCAAGTGTTCACCGGGAAGAGAGAGATGTGGTCCATATCTACCGTACCCTCCGTCTGCAACACAACACGCAGACGCGAGCGAACATCGGTAAAAGGAGCTTTCAGCACAGCCGTCAGCTTCTGCCATTCACTGCCTTTCACTTCCAGTTCCTTCTTCAGGAGATTCTCTCCGTTGGAATTCACCAGTTCGACGGAAAGCTTCATTGGTTTGGTATCCGGCGTACGGACATAGGCGGAGAAACGGTAATCTTCTCCTTTTTTCAGGCCGATGCCACGATAACCTTCATTATCCAGTCCGGCACGCAAAAGACAGCCGTCATTGGTAATGCGCACATAATGCGGATTGCGGTCGAAGCAGGGCCGCTCGTCCTGTACCGTCACCTCGCCGAAAGGTATCCACCCCACCAGCGGCTGCGGGAACTCAAAAGAGCGGTTCTTTACCAGTTCGGCATACAAACCACCGTCCGCACCGAAATTAATGTCTTCGAGGAAGATTCCATACATGGCAGGATTTATCCGAGCCGTCGGTTTTGATACATCAACAGTCATCACATGCTGTTGCGCCTGCATGCCAAGAACAACGAACAATGTCAATAGAAATAAAAGTCTTTTCATGGTTTTAATCTGTTTATAACGATAGCATAAGCTAAATTATGACGACATACTTACCTATTCTACATCAATCCTATTTACCGGCAACCATACATCCATCTTGCCCTCACCCCGGTGTGCCCATGCATAATAAGGTATCAGGGTCAGCGTCACATCTCTGGTTGCCAACTTTCCGGCAGCATCAAAACCAAGAGCCTGCACTTCTGTGGTAATTTCGTTGATGCCATACAGCAGTTCGGGCTTCTCCGTCACCTGGAATTTCGGATGACGGTTCAGGATGATATTCTGTATATTAAAATCATTATCGGCCCACTCGGCACAATAAACGATAGGACCACGCTCAACGGCCACCCGTCCACGGTCGGCAACCACTTTTTCATTGGCTTTCACCACACGGGGGTGCATGTCGAAATGCACCTCTACCACATCCCCTTTCTTCCACTTCCGGTCTATCCGGAGATAGCCTTTACGAAGTTCACCGGTCACCTCCTCGCCATTCACCAATACACGATAGCCCAACTTCAGGTCGTCGGCATACGAATAAAGGTCACTCGGAAGTACACTGCCGCGCACCCAACCCGGAATACGGATATTCATCGTAAACGGCAGGTTGCCCTGAGCCACCTTCACACGAATATCTCCGTTCCAGGGGTATCCGGTTTCCTGCTCCAGCACCACTTTCTTTTCATTCAACTTCAGCTCGGCACGGTTGGACAAGAAAAGGTTGACGTACACCTGATTGTCTTTCACGGCATACACATATCCCGGCAAAGAAGGAATGAACCGGCTGATGTTGCTAGGACAGCAGGCACAACCAAACCACGGCTGGCGTGTAATCGTATGGTCGGCATTAAAGTGATACTTACCATCGCAAGACAACGGATTGGGATAGAAGAACTTGCCTCCGTCCAATGAAACGCCGGAGATTAATCCGTTGTAAAGCGTACGTTCCAGCACGTCGAAATACTTGGAATCGCCATGCAGCAGAAAGAGGCGGTAATTCATGTAAACATTGCCGATGGCGGCACAGGTCTCATTGTAGGCAGTCAGATTCGGCAATTCATAGTTATCACCGAAAGCTTCGCCCGCATGACGCGCACCGATACCGCCGGTAATATATATCTTCTTGCCGACGATATTCTCCCATATCTTGTCGATAGCCTTGATGTAGGAGCTGTCACCCGTAATGGCAGCCACATCAGCCATACCGGAATACATGTAACCGGCACGTACGGCATGTCCCACTGCCTCTTCCTGCTCCAGTACAGGCTTGTGCGACTGCAAATAGATGTCCTTGCGTGCCGTAGTGCCGCGCGCGTCGAGGAAGAACTTGGCCTGGTCGATATTTCTTATCTCCTGTCACGGTATAGAGGCGTACCAATGCCATTTCGGCAATCTGATGTCCGGGAATCACACGCTTCTGTCCGGGGCCTTCACCGATATTCTTGCATACGCAGTCGGCATAACGGATAGCTATATCCAGGAAGTTCCGCTTGCCTGTAGCTTGATAATAAGCCACAGCCCCTTCCACCATGTGACCCAGATTATAGAACTCGTGGCTCAAATTCTCCACCTCCGACCAGCGTTCCGGCCCCGACCAATCGTGCGGATGCTTGGGGTTCATGGTACGTGCGGTGTAAAGATACCCGTCCGGTTCTTGGGCGGCGGCCACTATGACCAATACGCTGTCGATATATTCTTCCAGTTTCTTGTCCGGGTAAGTCTGCAAGGAGTAACTTGCACCTTCAATCGTCTTATAGACATCCGTATCGTCAAAGGAGAAGCCTCCCACCTTATACTCATCACTGGGATGAGTAGCTTTCACAAAGTTTTCATAACGTCCCGTTTCCTCACACTTACTGAAAGCCAACGGGATGGTTACCTCGCGGCTTGCCTTCAAGCGTTGTCCCCAGAAACTGTCCGTCACCTTCACTGAAGTGAAAGGAACCGGGTCGATGGGATAACCGGAATGCAAAGTCTGTTGCTTTTGTGCCGACACACTGCCGGTCATGGCTGCAACAAGTGCCAAAGTCAATAATCGTATCATATCTTTTAAGTTTTTAAGTTCTTAAGTTCCCACGCACGGAATTACACGGATTTATCCTTATTTCCCCTTATTCTCATGGATACGTATCACCGTAAACGAATAGGCAGGCAAGGTATAAGGAAACTCCGTACCGCCGATGTCGACGAAGGCGGAAGTCACGGAACGTGCCTGCTTGTCTTTCGGGTCACCCGTCAGGAGCGTCTTCACTGCCGAGGGATTCTGCAAGTCGATGCCCTTCAGCTTCACTGTAGAGGAAACCTCCACCGGAAGCAGGTTCACCAGCTTTACAATATGGTCACCCGTGGCCTCATCCTTTACCACCGAAACACCGACGCGCTTACGGACAGCCTCTTGCCCATTACTCAGTGTGATGTGCGAGGTGATGTACTGCGTACCCGCATTCTGTCCGTACATCTGCTGTGTGTAGTAGCCCACGGTAGGCTTCACTTCCGTGTTATTGAAATAAATCAAGTCGGGATTCCACTGCGTATGGCCTTCCTTCGCCAGCAACGGGGCGTACGAGGTCATCTCCACCACATCGGCATTACGTTCCACCGAAGTCAGATAGAGAGCTTCTGCCAACGCTGTCTCTATGTTGTTGGGACGTCCGGGCAGGTGGGCGGCATATTCGCCCAGATAGACCTTGGACTTGGTACGGTCATAACGGTCGTAGTAGTCCTGGTTGTGAATCATCCAGCCCGGATCCACGTAATAGTGTTCGTCCACCATGGGCACGCCCAGTTCCGTGGCAAGGCGCCAGCCCTCCGCATAGTCCGTGCCTTCGTAGAAGGGACCTACAGTGCCGACAACCGTAATTTCGGGATGCTTCTCCCTGACAGCCTTGTATATCATGGCAAAGCGCTCCTCAAACACTTCGGTAATCATATCCTCGTTGCCGATGCCGATATACTTCAGATTGAAAGGCTTGGGATGGCCTGCCTCAGCACGCTTCCTGCCCCACACGG
>OGRR01001732.1_pt1 | contig 13032 bp, 5 predicted proteins | sample 1553511 | NCBI WGS metagenome assembly OGRR01 (sample SAMEA2580040, study PRJEB22360) | human gut metagenome | biome: human gut; feature: human-associated habitat; material: faeces | place: Denmark | collected 2008/2010 | reverse complement strand
GCATTCATCCGCAGGCAACTAAAGTTGACTGCGGTTTTCTGCTGTTACATGATAATATCATTGAAGATTATTGGAAATGTGGAATCCATGAGATAAATACGGATAAAGATCATATCCATATCTTGTTTGAGAGCAAACCGCAGGTCCAGCTTTCTAAGCTTGTGAATAATTATAAGACAGTGACATCCCGCTGCCTCCGGAAAGAGTTTGCGGAAGAATTAAAACCTTACTACTGGAAACCGTATTTCTGGTCAGACAGTTATTTTATCTGTTCCGTAAGTGACCGTTCTCATGCAGCAGTAGAAGCTTATATAAAAGACCAGGGACGCTAACCCCGCCTAAATCAGAGAGTATAGACGGGGTGTGCGCTTATTGGCAGCAAAAGTAATTTCATCAAAATGTTTTTTATTATCTTTGTACATATTAATCCTTTCTCTTGATACATTCTTACGTTTTATGTAGCTACTATTAGTATGACAGAAAATCAAAAAACACATTTTTATGTAGAAAAAATTTTTTCCTCAAAAGCTGGAATATTTTTTATCTATTTTTGTTGATTTTCAGGTAATATTATGGTATTATACAATTGTTAATAAGCATTGTGGAACGTACTCCGGTGACCTTCGGGCCCGGGGTCTTTTCATTTCCCTACTTTCTTCATAGATAAAGCTCAGAAAAGAATTTCTCTTCTGAGCTTTATTATTTAAAGGCGGCCGGCTTTCTTTAGGATTAAATTATATCCTTCATTTTCTGCATCTTCAGTTTCAATATTTACATCTAATTTCCCCTCTTTATTTACATTCGGATATTTAGATGCATATTCTGTATTATAGCCAATATAGCAGTTGTTATTATCAAAGAGACTGCTGTATTTCATTATAACCGTTTCATCAATCACATAAGCGACACCATCAATACAAGCTAAATTGTTCTGATGTGTCGGTGTCTGGCCATAACTTCTATCTGCACCTGCCTGTCTCACACAACAATCTACTCCTGCAAAATTACACATATATGCGATAGCTTTTGAATATCCTGTACAATCTGTATTCATATGATAGGTACCGATATTAAATACATAATGTGATTCTCTATGATCTACAATATAATCCAAAATAGCATTTACCTTCTGCATATCTGTCATAGAAGAATTTGTAATTTCTCCAACAACTTTTTTACATTGATATCTAAAAGTTGATACTGGATTATATCCTTTGACAATAAATGTCAGCTTAACACCTTTACGAGTTATAATCTCTGAAGTTCCGTTTCCCACAATTTTAGCATTAACCCAAGAATTTTCAGTACCCTTTTGTTCATGATCTAAATTATTAATTACTTCTTGATTAGATGAAGATTTCACGCCAGAATAAAAATAAGACTGTCCATTAAAAATATATGTTCTGTTTCCTTTTAATTCATCCTCATCGTATATTTTATATGTTCCCTCTGGCAGAACAATCTTTTTCGCTTTTGTAAAATCTGTTGGGAGATAATATGCTTCAAAAAAGCTATTATATGTTAAATCACTCTTAGAAAGGGTTAATACCCCATCTGCAGAAGTTTTCTTATCTAATGCAGTTTCATATGAAGGTGTTTCATCTTCTCCATCATTATCGTTCTTTCCAGAATTATTACTTCCGTTATTACCACTGGATGTATCATCCTTCTTTGTTGTATTCTTGGAAGTAGTCTGTTTCTTCTTTTTCGTAGAAGTTTTCTTTTTTGTAGAAGTTTTCTTCGGGATCACTCTGATCTTAATCCGTTTTGTCTTTGTATTTTTAGACTTTGCTTTTACGGTAATAGTAACCCGTCCAGGTCTTTTTGCTTTTACAACACCTTTGCGGTTAACTGTAGCGATTGCTTTGTTGCTGCTCTTATAAGTAACCTTTGCTGCTACTTTCTTTGGGGCTACTTTAACTTTGATTCTGGAACGCTTTCCTACGGTAAGTTTTTTTACGGATGTTACTTTGATTGTTCGGATTTTTCCCCGTTTTCCAACAGCTGATGCTTGTTTTGGTAGAAAGATTCCTGCAACAGAAGCAAATACAAACATTGCCACAAATACGATTGCCATGATACTTTTTTTGTTCATCTTTTTCATCATATATCTTTTCCCTCTTTCTTTTGTAAATAAAGCCCAGAAAAATTCTGAGCTTTATTATTTAAAGACGACCGGCTTTCTTTAGGATTAAATTATATCCCTCATCATTAGCCCATGTAATATTTCCCTGTTCAATATTTACATCTTTTTGTCCTTCTTTATTCTTAAGACCTAAATCCGGATAAAGTTTGTCATAATAACTGTTATATCCAATATAGCAATTATTTTTGTCAAAATAATCACTGTATAAGAAATATCCCCCTTCCTCGACAATATATACATCACCATCCATATATGCCAGATTATTCTGATGTGTAGGGGTCTGACCATAAGAACGATCATATCCGGCTAATCTTGTACAACAATCTACACCTGCAAAATTGAGCATCTGTGCTACTGTTGCTGAAAATCCAGTACAATCTGTATTTACATGATATGTTCCAATATTAAATACATACTGATCTGTGCTATGCTGAGAAATATATCTTAATACAGCAGATACTTTTTCTTTATCTGTCATCGCATTATTAGTAATTTCATTTACAACCTTTCGACACTGGTATCTTAAGGTATTTACTTCATCAAAATTTTTTATAACAATCGTAAATTTTTTTCCATTTTTTAATGTAACTTTCGATACTCCATTACCGACAATACAAGCTGTATATAACCAATTTTCCGTCCCTTTTTGATCGTACCTTAAATTATTGATAACTTCTTCATTTGATGTACTAATAAAGGAACTTGTAATCCATGACTTTCCTCTAAAAACATATGTAATATTTTCCTTTGCATCATCTAAAAAAGAATATGTTAATCCTTCTGGTAAAACAACCGTTTTTGCTTTAGTAAAATCTGATGGGACATTATACTCATCAAAAAAGCTATCATATTTTAAATCACTCTTAGAAAGCGTCAGCACTCCATCCGCAGAAGTCTTCTTATCTAATGCAGTTTCATATGAAGGAGTTTCTTCTCCATTCTCATTGTCATAATCTTTATTGGTATTACCACCAGATGTATTGTCTTTCTTCGTTGTATCTTTCTTTGCTGTCGTATTTTTTGAAGTAGACTTTTTCTTCTTTTTGGTAGAAGCTTTTTTCTTCGGGATTACCTTGATCTTGATCCTCTTAATTTTTTTGTTTTTTGATTTTACCTTCACTGTAATAGTGACTCTGCCAGGTCTCTTGGCTCTTACAACACCTTTTCGGCTTACCGTAGCAATGGATTTATTGCTCGTTTTAAATGTAACTTTAGCAGCCACTTTCTTCGGATTTACTTTCACTTTAATCTTAGATGTCTTGCCTGCTGTCAGCTTCTTGACCGAAGTTACTCTCACAGAACGGATCTTCCCACGCTTTCCAACAGCTGATGCTTGTTTTGGTAGAAAGATTCCTGCAACAGAAGCAAATACAAACATTGCCGCAAATACGATTGCCATGATACTTTTTTTGTTCATCTTTTTCATCATAATTTTTTTCTCCTTTTCTTATGAACCATGATTTCTTTTATTATTAGTATGATAGAAAATTTAGGATCACGATTTTTCTGTAGAAAAAATTTTTTCCTCTCAAAAAGAAGTATACCACAAATTAAAAAAATGCAAAAGGCAGCCAGCCAAGGGATTAAGCCACCCTGCCAAAACGGATAAAACCCCCCGGAGGTGAAAGCTCCGGGGGGTTTTACTGCGTTCCTTTGAACACATTTCATCATTTTGCCTACTGGCATTATATCATATGCAATTCCTATTTGCAATATGCATTATCTATTTTTGTGGGCTCCAAGTCTTTACTATGATATCTCCCCCAACAGGATTATATGGCAATTCTCTATCGAATTTCTTGACTGCTCGCTCTATGTTTTTCTTAATATCTTCTTCATCTGACATGAGTTGTATCGTATCCTTATTAAAGTATTGAACATAAGCATCATTTCCACCATATGCAAAAAGTGGAATAGTAACATATTCTCTTTTGATTGACAACTCCATTTTATTCACACTGGCTCTGACCAATACTCTTTGTCCCATCTCAATGTATCCGGCGATAAAGTGTAACTGTTCGTTTAATGCAAGAAGATTTTCCTCTTTTAACAGATATTCATGGAGTCTTTTAACCAAATCTTCTGGATAATTTACTTTACCAATATTATCCTCAAGCCAATTTTCTATAAATATCTCACCAGTTTTATCTCCAACCACTTCAAACGAGTTTACACCATAGGTACATATAATGAAATCTTTTGTTGTAAACACCTTGGGGATTTTTCCTCGTTCTTTATCTTCCTGTAATTTTCCATCGATAAAACAGGACCCTTTTGTATCCCCGTACCCTATGATACGGTCTTTAAAAAACGTCAAACCTACAAAACTCATATGTTCCCTTCTACCTTTCTCTTTTGTATTTTCTGTTATTTTATCAGATAATACCGTTTGTGTACAGGCAGGATATTCACTATAGCGAGAAGGTCCACGATCCCAAAGCGGACAAGATTCTGTATAAATATTTTGCATTCTTTCTTCACTCCTTTTGCAAAAACAGCCACCGGTCACCCGATGGCTGTCTGGTCAATTTTCAGAAGATTACTCTTCTTCTTTTTTCTTTCCTTTTACAAGGAATGCAACTCCGGCAATCACGAGGATCACTGCTGCACCAGCAAAGATGTACATCTTCATGTTGTCACCCGTCTGGACTTTCTTTCCACGGGAATAACTTCCACGTTTTGATCCTTTTACAGGCTTTTTCACTTTGATGATATCTACGCTCTGTGCCTTATCTTTGATATCTGTGTGGTTTGCAATCTCAGCTTCCCCCTCATACAGATGCTCGAAAGCAACAAGGGTCTTTCCACCAAGACCGGATGCATCAAACTTAAAGGTTACCGTTGCTTCCCCGCTGACGCGTTCTGTCTTCTGGATAGCATCTTCTGCAGCATCCTTATCCACATCACCTACCACGGTATCTTTTTCATTTGATACAGTATCTCCGCCAGCAACAAAACTTGCTGTGGCAGTGACTTCTTTGCCGTTTACTTTGATCGCTTTTCCAGTCTTCTTATCCATTAATGTTCCTTTTAATGTATAAGTCTTACCTTTTTCAAGGTTCTGGTATTTCACTACATCATTGATTGTAACTTTGCCAGCTTTAACACTGTGCTTTCCAGTCTTGGCATCGGTAGCTTTTGTTCCGATCTTAGGGATATATACCGTCTGTGCTTCATCCTCGATATCCGCATGGCTGCATAATGTAACATCTCCCTGCTTTAAGTCTTCGAATACAACAGTACTCTTTCCACCTAAGCCGGTTGCAGGGAAAGTAAAGGTTACTTCTACAGTGCCATCGCTTTCCTTTGGAGTAAAGGATTCGGATTTTGAACGGATCTCTTTGCCTTTGGCATCAAGGAATGGTTTTCCTGTAGATTTATCCATCAGCACACCGCTTACCTGATACGTTTCTCCAACATGGAGGTTCTTATAGGTTACAGTATCAATGATTGTGATCTCTTTATCTTCACAGGAAGTATTGATCTTTGTCTTGGCATCTGCTGCCTTTGTCTTGATGGAAGGAACATATACTGTCTGACCCTCATCTTCGATATCCTCATGGGATGTGATCTCTACTTCATTTGTATACAGCTTTTCGAAAGCTACAAATTTCTTTCCGGCAAGTAAGGAAGTATCTACTGTGAATAAGACATCCACACTTCCATCTGCCTGTTCTGGAGAGAAAGTAGTCTCTCCTGTAATCTGGTTACCTTTGGCATCAAGGAATGGTTTTCCTGTTTCTTTATCCATCAATACCCCGCTTACCTTGTACTCTGTACCAGGCACTAAGTTTTTGTAAGCTACCGTATCGCGGATAACAACAGCTTCACCAACTTTTACCGTATGACCTTTGCCGTCAAAGTCGGTTGCAGTTGTTCCAATAGATGGCCAGTGAATGCTCTGATTTTCATCGTTGATGTCTGCATGGGTTGCTACCTCTTTGCCATCACGATATACATGTTCGTATGCTACAACAGTTTTGCCTTCCAATGCAGATGCATCAAAGGTAAAGCTTAATGTAATCTCTCCATCTACCCGTTCGTCAGAAACAGATTCCTTTCCAACTTCTTCTGTATCATCCTGTCCAGCAACAAACTCTCTCTCTGCTGTCACTTCGGATTCTGTACCATCCTCGTTTTTAACAACAAATGGTTTTCCAGTCTCCTTATCCATCAGGACACCCTTTACAGAGTATTTCTTTCCTTTCTGGAGATTTGTGTAAACAACAGTATCTTTAATCGTTACGGACTTCTTAACTGGAGAAGTATGGTTTCCAGTCTCGTTGTCTTTTGCAGTTGTTTTTGCACCCGGCGTAAAGAATGTCTGGTTCTTATCTGTGATATCCGCATGAGCGGCATACAGTTCGTCTTTATGGTAAACATTTTCGAATACAACGGTTGTTGTATTTTCAAGTCCTGTTACATCAAAGACAAATGTCACATCAACTGTTCCGTCTTTTTCTTTCGGAGTAAAGGTTGTCTCGGAAACGATCTCATTTCCATCTCTATCCTTTACTTTTTCTCCGGATTCTTTTGACATCAGTGTGCCTACTACTTTGTATTCTTTACCAGGTTCCAGATTCTTGTAGGATACCGTATCGATCACAGTTGTAACCTTTTTGTATCCTTCACTGTTCTGGTCTGTCTTCTCATCTACTTCATAAGACGTATCTTTAGAACCAGTCTTCTGATCGACTGCAGAAGTCTTCACTTCTGGGATAAGGATTGTCTGTCCCTCATCGTTGATATCCTCATGGGTTGCTGTTGGAACAGTTTCTTCTTTTCCATCATCCCCAACGAGATATACCTTTTCAAAGACAACAAGTTCCTCTCCATTGAAATCTTTTGTTGGGAAGGATGCAAGTTTCACATCTACCGTTCCCTTGCGTGTATCTTTCCAGAGCGCATCATCATTCGCAATACTGCTCTTTTCTGTACCTTTTTCTTCTACCGTAAATTTCGTCTCGCCTGTAACATTCTTTCCGTTTGCTGTAACGGCTTTTCCTGTCTTTTTGTTCATGAGTACGGCTTTTATAACATAAGTCTTGCCTAATGCTAATCCATCATAAGATACCGTATCTGTGATAGATAAAGCATCCTGCTGTTTCGCATAATTGCTTCCAGTCGCACTATCCATGGCTTTTGTACCAATCGTTACGGTTGGATCAGTTAATTCAAAGGATACTTTCTTATCCTCTGCTGTCACGTCGAATGTTTTCGATGCTAACTGATATCCTGTGTTATTCGCACAACGTTTCTCTGTCAGCTTGTAATGTCCCACCGGTAATTTTCCTAACCCAGCTGTTTTACCTTCAGAATCTCCAATAGCTGACTTGTGGAACCATAATGTATCATCTGTAACGGATGAATACTTTCCATCTTTTCCAACTGTTACTGTATAAGATTCTTTTGTATCCAGATTTTCAATTGTAAATGGAATATTAGCAAGTGCTGTACCCTTATCATTTTTCTTAGTAAATTCAAAATCTGCTCTAGGTAATGAATCTCCTACAATATAAGTAGAGGTTCCATATACATCCTGTACCTGCTGCCCTTTCTTGGCATACATAATCACTGTAGGATTTGCATCATTAGCAAGAATTTTTCCAGCTGGATTGATTACTTCGTAATGCACTGCTGAGAAACCAGTTCCAGATTTTGTTTCTTTAAGGCCTAATGTTCCCAAAGGGACATTTTGAATGACAGCCCTAAACGTTACTGTATTATCTGAATTATTTCGAATATCAACCCCAGTAGCTCCTTTTTTGATAATCCATGTTTTTGTTGCCTGCTTTGATTTTAATTCATTGGTATTATAGTATCCACCCGGATAAAAGCTAAGAGTAAATTCCGTATTTTGTAAAGATGTTGCATTTACCTTATTCTGTTCATTCTTTCTTAACTTCTTTGTAATCTTTAACTGCAGATTACATGTTTCCGGTACATCATCCGTATTAATAACCGTTGTTGCACCTTCTGAGGTCTTTGCAGTATACACTTTTGTATTAAGTTTATAACCTGCTGGAGCAGTTATCTCACGTACATAATAAGTACCCTTTTCAAGACCACTTAAAGACCCTGTTGCATTTGCATCAAGAGTGATCTTGCCAACCGCATTTTTGTTTGCATTTGCATCTGCTGTTGACTTGTAGACACCGTAAACAGCACCTTTTAAGGAATAGAGACTGTTTCCATTTGTAACGGAGGTGTTGGAAGATTTCTTCTTGATAGAGATTTTGCCAGAAGCCTCGCTAAATCTTACCTTATACATACCAAATCCGGCCTGTGAGTTCATTTGAGGAGTAACCATACCAAAGATGACATAATTCTCTTTTTCACTTACGAACATAACACTGATACGGATCGGAGAACGCGTCTTACTCTGACGAACCTGCGCCCCATCAATCTTCTTTGTATCGTATGAAACTGTTCCGATAGGTTTCATAACAGTACCATTGCCGATATGACAGCAGTTTAATGCATATACATCCGCTTTGGAGTTTTCAGAGAGCTGTGTCCAGTCAATATCTGGTTCTCTTCCTGTTTTAGAAGATGTGCCAGCTTTGTATTTAGCAAAATCCTTATCAACACCAAAACGATAGTTCATATAATATGTCCAATCCGCATGGGTATCAAATCCGTTTCTTTCATCCTTGATCGTCTTGTGGTTAAAATCATATGTGTTATCCGCTTTTTTGATTGCATTATAAGTATGGCCTGATTTTTCAGAAATAGCGGCTCCCCACATATAATCGTCCATCAATCCAAGATTCTTACGTAACCAGGATTTTTTATCAACAACACTTGTTGGATCATTTTGATGTTTATACAGATACGGTTCGTCAGCCCAGTATAAAGTGGACTTATAAGTAGAATACGTACCCTCATTTTCTTTTGTAAGATTTTCTTTTAATTTTACGCCAGGGACAGCTTTTAAATCTGCTTTGGAAGTACTTGTACTTGCAGCATAAGCAGCTACTGCCTTTGGTTTGATAGTGATATCAACACTGGTGGTTGTCATAGCATTGGATGCCAGAGTCAGTACACCATTGTCTTCATCATAAGCAACACTATTGTCTGTCAGTTCGATCGGTTCTTCATTTCCATTTACTTTAATGGAAAAATAAGATGCATTGATATTCTCTGCGGTATCTTTTGTGGCTACCGGAATATCAAACTGTACATCAAGGTCATCTCCTACAACTACCTGATCGGCAGCTTTTACTTTTACATCCGGGTTCTGGTTATCAATGTGTACAGACACACCAGATTTATCGGAGATACTGCTGTCATAGCGGAAGAAAAGCTGTGCCTGAACAGGCGCATTTCCCATTTCTTTCACTTTCTCATCAGAGAAACAACTTACTGGGACTTTGATGCATCCCTTTTCTGCATCCCATGTTGCATCTTTGATAATCTCGCCATCATTGTTGTTATAAGCGACATCACAGGAAACCAGTTCGAGATTTTTCTTCTGGGAAGTGATATCTGGATAGATATAATAAAATTCCCCATCGGATTTGCTCTCATAAACAGGTAATTCCTGCTGATACTGACCGATAAATGCACCAGCATCTACCGTTGTATCCTTCATCAGCTTATCAAGAGTAATGTTTTCCTCTGTTTTAGAAGAATCTGCCAGAGTATATTTTACAACCATCTTCCGGTCCACATGGTCTTTATTCTCTGTCTGCTCCTCGATCTTCTTTTCAACATCGACCGCATCCTGTGCGACTTCTTTTGTTGTCAGTTTTTCAGAAGATTCATCGGCGGTTGTTTCCGCTTCTGTTGTTTCTTCTGTCCTATCACTCTCTTTACTGTTCTTGGAGGATGTGTCATTAACAACAACTTCTTTACCTTCATCACCAACGACCTTTACCGGTTCATTTGCCTCCTCTGATTTTTTAGTACTTTCGGTACTCTCAGAGACTTCCGAAGCCTTTTCCTCCGATTCGGTGGCAGTTGTCGTTTCCGCAGCTTTTTCTGTAGCTTCCTGCTCTTTACCTGCATCAGCATCCGTTTTTGATTCTTCTGCTTTTGCATCTGTCGCTGTGGAAGCTTCTGTTGCTGCCTCTGTGTTCTCACTGCTTTTAGCCGGTTCTGTAGTGGCCTCTGTTGAGATTCCGGTTTCTGTTGTTTCACTTTTGGCAAAAGTGCTTGCTGCCTCACTTTTATCTTCTGTTTCTTTCCTCTTTGCACCAACAAGGGAGGCAATTGTCTGCCCTTTTTCCATTGTTCCTTCTTCATAAGAGGATGTTACCATGACATCCTGTGCTGGCATTGTGAATGTTACAACGTCTTCATGCTTTTCATCAGCAAAAAGTTCAACATCCAGCTTCTTTTTTGTTTCAGGATCAATAAGGGACAGCTTTTTGATGATATACTTAGCATCCGGCTTTACCTTAATGGATACTGTATCACCTGCCTTCACCTTTTTGGTTAAAGCTTTCTCTTTTGTAGTAGCTTCTGTGTTCTGCTGCTCCTTGCTCTCATCTTTCTTTGCCTCTTTTTCTGCATCAAAGATAGCAACGGAACCGTTTTCTGTCTTATCGAGTGTCAGGCTGTATGTGGTTTCTGTTTTAGCTGCTGCAATAAGTGGTGCTCCACTGATGGCAGAACCACAGAATAAAAAGCCTGTCAGTACACCGGATACGACCTGTTTAAAACGTATCATAGCAAACTCCTTTCCTGCTCTGCAAAAGATTTGTTTAATTGGTAGTATACGGGACGGACTGGACCGTTGCCTGCCCCGCAAACAAAGGGATATTATCCCTTCCCTTATAGTATGACAGATTAGGAATTTTTTAATCCACGCATCCGTGAAGGATGCGACAAGAGATAAAGTTTTAGAAGTTTTGGGTACAATTATTTATTTTAATCCACGCATCCGCGAGGGATGCGACGCTCCTCTGTTCCACCCACGCTTCCATTCCCCTGTTTTAATCCACGCATCCGCGAGGGATGCGACATCAATAAGAGTTCCGCAGACCCATCCGTTACGTTTTAATCCACGCATCCACGAGGGATGCGACCAGATAGTTTAGATGTCAACACATTTTAAGATACATTTTAATCCACGCATCCACGAGGGATGCGACAGCGAAATCGTATAAAATTGGTAGCGATTTCTCTGCTTTATTTAGAAAGTTTATACAAAAATTAGGCATTGTCATCTTTCGCATTTCTATTTTTTAGAAAAACAAGAACAATATTTTTATTTTTGTAGTGCGAATCTCCTGGGATTTTTACGTTGCTTCCGATTCGCACCAACTTTCTCATATATAGTATGTCAGAATTTAAGATTGGTTGATTTTTCTGTAGAAATATTTTTTATCTAATCTCTTTAGAACGTTGGACAGATTTTATAAAAAGATTTTTTGTTAAAAACCGCAGGAAGTCAGTGTTACCTGCGGTTTTCTGTTTAATTATGAAAGAAACAATTATTTTAATCTAATCGTTTTCAGATTGTTCCAAGAAGAAAAAATTTTCTTACCATTAACTGTCTGAAATTCTCTTACTTTAACTTTGACTTTTTTTGCTTTCATATTAACTGCGAATGTATAGAAGTTATTTTTAACTGTTACAATTTTGTAATTGCTAACATTATCAGCCTTGTAAGCTACCCGATAACCTGATTGAACCAAATTTCTCCAAGTAATCTTAACCTTAGTATTTGCTGATGCCTTTTTTACTTTAACATTAGTGAAAATCGGAGTCATGGCAATCTTGCATTTTAACGTACCTTTGTAACCGTTTTTTCCTGTAATAGTTGCAACACCCTTTGCTTTTGAAACACTGTAATAAGTTGCATTCACAATTGTACTTCCATCAGCAACTTTGATTGTATTGTTCTTATTAAGAATAGCCTTGCAATTTGAAATATTATGTGTCGCAGGCAAATTAGAGGTTATTTTATAGCCACAAGAACAGGATTTCACCTCTTTGCCGTTATGAATGCAAGTTGGAGCGATTCTCTGTACGGTTTTAAGCTCATGAGGAAGCATAGCTCCACCGACAACTGATAACATTTCCCCACAATCTGCACAAACCTTTCCTTTATTTGCTCCCCAATGTTGAGTACTATTATAGCCAGGTTGTCCAAAATATTTTACGTTTGTATTTTCATGTGAACATTTTGCTTTTAATGTACCTGTAAAACCATTGGTACCGGTGATAGTGAATTCATTGCCATCATATCTAACATTGTAATTAGCTTTAGGTACATTTTCGTCAGCCAAAGAATCTCTAACGATAACAGAGCCATTCTGGAATAACACATCGCAATCGCTAATATCATGTGTAGCTTTTCCAACAATTTTTCTTACATGATATTCACAATCATCGCAGCCATATTCCTCATAACCATCGCTCAAACAAGTAGGAGCTTTAGCAAAAGAAGATGTAATAGAATGTGTAGCAATAGCTCCACCAAGTGCACTCAAATGTTTTCCACAATCTTTACAGATTTTTTCACTTCCTGCGGTCCAATGATATGTATCATTATACCCGGCAGAACCTACTGTTACTGTTTTTGTATGGATGTGCTGGCATTCTGCTGCATGTGTCACCATCGGATTGAAAGCTATAATTGCACCGAAAGCTAACGCAGCCAAAATAAAATTAGATTTTTTCATCAAAATTTAGGCGAAAGATACTCCCATGCAGGGAGGAATTCGTCACCGTCTTTAAACGGTCCTCCTTTCTGTAAAATATTTTTTCTTGTATCTTTTAGAATAGAAAATTTTTATTTTTCTGTGCGAGTCTTTATTTGGGTGGTTCGCGAGACTTTTTGCTTTTAATTTTTACACGCATATATTACTTTCCCCTTTCAATAATAGAGTGATATATTCAGACAAAAATAATAAAAAATATATATAATAAAAAAG
>OGRR01001713.1_pt1 | contig 13129 bp, 9 predicted proteins | sample 1553511 | NCBI WGS metagenome assembly OGRR01 (sample SAMEA2580040, study PRJEB22360) | human gut metagenome | biome: human gut; feature: human-associated habitat; material: faeces | place: Denmark | collected 2008/2010 | reverse complement strand
CGCGGCCGGTGGAGAACAGGATCAGGTGTGCGCCTGCGGCGGTCATGGCCGTGGCCGACACCAGATCGTTGCCGGGGCCGTACAGCATGTTCAGGCCCTTGGTCACCACGGGGTCACCGTAGCCGATGACGTCCATGATGGGTGCAGTGCCGCCCTTCTGGACACAGCCGCAGCTCTTGTCCTCCAGAGTGGTGATGCCGCCCTGCTTGTTGCCCGGAGAGGGGTTGTCGTAGACCACCTCATTGTGGCTGATGAAGTACTCTTTGAAACCGTTGATCATGTGCTCAGCCTTGCCGAACACTTCCTGGTTGATGCAGCGGTCCATCAGGAAGCCCTCGGCACCGAACATCTCAGGCACCTCGGTCAGCACGGTGGAACCGCCGCGCTGGCCCATCATGTCGGAGAAGCGGCCGATGGTGGGGTTGGCGGTGATGCCGGACAGGCCGTCGGAGCCGCCGCACTTCATGCCCACCACCAGGTCGGACACGGGGATGGGCTCACGCTGGAACTGACCGGCGTAGGCTGCCAGCTCCTTCAGGATATCGCGGGCAGCGGCAAACTCGTCCTCCACGTCCTGGCAGGTCAGGAACTTGACCCGGTCGTGGTCGTACTCGCCCAGCTCGGTCAGGAACTGCTCGTGGGTCAGGTTCTCGCAGCCGAGGGAAAGCACCAGAACAGCGGCAGCATTGGGGTGGCGCACCAGCGCAGCCAGCAGTTTGCGGGTCTGTGCATGGTCATGGCCGGTCTGGCTGCAGCCGAAGGGATGGGTGAAGGTGTACAGGCCCTCGATGGAGCCGGTGACCAGATCCTGATTGTCGGCAACGATCTTCTTGGCGATGTCGTTGACGCAGCCCACGGTGGGGATGATCCAGATCTCGTTGCGGATGGCAGCACGGCCGTCCTTGCGGCGGAAGCCCATGAAGGTCTCCGGCTCCACCTTGGGCAGCGGGGCCAGATCCGGGGCGGGGTTGTAGCTGTACTCCACCTCACCGGACAGGTTGGTGTGCACGTTGTGGGTGTGCATCCAGGTACCCGGCTGGGCGTCAGCGGTGGCATGACCGATGGGGAAGCCGTACTTGATGACGTTCTCACCGTTCTTGATGGGCTTGACAGCCATCTTGTGGCCCTGGGGGATGTCCTCCAGAGCGGTCACGGCCAGGCCGTCCACTTCCACCAGCGTGCCCTTGGCAATGGGGTGCAGGGCAACGACCACGTTGTCGATGGGGCTGATATGAATTGCCTGCGGCATAGTTGTTCTCCTTATTGACGATCAAAGCACAAAAGGGCTGCTGCCCAAAGCAGCAGCCCTCTTTTGTGCGGGAAAATTATTCTGTCGGATCACAGGCAGCTCTTGTAAGCAGCCTCGGCGCCCTCGGTGCGGATCTTCTCCAGATCGGCCAGAACAGCGGCTTCCAGGCCTTCGATCTGGGTCAGATCCTGATCCCACATCTGGGTGTTGGTCAGTACAGCGTGCACCAGCTGGGCTGCGGTGTCGTCCTTGTGTGCATAGTAGAAGTCCAGAGCCCATGCGTCATCCTGGATCTTGTAGGTGTTGCCGGCGGGGCGCTTGCAGATCAGGCCGTCCGCGGTGCGCTCCTGGATGTCGTTGGAGTAGAAGGCGATGTAAGCAGCCAGGCTCATGGTCAGGCACTTGGGCAGCTTCTTCTGCTCGTCGATGTAGGCCAGGAAGGACGGCATGTTGCGGGCCTTCCACTTGGAGGTGGAGTTCAGGGAAATGCTCATCAGCTCATGGTTGACGAACGGGTTGTTGAAGCGGTCCTCCACGGCGGAAGCGAACTCTTCCAGATTCTTCTTGTCCAGCGGCAGGGTGGGAATGATCTCCTCGTGCAGCATCTTGTTCATGAAGCCGCGGATGGTATCGTTGTGCATGCAGTCACGCACGATGTCAAAACCGGCCAGGTATGCGCCCAGCACAAAGCCGGTGTGGGCACCGTTCAGGATGCGGACCTTGCGCTTCTTGTAGGGGGTGACATCGGGCACGACCATGACGTTGACGCCGGCCTTCTTGAACGGCAGCTTGTCCTCCAGACCTGCGGGGCCCTCGATGACCCAGACGCCGAACACTTCGCCGACGTCCAGCACGGTATCATGGTAGCCGTTGGCCTCTTCCAGCGCAGCCAGCTCCTTCGGGTCACGGATGCGGCCCGGAACGATGCGGTCCACCAGGGTGGAGCAGAAGGTGTTGGCGTTGTTCATCCAGTCGATGAAGGCAGCGTCCAGGTTCCAGTCCTTGGCGTAGTTGTTGCAGCACTTCTGCAGCTCCTTGCCGTTGTTGTCGATCAGCTCGCAGCTCAGGATGACCAGGCCCTTGTCGGCAGCGCCGTTGAAGGCCTTGTAGCGCTCATACAGCACACGGGTCAGCTTTGCAGGGAAGCTGTTGGGGGGCACCTGGTCGAACGCGCTGTCGCCCTGGGTGTAAGCAATGCCGGCCTCGGTGGTGTTGGATACAACGGTCTCCAGCTCTTCGGAGCGGGCCAGAGCCAGCACTTCGTCCCACTTGCCGTCCACATAGGGGCACACACAGTCGGACACGCAGGAGATCACGCGCTTTGCATCGACCTTCTGGCCCTTCTCGCTGCCGCGCAGGTACAGGGTGTACAGGCCCTCCTGCTCGTTGATCCAGTCCGCCATCTGGGGGAAGTTGCCGATGGGCTGCACCAGCTTGACCTTGCCGTTGTAGCCAGCCTTCTCATTGGCGATATCATAGAAATAATCCACGAAAGCACGCAGGAAGTTGCCTTCGCCGAACTGCATGACCTTGACGGGGGCATCCTTGAGGATGTAGCCGTTGTAGCCAGTCTCAGCCAGAACCTTGTAGTTCAAAGTTTCCATCTCTGTGTTCTCCTTTTTGCATCGTCGCTTAGCATATCATGCAGGGGTCCACACGCCCCTGTCTCATACCCCTATTTTATGCTGTTGTATACAAAGAAGTCAAGTGGTTTGTTCATCTTTTTTAGAGCAAAAAGGGCGGTTTTGCGTATTTCCAGCGGATTTCACAATTCCTCAGGATAAATTTTGGCACTTTTTCAGTTGTATACAACTTCATTTTTCGGTATACTAGGGGCAAGGCAGCCTGTCACAGCTGACAGGCGCACCGATGCATATAGGTTTGTCTATTATTTCACAAACAATCGTTCATTCACCGATCAGAAAAGGAGTTAACGACCCATGAAAGCATTTATGGATAAGGACTTCATGCTCCAGTCTGCCACCGCGCAACACCTGTACCACGACTACGCAGCCGGCATGCCCATCTGCGACTACCACTGCCACATCCCGCCCCGCGAGATCTACGAGAACCGCCGCTTCGACAACATCGCTCAGGTGTGGCTGGGCGGCCGCAACCCGGACGGCAGCTACTTCGGCGATCATTATAAGTGGCGCGTGATGCGTTCCAACGGCGTGCCCGAAGAGTACATCACCGGCGACAAGCCCGACCGCGAGCGTTTCCAGAAGTTTGCCGAGGCCCTGCCCATGGCCATCGGCAACCCGATGTACCACTGGACCAACCTGGAGCTGCACACCTTCTTTGGTTACGACGGCGTGCTGAACGGCGACACTGCCGAGGAAGTGTGGAACCTGTGCAACGACAAGCTGCAGCACGACCCCAAGCTGACCGTGCGCGGCCTGATCGAGCAGAGCAACGTGGCCTTCATCGGCACCACCGATGACCCCATCGACGACCTGTACTGGCACAAGAAGATCAAGGAAGACCCCACCATCAAGTTCACCGTGGCTCCTTCCTTCCGCCCCGACAAGGCCCTCAACATCAACAAGCCCGGCTTCGCTGAGTACATGGGCAAGCTGGCTGCCGTTGTGGGCAAGGAAAAGCTGGCCTGCATCAACTGCGTGACCGATGCCCTGACCAAGCGCATCGAGTTCTTTGCCGAGATGGGCTGCCGCGCTTCGGACCACGGTCTGGATTACATCCCCTACCGTGAGGCCACCAAGGAAGAGGTCAACGCCATTTACCAGAAGGTGATGGCCGGCGAGAGCTGCACCGTGGAAGAGGCTGAGAAGTACCAGACCTACATCCTGATCCACCTGGGCAAGCAGTATCACCGCCTGAACATTGCCATGCAGCTGCACTACAACTGCCTGCGCGGCGTGAACCGCAAGATGAACGCCCTGCTGGGCCCCGACACCGGCTTTGACATGATCAACACCACCACCTGCGGCGGCCAGATCGCAAGCCTGCTCAGCGCCCTGAACGACACCGACGAGTGCCCCAAGACCATTATCTACAGCCTGAACCCCGCCGACAACGAGCAGATCGGCACCATCCTGGGCTGCTTCCAGAGCAGCGAGGTGCCCGGCAAGATCCAGCACGGTTCTGCCTGGTGGTTCAACGACCAGAAGATCGGCATGGAGAACCAGATGAAGAGCCTGGCCAACCTGGGCCTGCTGGGCAACTTCGTGGGCATGCTCACCGACAGCCGCAGCTTCCTGAGCTACACCCGCCACGACTACTTCCGCCGCATCCTGTGCAACCTGATCGGCCAGTGGGTCGAGGATGGCGAGTACCCCAACGACGAGAAGGCTCTGGAGAAGATCGTCAAGGGCATCTGCTTCGACAACGCAAAGCGTTACTTCGCCCTGTAAGCGATCCCCTTTCTCTTATCTGATATGACAACAGCCGCCCGCGGAATTTGTGTTCCGCGGGCGGCTGTTTTGGTTTTATATATTTTTCTAGTCCTTGCGTGCTTTGGAGCAAAATGATATCATAGACACAAATCTTAAAATATAAAGAGGTTGTTTTGCTATGCTTAGACACACTATGATCGAAACTATCGGCGCTGAATACCTGACAAGTAACATTGAAGCCGGAGAATATAGCTATGTTCAGGCCGCTGGCAACAGAACGCTCCTTGAGTCAAAAGTCGGTCACCCTATTACTCATTTCAAGCTCGATCTCCGTTTTGAATCTGAAGACATTGTAATTTTAATCGAAACCAAACAGGTTTTCGTTGATTCTGATGAAGCCCAGCTTCAGGAATATTTAGAAGAAGAAAAAGCTCTCAATCCAACGAAAAAGACCATCTGCATTCTGGCCAATACCACCAACGATAAGATTCGCGTCTGGAAATCCTACATTGATTCCGAGCACCTGCTTTCCAATGAACAAGTTTTAGACAAAATGGAACATTACGCACATCTGTTCCGAATCAGCAAATCCAATGATCGCGAAACCGTCCTAAAAAACACATATGCATTGAATGAGCTCCTGCATAAAAAAGACATAGATGAAAATCTTCGCAGTCAGTTTGTTGGCACAAGTCTGTTGTATATCAAAGCCCTCGTAAAGCGCAAAGGCTATCCTTTGATCACTCAGGAATTCGTCAAATCTTTATCACAAAACACATGGGGACAGATGACCCCTAAAGGCATCCGAGGCGAGATCGAAGGTGTTTTGTCTGATTTACTGGATGGTTCTGACAATAAAGCCAAGAAAATCGAGCTTTTGCAGAAAAATGTTCTTGGCAACCAAAAAGTTCGTGCTCTGAAAAGTACAGACTGGAGTGATATTCTTTCTACAATTCTCCTGAATATTTACCGCTATATTGATACTGACAGCTCTGAAGGTCAGGATATCTTAAATATGTTTTTTATCGCCTTTAACAAGTATACTGGAAAAGCCGATAAAAACCAAGCATTCACACCTGATCATATTACCGAATTTATGTGCCGTATTACTGGCGTCGATCGCACAAAGCGTATTTTGGACGCCACATGTGGAAGTGGCTCTTTTCTCGTGCAGGCCATGGTCAAAGAACTTGCAGACTGCCGTCGCGGTAAAACAGAAGATGAAGCAAATTCTTTGATGGAGAAGGTTCGGAAAGAGCATATCTATGGTATTGAAGTAGAAGAAAAGGCCTATGGGCTTTCTACAACCAACATGCTGATTCATGGTGATGGCAATAGCAATATTAAATTTGATAGTTGCTTTAACTGTAAAGACTTCATTAAAACTGCAGATCCCGATATTATTCTTATGAATCCCCCCTATAATGCCAAACCCATCGGTATTCCCGATACTTACAAAGTCAATTGGGGTAAAGCCAAAGATGGCAAAGAAGACCCTACAAAAGGCCTCGTTTTTGTTCACTATCTTTCCGATATTGTTGAAGAGATGAATGTCGAAAGAGAGGTTGCTGGAAAAGCCCGCAAAACCGTAAAGATGGCTGTATTGCTTCCTGTTGCTGCTGCAATCGGAAACAAAAATATCATTCAATCCGAAAAAATCGCTTTACTTGAAAACAATACGCTTGAAGCAGTGTTTACACTGCCAAATGAAATTTTCTATCCGGGCGCATCGGCATCTGCTTGTTGTATGGTATTCACCTTGGGTGAGCCACATATAAGAGCAGACGGAACCCTTCACGAAACTTTTTTCGGCTACTTCAAAGAAGATGGTTTTAAAAAGAAAAAATATCTTGGCCGCGTTGAACAATTCGATGAAAATGGCAACAGCAAATGGAAAGCTATTGAAGAAGAGTGGCTAGATGTATTTCGTAATCATCTATCCAAAGATGGATTGTCTGCAACTGCTAAAGTAACAGGTGAAGATGAATGGCTTTGCGAGGCCTATATGAAAACAGATTATACTACTCTCCGTGAAGATGACTTCCAGCAGACATTGAATAATTATCTTGCATACTTACTGAAGGAGGGCAAGATTTATGAATCTTAACCTTGCCACCTGGCAGGAATTTCAATTGGATCATCTCTTCACCATTAAAAAAGGCAAACGTTTAACTTCCGAGGAACAGGAGGACGGTTCAAACAATTATATTGGTGCCATTGATTCCAATAATGGTGTTGCCAATCATATTGCTCAACCTCCTATTCACCCAGCAAATACAATTTCTGTCAGTTACAATGGTTCTGTTGGAGAAGCATTTTATCAATCCGAACCTTATTGGGCAACCGATGATGTAAATGCCTTATATCCACGTTATCCGGGTTTTAATTCTTTTATTGGTTTATTCATTGCCACCGTTATCCGTCAGGAAAAATACAAGTTTTCTTACGGACGTAAATGGACACTTGAAAACATGAATAAAGCAAAAATCAACCTTCCTGCTCTCCACAATAACAATGGTACTCTTTTCAAAGATTCATGCCATACTTATTCTTCTGCGGGGTATGTTCCGGATTGGGATTTTATGGAGCACTATATCAAATCCCTTCACTATAAACCTTTAACAACATCACATTCTTCCTCTGTCACTTCTACCTTATCTACAGCTGACTGGAAAGAATTTACGTTAGATGCTGTTTTCATTTTGAAAGGAGGCTTTTACAACAAGAAGCCGGAGCATTCTTCTGAAGGTACCATTCCATTTTTAGCCTCAACCGAATCTCATAATGGTGTTACTGAATTTTATAGTCTTGAAGATATAGAAAGCTGGGATAAGGTTGGCAATGAAGATAATACACTCGACAAAAAATTATACGACGGAAACTGCATTGCCGTTACTGTAAACGGTTCCGTTTGTAATGCCTTTTATCAAAGGGAACGCTTTACCTGTAGTCATGATATTACAGCTTTTTACCTTCGCTCTCACGAAATGACCCCACACCTCGCAATGTTTCTATGTACAATTATTACCAAAGACAAATATCGTTGGTCCTACGGCCGTAAGCCCCATGATGTAAAAAAATTCGGGCAATCTATTATTCGGCTTCCTGTACAACACAATTCAAATGGCACCATTTTGTTTGATGAAAGCCATACCTATTCCTCAAAGGGCTATATTCCCGATTGGGCTTTCATGGAAAATTACATCAAATCTTTACCTTACGGCGATCGACTTTAACTTTGCCGCATAACGCAAAACGATGCCCCGTGGGAACTCCCACAGGGCATCGTTTTGCGTTATGCAGTTTTGCTTACTGGGCCTGGCTCAGGCAGTCGTTCATGGCAGTGAACACGGCCTCGCTGGTCAGGGTCGCGCCGGAAACAGCATCCACGCCGTTGGTGGAACCAGCCTTGGTCAGGGCATCTGCCAGGGTCTCGGCAGCAGCGCCGCCCAGCTCCGGGGTCTCGCCGGAAGCATCAATGGCCACTTCGCTCACCTTGCCGCCGGAAACAGTCACGGTGACCTCCACATCGCTCAGGCAGCCCTTAGCGCTGGAAGTATAGGTGCCGTCGGTCAGGTCCTCTGCGCCTGCAGAGCCGGTGCCGGCCTGCGCCAGGCAGCTGTCCATGGCGGTGAACACAGCATTGCTGGTGAGGGTCGCGCCGGAAACGGCGTCCACACCGGCAGTGGAACCGGCCTTGGTCAGCTCATCTGCCAGGGTCTCAGCGGCAGCACCGCCCAGCTCCGGGGTCTCACCGGAAGCGTCGATGGCCACATTGGTCACCTTGCCGCCGGTGACGGTGACGGTGACGGCCACCTCGCTCAGGCAGCCCTGCTCACTGGCGGTGTAGGTGCCGTCGGCCAGAGAAGCCGTGTTGTCGGCAGCGGGCACGGTGCCGGTGCTCTTGATGTACAGGCTCAGCACCACTGCCATGATGACAGTGACGATGGCCATAATGACGATGTTGCGGGTCATTGTCTTTTTCATAAAAAATCAGATGCTCCTTTTGACTTGACGGGTTGATTTTTTTACTTTGCAGGTTTGAAGCTGTCGCGCAGGGTGACCACACGGTTGTACACGCCGGGGTTTTTGCTGTCCGGGGTGAAGAAGCCGGTGCGCACGAACTGGAACTTGTCGCCGGGCTTGGCGTCCTTCAGGCTCTCTTCCAGCTTGCAGCCGGTGCAGGCCACAACGCTCTCCGGGTTCAGGTAGTCCTTGTAGTCGCTGCCCTCGGGGATGGCGTTCATGTTGGCCTCGGTGAACAGCTTGTCGTACAGGCGCACCTCAGCGTCGATGCAGTGGGCAGCGCTGACCCAATGGATCGTGCCCTTGACCTTGCGGCCGTCGGCGGGGTTGCCGTTGCCGGTCTCCAGGTCGGCGGTGCAGTGGATGGCAGCGATGCTGCCGTCCGGGTTCTTGTCCACGCCGGTGCACTTGACGATGTAGGCACCCATCAGGCGGACTTCCCCGCCGAGGGTCAGGCGCTTGAACTTGGGAGGCGGCACCTCGGCAAAGTCCTCGTTCTCGATCCACAGCTCGCGGGTAAAGGCCACCTTGCGGGTGGTGGTGTCGTTGGCCTCGCGGTTGGGATTGTTGGCCACGTCAAAGTACTCGGTCTTGTCCTCCGGGTAGTTGTCCACGATCAGCTTGACCGGGTCCAGCACGGCGATGCGGCGCTGTGCGGTCAGGTCCAGCTCGCTGCGGATGCAGGCCTCCAGCTGGCGCATGTCGATCAGGTTGTCGGACTTGGAGATGCCGGCCTCCCGCACAAAGGTGAAAATGGATGTGGGGGTGTAGCCGCGGCGGCGCAGGCCGCACAGGGTGGGCATGCGGGGATCGTCCCAGCCGTCCACGATGCCCATTTCCACCAGCTCACGCAGGTAGCGCTTGCTCATGACCGTGTTGGTCATGTTCAGGCGGGCAAACTCGCGCTGCTTGGGGAAGGCGGTGCCAAAGATGTTCTCAATGACCCAGTTGTACAGCGGGCGGTGGTTCTCGAACTCCAGGCTGCACATGCTGTGGGTGATGCCCTCGATGGCGTCCTGGATGGGGTGGGCAAAGTCGTACATCGGGTAGATGCACCACTTGTTGCCCTGCCGATGATGCTCGGCGTACTTGATGCGGTAGATGGCCGGGTCGCGCAGGTTCATGTTGGGGCTGGCCAGGTCGATCTTGGCACGCAGGGTCTTTTCGCCCTCCTTGAACTCCCCGGCACGCATGCGGCGGAACAGGTCCAGGTTCTCCTCCGGGGTGCGGTCGCGGTACGGAGACGGACGGGACGGCTTGCCGGCATCGGCACCGCGGTACTCGCGCATCTCCTCACGGCTCAGGTCGTCCACATAGGCCTTGCCCTCTTTGATGAGCTTTTCGGCGTACTCGTAACACTGGTCAAAGTAGTCGCTGCCGTAGAAGATGCCGCCGTTGGGGTCGGCACCCAGCCAGTGCAGGTCCTCGATGATGCTGTTGACGTACTCCTCGCCTTCGCGGGCGGGGTTGGTGTCATCCAGACGCAGGTTGAACTTGCCGCCGTACTGGTTGGCAATGGACCAGTTGATGTAGATGGCCTTGGCACTGCCGATGTGCAGATAGCCGTTGGGCTCGGGCGGGAAGCGGGTATGGATCTCGCGGATCTTGCCCTCGGCAAGGTCGGCATCAATGATATCCGTCAGAAAGTTTTTATCAGCCATGAAGTTTCCCCCTGTCAGGGCAGCAGTGTGCCCTCTTCTCATATATGGTATATAATACACCATTTCCGTGATTTCTTCAAGAGAAAGCATCAAAAGGCGCTTTCTGCCGGCATTTTTGGCAACTTTGGCCGCATCCCTTGACAGTATCGGTGAAGGAGAGTATATTTCTGCGTGGTGCACGGTCAATTTTGCATCATTTCATATAGGAGGAACCCCATGAACAGTTTAAAAGAAGCATTCAGCAAGCAGAATCTGCTGAAGAATTTAAATTTCTTTGGTGAACTCAACCTCGGTCTGATCCTGACCGCCGTGGGCATCGTCTATTTCAAGAACCCCAACCATTTCGCCTTTGGCGGCACATCCGGCCTGTCCATCCTGCTGGCCGACCTGTTCCCCAAGATCAATGTGGGCGGCTTTATGTGGATCATCAACCTGGTTCTGGTGGTGCTGGGGTTCGTGTTCCTCGGCGTAAAGTGCATGGGCTGGACCATCTATTCGTCCTTTGCCCTGTCCTTTTTCGTGTCGGTGTGCGAGTGGCTGTACCCCTCGGGTGTGTCCATGAGCGGCGATGCCATGCTGGACCTGGTGTTTGCGGTGTTCCTGCCCGCGCTGGGTGCGGCCATCGTGTTTGACATCGGTGCATCCACCGGCGGCACCGACATTGTGGCCCTGATCCTGGCCAAATATACCTCGATGGAGATCGGCAAGGCCCTGATGGCCAGCGACATCCTCATCGTGCTGGCCGCCGCCTGGCGCTTCGGCATGGGCACCGGCCTGTACTGCATCCTGGGCCTGATCGGCAAGAGCTTTGTGGTGGACGGTGCCATTGAAAACATCCGCCTGCGCAAGGTGTGCACCATCATGACGGCCAACCCCCAGCCCATTCTGGACTTCATCATCAAGGAGATGAACCGTTCTGCCACGGTGGAAAAGGCCTACGGTGCCTACACCCACCACGAGCTCAGCGTGCTGGTCACCGTGCTCACCCGTCGGCAGGCTCTGCAGCTGCGCAACTTCCTGCGTGAGAACGACCCCCACAGCTTCATCACCATCGTCAATTCCAGCGAGATCATCGGCAAGGGCTTCCGCTCCTTCAACTGATCCGCACGGAACCAAAACCGGGAGTTTTTTATGCAGTATTATGCCGCCCCCATGGAGGGGCTTACCGACCGGGTCTGGCGTCAGGCCCAGCAGAAGTGGTTCGGGCCGGAAGGCACCGCCCACCGCTACTACGCACCCTTCCTCTCCCCGCCGGAGAACCGGGTGCTCATCAAAAAGAAGATGGCGGAGCTTGCCCCCGCCGCAAACCCCGGTGCGCCGGTGATCCCGCAGCTGCTGGCCAAGGACGGCGAGCTGGCTGCCTGGATGATCGGTGAGCTGCGTGCCCTGGGTTACACCGAAGTAAACCTGAACCTCGGCTGCCCCTCCGGCACCGTGACCGCCAAGGGCAAAGGCTCCGGCATGCTGCGGGACCCCGCCGTGCTGGACGCCTTTCTGGATGCGGTATTCTCCCATGCGGAAGGGCCTATTTCGGTCAAGACCCGGCTGGGCGTCAGCAGCCCGGACGAGTTTGCCGCCATTCTGGACATCTATGACCGTCACCCCATCTGTGAACTGACCATCCACCCCCGCGTGATGCGGCAGCTGTACCGCGGCCAGGCCGACCGGGCCGCCTTTGCCGAAGCGCTGCCCCGGTGCACCATGCCGGTGTGCTACAACGGCGACGTGACCACCCCGGAGGAGCTGCACGCACTGGAAACACAGTTCCCGCAGCTGTCTGGCATCATGATCGGGCGGGGCTTTATCGCAGACCCGGCCCTGCTGCGGCGGGCCCGCGGCGGGACCGGTGCCTCCCGCGAGGAACTGCGGGGCTATCTGGACGACCTGTACCACGGCTACACGGAGCTGTTCGGCAGCGCCGGCTGTGCCGTGAGCCGCATGAAAGCCCACTGGTTCTACCTCATCCACCGCTTTGCCGGGTCGGAAAAGCTGGAAAAGCAGCTGCGCAAGGCCCGGGAGCCCTGGGAGTACGAGGTGCTGGTGAACCAGATCTTCACCCTGCCCATGCTCTGAGCTTTTGCGCGGGACGGGCAGGCGGGGGAGTTTCTCCGTCGAACGTCCTGGAGGTGGGGCCCCGGCGCGCAGCGTTGGGGCGGGACTGGAGTCCCGGGCTGTTCGCGGAGAAAGCTCCCCCGCCTGCCCACATCCACCAATAAACAAAAAACTCCGCCGCCCTTGTACGGGCAGCGGAGCTGAAAAAGCCGGAAACGTCAAACGTTGAGATAATTGCGCAGCATGGCCTGCAGCAGATCATCGCGATCCACCTTGCGGATCAACGCGCGGGCGTTCTTATAGGTCGTGATGTAGGTAGGGTCTTCCGACAGGATATAGCCCACCAGCTGGTTGACCGGATTGTAGCCTTTTTCCTTTAATGCATCGTACACCTGCTGTACGATCTCGTGGATCTCATAGTCCTTGCGATCGTGGATCGAAAAAATAGTAGTTGCTTCGCCCACGGAATACACCCCCTTCGGATGAACTATAATTCATTGTACACGAAATGCGCCGAAACTTCAAGACGAACCCGGTGGATTTGCACATATTGCCCAGAATTTCCAGTTACTTTCATGCAACATGAAAAAAGCCGCCGCCCAAACTGCGCGGCAGAAAGGAGCCCTGCATGATCTTTGGCATCGGCTGCGACGTCTGCGCCCTCGATCATCTGGAAAAAAGCCTCTCCGGCCCCCATGCCGCCGCCTTTGTGCGGCGGGTGTACGGCCCGGCGGAATGCACAGCGCTGGCGCTGGACACACCCCTGCCCGCCGGGCACAGCGGTG
>OGRR01001674.1_pt1 | contig 13322 bp, 24 predicted proteins | sample 1553511 | NCBI WGS metagenome assembly OGRR01 (sample SAMEA2580040, study PRJEB22360) | human gut metagenome | biome: human gut; feature: human-associated habitat; material: faeces | place: Denmark | collected 2008/2010 | reverse complement strand
TTCTTCAGTAGGGATATATCCATTATCTATCTTTTTAGTTAAGTTATTATATTTTTGCTTTATTCCTCTCGCATCATTTCCCGTTATGTTTTTGCCTACTATCTCCCTATAGAATCCTTGTGCCTCTCTTATAACCAATTCTTTATCAGAATATCTGCCATATGTATTATTAACTTTCCTTATAGTACCATCAAAACATTTTACACTCTTGTCACATCTATGTGTATATATTATGCAGTTCTCTTCTAGTAATTTATTATATTTTGTCTTTATAATCCAATCACTAATACAACTCTTCTTAGCAAGATCTTCTGTAGTAGTAAATCCTACTTTGCTATTGTTATTGATAGTCCCAATAAGTATTATTGCGTATCTTAACAGTTTATCTATATCTAATTTTCCATCCTTTATTCTCAATATAGTAACTATCTCTTTCATATTCATTAATATGAATTTTTCATTCTTAGTATCTATCCTAAGATTATTTAATTTAATTATTATTCCATCATTAGCTTTAAAATCTTCTGTTTCAGAAATAATCTCCACAACATCATTTTCTGATAGATTTATAAGCCCACGTTTAATTTTATCCTTAAATGTCCTATCTTTATCATTGTTAGTGATTTTTAATGCAAATTCAATCATTGAAATATTAGTAAACAACTTATCTAGTTGGTTATTAGACATTGTAACTAGTCCAGCATAAGCCAATATTCCTTCGCTTGTTATATTTTTATTTTCTACTATACTCTTTTTGAGAAATATCTTATCATATTCTACCATCAAACTTCACCTACCCTCTAACAGGCTTGTTGTTTGACCATTTAGTTAACAACTTATCTAAATTGTTACTTCTATTAAATATCCACATCGTTCTATTATCATCTGGATTGATAGCCTTTATAACTATTTCCTCCCCGTTATCCTCTAAAAACTCCTTTAAATTTCTTGAAAAACATCTATATATTTTTTGTTTCTTCATAATTAATTCCTCCATTTTCTATTATTTATTTTGGTAGCATATGACATTTATAGTCTATCATATACCACCTTATTTTACAACTTTATTTTATTAATTTATATTTTATTTTTTTTATTCTTCGTATCCATAATTGAAATGACTTGATCTATTTTCTAAATCTGTAATATATGTATTATAGTCTTTTATATCTACTACTGTAGCCGCGGTAACACCTTCTATATCAGAAACTTCCGCCTCAAGTAATTCTGCAATCATATCATTTGGTATATCATCAATATTATTATAATCTAATTGTATCAATATTCTCTTCATTATTCTTCCTCCTTGAAATTATCATTTACATGCATCTCATTTATTTTCTTATCTAGTTCATAAATTTGTTCTCTTAATTGCGATTCTTTCTTTTTACTATCTGTCTTTCTGCATTTCTCCCACAATTCACTTCTATCTTGTTTTAATTCTAAATATTCTTCTGTTTTATCAATGGTATTAACTATTTCAATATCAATTTTCTCACCACAGAATGGGCAGAAGTTTATACGTTCATATGAATACCAGTCATCATCACCTGACAATACCGCCTCTTGATCCTCTATTAACTTAACTGAATAATCGCTATCATCACCATTCTCATATTCATCTCTAAGGGTTACAACTTCACTCTTAGTTATTTTATCGCAGCATTTTGTTAATTCTAAAATCTTATATGATCTTTCTCCATCGAATTCCCATTTCTCAACTTTTATATTCATTCTAAATCTCTCCTTTATATGTATCTGCAAACATCACATTTGCCATATGTATAATATTCATAACTATCTATTTGTCTTCCACAAGTCTCGCAGCTATAGTAAAAGTGTTTTATATTCTTATTCTTTGGTAATGTTATATGCCTGGTTTGTTTCATATCATCACCTACTTATTTATTAATTTTATTCACAATCATTATAATATTGATAGCATTTAGGACAAACAAACATATCTGAATATATATGAGTATGATTTATTTCTCCACAAACTTCACAAGTCCATTCATACATCTCAATTCTTTTTAATTTTTCTTTCTCTATGTATAGTTCTTTTTCTTCTCTCATTGAATAGTCGAAGCCCTTCTTTTTGTAATGACTACAAGTATAACATTCATCTGAAATATTTGAACCACAACTACCATCTTTTTCGCCATAAGCACCATAATCACATCTACAACTTCCAGATCCATCTTTGTATGTTTTGAGATATACATTTTCACAAGTAGGGAATCTTTCTTCATAAGCTTTTATTTCTGAAGGCGAATACATTCCATATTCTTTATATATACTATCTGGTGCAACCCCTAATTCAACATCTATCCAATCCTGTGATTCCATTAGATATGAACAAGCTCCACCAGCACATTGATTTTCAAACAACTCTCTTCCTTGTATTGGCAATGATTTTACAAATTCAAAAATATTATCTTCATATTTATAATCCTCACAATAATCATCAATTAACTCTGGCTCTTCATTAAACCATATACTTAACTCTCCATGATTGCAATCATTGCATAATTGAAGAATTGTATTAAAGTTATCAAATCCACTACCATACCCTCTATATCCTAATGTATATGTATGTATATTATCCTTTTCCTTTAAACATTTAAAACAAATCTTTTCATTATAATCCACTGATTTGATCTTGTTGTTCATCTTCAAATCTCCCCTTTTTATTAATTTATTTAAAATCTCAATTTTATTAAAATTTATATACTATATATTGTGCAACCTAAAAATATAAATACTATATACGGTACATAAGTCAATGCTTTATTCACTATCTATTTCTAAATAACATGTTCCATAGTCATTTATATCTGCATCAAAATCTCTCACTTCAGCATTTAACAACCATTCTTTCATATTATTTAAATCTTTATAATCTTCGCATCTAGTTGCATATTGACCTTTATAATATATATCAACTCTACAACTAGATAGTTTTAAAACATCTATAACTTTCATTTATTCCTCCTCCAATATCTCATCTAAGAATTTCTTTAACTCTATTGCACATTCTTTAACATCACTATATTTACCGCAATCAAAAACAGGTATATTATAATCTTTGGCTATTCTAATTGCTTGACCTGTTCCTCCATTACCTTTACCACCTTTAGTCCAACATATTACAAAGTCACTAGGAGAATTTAAGTCATTGCCTAATATCTGATGAGAGTTTCTTGCTTGAAGTTTTTGCGCGCCTTGAGATAGATAAGTCCATCTAGGATGATACTTCTCTGCTATTTCAAAAGCCATTTCATCTTTAACTATTAAATTAGAATTACTACCTTCAAATCCCTTCCAAGGCAAATATATCTCTTTATGTATTGCACCTAACTCAAATGCTTGGTCTGAACCTTTTGCACCACCTGAACGTAGCACACAATCTTTAGTTGATAAATATTTAGCTACTCTAGTAAATAAATCTAAAAATTCTTTTGGTGTTTCTCTTGATCCTATTCCTGCATAATATAACATAATTACTCCTCCTCCAATAAATCAGGATTTTCATAGATGTTGCCCACAACTTCAAAGTATATCCAAGTTTCATTATAATAAGGCTTAAATGTATTTAGATAAAATCTACCATTGTCAAACTTTACGACTCCATACATATCGTCTAACCCATCTCTAAAGAAGTCGTCATAAACCCTTAGTATATCACCTTCATATATTTCTTTCCCATTTTTATCTTTTAATCCTGTGTATTGAGTTAATTCAAATCTCTCATCAATTTCATTGTTGTTTAATGCACTTATAGGACTATTCAATACGATATCTCTAAACCTCTTATAATGTTTATCCCATGCTCTAAATTTAATTTCTCTACTCATTCAATCACCTACATATCAATTTCTACTTGTTCTTTTTCTGTATAAGATATATTATCACTTCTACTTAAAATTCTATCTAAGACAATCTGAATATCTTCTATATCTTCCTTGGTTGTATCTTGCCTTATTTCAATATCCCAATCTTCATACATATTTTGATATTCACGTTCTATAGCACTTTCAAGCATATCGTATGCATCTATACTAGCCTTATATTTATTTGAAGTATATACTTTGTTTCCTCGATGTTCTTCTATTTCATTTAAGTAATCTTCTTTTGATATTACATGGCCATAACTCCCCATATCTACAATTAACATTTCATCATCTTTTAATTCACTTAACTTAATCATAATATCACTTCCTTATTTTAATTTTTAGTTATTATACATTAATTCTAATAATTCATTCTTGCATCGGTATTTACTTTTATTCTCTATATAAAACTTTAAACATTCGTCATAAGTCCCTTCGAATATCTTTCTAACACTATGTATGTGTCTATCCGTACTTTTATAAGATACTACTTTAAACTCTTTCATATACATACCTATTTAATTTATTTTTAACTATATAAAACAACTGATTTATTTACATTCTTATATAACATATTGTTCCTAAAAATATTGCCAATATAATCCAAAATGCACCTAATGCAATCATTACATATTTAAAACCATCCCCATAGCTTAATTTCATTATTACTCCTCCTACTAATCTATATTTTAATAATCTTTTAATTTGCACCAATTAGGAAATACACCATAGTGATATTTAACCATATCTTCCTTTGCAATATTCTTTCTTTCAAAATCACAATAATATCCATTTCTAAAAGTACATTCGGAACAATCTGATAATATTAAAATTTTACCTTCTCTCATACTTCTACCCCCCCCCCTAATCAATTAAACTTTCTTTATTGCATTTTTAATAGCAAAATATAATTCTTCAGCATAATCTTCTTTCATGTGATCGTAACCCCATATTTCTGTGCCTAACATTAATTCTTTTGCTTTCTCTAAACAATTCTCTAAATTACATTTTAATTCATCTCTTAATCTATCGTATTCAGTATAAACACTCATTCTTTAATCCTCCAATTCTAATAGAATTCTTCTTTTATATTAATTTAAACTATCTAAATCCTATTTAAATAACTACTTTTGAAATCTGATCTTATCGTTTTTGTTTATCAAATTTATCTAATAAATCATTTACTATGATATGTGGATTCAATTCATCGAACTCTTTTATACCAAATGATTCTGAAATTGTTGTTAATTCATCGAAATATATTATTTCTATAGAAAATACATAATCCCATCTTTTATATAGGTTTATAAAACAACTATTACCAGTCTCTTCTAACAATGTTTGTATGTATTTTAATTTATTTCCCTGACTTTTACTCATTTGATTTGTATTATCGCCTAACTTCTTGCCACACATAGGACAATAATTTATTTCCACTTCATTACCTTTATAGCTATCACTATTTATTAAGCATATCTTCCCACTATTATCACCATATCGCTTGTAAGTACCACCTTCACCTATATAGATGCTATTACCATCAGATGTATACATTATTGTTTCTTCATTACCGTTGCAGTATTTGCAATCTTCATTATTATTTTGAGATTTTAACAGTTCATATCTTTCTTTGCTGATATTATCATATTTCTCCATCATTTTATTTAACTGTTCAACCTGTTTGGCATTGGCAGTTATTAACTTAGTGTATTCTTCCATTGTCATTGTTACTTGCATTATTCATTCCTCCACTCTTAAATTTATTATTTTCTATATAATTATCAAACTCTTTTAATAAACCACTTGTGTATTTATGAAGTTCTGTTAGTGATCTATATAACATCTTCTTATCTTCAGACTTTTGTGTGCAATCAAATTCTTTCATAAGTATATCTAATGTTTTATATAGCTTGGATAATCTCCTGGAATATTTGAAACTTTGTATGTATATTCTAATTAATTTCTTTATCATTAATAACTTTTCAACTCCTTATTCATTTCTTTGATTTTAGCTTTTAAATATGCGATTCTATATCCTACCTTCTTATCATATTCATCTTCTTCTAAACATTTAGCAATTCCTTTGATTCCACTATTTAGAATTACTACTGTAACTTTATCACTATATATTACTCTCTTAACATCTTCATCTGTTTTAATTTCTTCTATGTGTTCTTTAAAATATTCCTTAACTTCTTCTAATTCAAATACGCCCACACCTATTTCATTATTAATTAAAGACACTTTATTTGCTGATATATGTTTAATTTTAAATACTTCACCTTTCTCTATGACTCTAATTCCACAATCTAAATTCTTTATTAACTCTAATTTCATTCCTACTTTTAATTCCATTTTACATTCCTCCTAATAATTAACCTTTAATTCATTTATTTTAGCCCACTTTTTAATAAAAGCCGACTCTTCTTTGCTTAAACCTCTATTTGCATATCCCCTAGCTTGGCATACTTCACCATTTTTTACTTCAATGGTTACTAATGATTCATCAATAATATCTGTATATCTCATAAATAATATTAATGTATCTCCATTTGCTACTCTCTTAACATATGATGCAACACAATGCGATTGATTAATCCCTTCATCAACTATATCTGAACTTGTTTCAGGTAATATAATGCTATATTTTTTATCACTAAATTCCAATTTCTTATTCTCTTCAGTAATCTTAAATATTTCTAAATCATCTTTGTATTTTCTCCAAATGCTATATCTCATTGATACCTTATCATGTTCTGTTTTTAAATATTTAGGATATTTATCCTTTATCTTGCCTTTCATAGCATTTGTCATTGATAAATAATCCCTATAGTCGTTATAAATGTCATTTTCTATAGAATCTATTCCTTGAGAATATAATCCTCTTACTATGTAATCTATAAGTGTATTTATATTACAATTATAACCCTTTGCTAAAGATAACATTTGAGTTGTATAATATCCACTTAATTTAGTCCTATTTAAGTCATACATAGAATCTATTAAATATTTAGCATTATTAAAGTTATACTCATTATTTAAATAAAGTATTGCTTCTAACGTGTATCTATGTATATCGTTAAACTTTGAAAACCAATACTTTACTATTTTGGGATTAGTCTTTAATGCATTAGCTACCTCATTTTTATAATAACTACCTCTTAAATTAATTCCATGTCTTGTTAGAATCCTCTTAGTTTCATCTGTAAACATATTATAAAGGTTCTCAGTATAACAATTTTCAGTCCATTTTACCTTTTCAAAATTCATCCACATTCCCATATCTCTTAAAAATGCACTTATTTGCCTTTTATAGTTATTCATATCTAACTGAATCACAGTATCATCGCCATTATTTTTTATATAATATAAATCTTGACTCACCAAAAATACAAGATCCTTATCTGTTTTAGATGTTTTTCTTTTTATTACAAAATCCATATCATTCTCTAACACCAATGAATAATTAACCTTGGGCGCTACTGCTTTTTTACTCATAGTAGTTGGTTCTTTAACTTTACTTAAATCTATAATAAAATCTTTTACCTTAACTGTTTGTTCCATAATCATACTCCTTTTTATTTAATTTATTTTTCAATAAAATGTCGTTTTTATTAATTTACATAATACTCATTTCTCTTATTTCATAATGAGTAGCAGTCCAATCTTGGTTGATAGTACTAAAATATTCTCTAGCTTTATCTTTAGTAGAAAATCCTATCTCACCATTTCCAACAACATACATTACCTTTTCATTAAACATTGCACAAATTACATATATACTATTCATTTTAATTCTCCTTTTACCTCTCTAATAAAATTGCTTCTTCATCATTTTCAACTCTAATTATCTTATGTACATTTGAATTAGCTTTTAAATCTGCTAAATACTGATCTTCTTTTTCCTGATTGTGTTCATTGAATGTTATGGTTGTTCTACAACACTTCTCTTCAGCTATCAACTTAATCATTATTGTTCACCTCGTCTTTTATTTCCTTGACATCATTACTAAATGAATATCTGGTCGTTTCTTCTAAAGTTATATCTGCATAGTAATCAATCTTATTTCTACAACTATTGCAATATCTTTGAAACTTTACGTAATTTTTACCTTCATGTGTTATTAGCGAATATTCACCTGTTCCATTACCTAATTGAACTTTACAGCTAGGACAATAGGGTTTATTATCAATTATTAAAGCGTTCATTTAAATCACCTCTGTTTTGTTAATTTTTATTTATATCTGATATTTCTTATTACATCATTCCTGTAATTGCTCCTTACTGTATCTGCTAAAGCCGTCATATTCTTAGATATTTCATTTATTTGATTTATAGCCATATCTCTTAATTTAGCTATACTTTCTTTTTGCTTTTTAATTTCATTTTGTTCATTTAATAACTTTTGTAAATCTCTTGCTAATATGTATCCATCTGCTGCATTCATCTTCATAACCATTATTATATCTTGAACTTTCCTAACTTCACACCCTATCAAGCGATGCTTCTCACATAATTCTTTATGTCTATCTAGGATTCCTTGATATTTAGTTTTTATATCGTTTAATTCATTAAAGTTAATATCTTCATCTATGTATTTTCTAAACTTTTCTAAGAAACTTAAATATTCTTCATCATTCATCATTCCCTTTTCTTCATTACATCTTTTACAACTTACTACCAGATTATCTAATGTAGTTTGTCCACCTCTGCTTATCGGAACTTTATGATCTATTGTTCTATTTTTAGATTTCAATGAATCACCACAATAATAACAAGTTGTATTTTCTTCTTTTACCTTTTCAATTAATTTTAATTCACTTAAAGTATAATTTCTTTCTGCCATATTAACCACCTCATTTATTAATTTATTTACTTGATGATTTAATTATATACCCATATTATACCTTTGTCAACCTATTTTATTAATTTATATTAAAAAATTTAAAAAGAAAAGACAGCCGTTAAGCTGCCTTGAATTTAGATATAAAATTCTTCCATAGTATCTAAGCACAAACAAGCTAATTTACCGTTTGCTCTCTTAAATACACATCCACAATCAATATAAATAGTTCCATTTCTATGCAATAGCTTAACATCATCACAATTATTAGTTATTGATTGCACAGGACTATGACCTACTATAATTGTATAATCTTTAAACTTCTTCTCATTCCCTATATTACTTCTATCCCATAAACAAAACTCTTCTTCTTGTAACTCTATAAATTCATCAATGGTTAATTCTTCGTAGTTGCTAGGAAAATAAACTCCTGCGTGTGTTAGTATAAATTTATCCACTACTTTTATATAAGGTAGTTTCTTAATATACTTATATAATGTATCAGCATAATAATAAGGTTGATGTACTATTCCTTCATGAGTTGTATTACCACCATTATAATACCATAATTGTGCATCACCTGATTCGTAAAACTCTTCAAAGAATTTCTCATGATTCCCTTTTATTAGATGAATATTCTTATGAGATATTATATAATCCAATATCTGTATTGGTTTATCTCCTCTATCAAATATATCTCCCAATATATAAAGTTCATCACCTTCATTAAAGTTAATTAACTCTAACATATTTATAAATTCATCGTAACAACCATGTATATCACTCATTACATATTTCATTTAATCACTCCTATTATTTTAATTTTTATAAAACTAGACTTTTAACCAGATATCTCTATATTTTTTAACCTATTTCTGATTTCATATTTGAACAAATCATAAATCCATAATGCTGAATAGTTCTTATCTTCCATGAAATAAAAGTATGTTTTATTCTTTCTACAGAATGAGAATAACGCACCGAGGAATTGTTTAGGCGTTACAACAGATCTGTAGTTTCCTGTTGCTGCATTTTTAAAGTCATCCTCTATTAATATTGGTATCTCTGCACAACTTCTTTCAAATTCCTTATAGAATCTCTCTTTATATTTAGTGAGATTTTGTATTATTTCATCACAATTCATCTTTCTTTCTATGCATAATTCGTCCTCCAAATTTATTTCAGGAGTTTTATATGTGTCATTTTGTGGTAGTGTAGCCGAGTAATCCCCGCTATGCAACTTCTTTCTTTCCCAATTAACTCCATATTTATCAAAACATTTTGTTATATGATTCGGCAAAGATTCTCTAGTGTCTACATATATTATTATAGTATCTATTAATTCCTTTATCTCTTTTTCTTTTAATTTACGCATTTAGTCCTCCAATACTCTAGCATATGATTCTAAGATATATTCTTTTTCTTCTGTAATAACCCATTTGCCATCTTGTTTTCTTCTTTTAAACTTCTCAGATATCGTTGCAACCTTTATGATATCAAATTTATTCAATGGCTTGTTGGCAAAATAATTCTTATCAACCTTCATTGTCATAGATGTTCCTGTATTAATTCTATAAAGTGTTAAAAATGTAGTGCCCCATTTATTCGTCTCGACATCTGATATAACACAAACTTTATCATCGTAACTAGAATCTCTCCAATCTATATATCCTACAAATTCAATATGCGCTGCAAATATTTGTTCTATTGGAATAGATTTATTAGGAATAGTTTCAATGATCTTATTTAATAATGATACCGTATCTACTTGCGTAAACATCTTTTCAGTTTCTTTTCCTGCAAATTCTTTAACTATATCTTCTGTTAATTCTAATGGAAGTTTATCTTTTTTAAATTGTTTTTTACCATAAATAGAATCATAAGCCCTCACTATATCAAGTAACTTCTGAGATTTACCAAATTCATCAAAGAAATCAAGTTTTATTAAGATCATTCTTTGCTTTGAGTTAATCGAGGTCTTTTCTAAATCCATCAATAGTTCTAAGAAATTGTTGTATTTATTATTTCTTAATTCATATAACTCGTCTCCAACTTGTTCATTTAAATATTTAATAGAACCTATACCTTTGTAAATCGTATTTGTTAATTTATCAGGGAAGTATTTTGCTTTAGAATATCTAAATTTAGGAGGATTTATTTTAATATTAAAGTATTTTAACTCTTCTGTTAGTCTATTGGTTCTTTCAGTATCACCTGAATACATATCTAATGCCACAGAATAGAAATACAATGGAAGATGTGCTTTTAAATAAGCATTATATAAACTATCATATGCCATCGCCAAACTATGTGGCGTGTTGTATCCGTACGACATGAATGTTTGTATTTTCTCCCAAGTTTCATCAAAGTCATCTAAATTACCTATTTCTTTAAACCATCCGTTTTTAAGTCTTTCTACTAAAGCTTCAAACATTTCTGGTTTTATCTTCTTTTTAGAAATCTTTTTAATTAAATCTATACTTTCAGAAGGTTTTATTCCTAAAGCCTCGAAGAATTGCATCAGGTTCTCCTGATATAAGATCCATTTATCAGTTGGTTCAAATAATTTATCCAAGAATTCATTTCCATTAGTAAAATCCATATCTCTCTTCATAAACATATCTCTATAATCATTGAAATTTGGACGTATAGCACCATTAAACATAGCAACTTCTTTTACATTTTTAGGTTTATATTCTTTACTCATGCTTGTCGCCCATAAACTATCGAATTGATTTATAGCGCAAGTTATTCCGTTGGAGTATATGTCCCACACCTTATTATCAAGCATAGATTTAAATTCATATAAAGATGGAATATTCATATTTGCCATTTCAAAAGTATTCTTTGCTAATGATATACTTTCAACTTTTAAATAGTCATTTTTAAGATAATGCCAATCATCAGCTTCAGTAGAAGTTATCGGACAACAATAAACATCGCCTATTTTTATTACACCTATCTCCTCTCTTAAATCCTTGTCTAGTAATAAATAAGAACATGGATGTACCGAAGCAGATATTATAACACCATTGAATTTATTAGATTCCTCTATTATTTCACCCCAATAAGCGTCATTTCTATAAGTATCTAAATTCTTCGCAACTTCATTATATTCATCATAATTTAGACCTTTTGATCTACAAGTATTTCTAAATGCCTCACCTTCTTTCATTGTCCCATAAGCTGTCATAGGATAACAACCATGTTCGCCTAACTCATCACGACTAGCCTTAACAAAAGGCTCATCTGAAACTACATTAAAATCAAAATCGGGCAAACTACTCGTATATGGTGGATTATCCCCTAATAATCTAGCTGCACTCATAAATCTTTCTGGATACAAAGGTATTTCGCTTCTTATTCTATCTAATTGTGTCATACCCAACACTTTATTTAATAAGAAAGCCCCACCAGAACCTCTCGAAGTAGGTGTTAAATATCCATCGTATTTGTTTATTGCATTATAAACTATCTTTTCATTCAATAAGAAATAATCCATTGAATGAATGTCTTTAGTTTGTTCAATTACATCCATTTCTTCGCGTATTGCCTTTATGTATAGAGGTAATTCCTCAGAAGTTATATTGTCTGTTTTAATTATTTTTTGGAACTTATCTACCGATAATTGTTTTAACTTAGTTACTCTTTCATCTACACTCAATTCTTTATATATATTAGGCATTTTTATTAATTTATTTATTTCTATATTAACAATATTATCGAATATAAGGGTATTATTTAAAGACTCTATTGCCTGTTCTTCAGTCAACACACCTTGTTCTCTATATCTTTCTAATATAGTATCGTAATCAGGATAATCTAATATATAAGAATCTTCCTCGCCGTATGTTATTCCTTTGCCTTTTAACATTTGCAATCTATCTTTGGCGTCTTCAGGGTATATATAATGACTATCATTGGCATGGATTATTTTCATTCCTAAGCTTTTGCTTAATTCAACAGCTCTTTCATTTATTCTTTTTTGACTATCAACATTATGCGGTTGAACTTCTAAGAAAATATTTTCCTTAAAATGATTATATAATGGTAAAAATATACTTTCAAAACTATCTTTATTTTTCAATATGCCACCACAACACGCTGTAGTAATATAAAAATCATCTTTATTCCAAGATAGTAGGTCATTTAAAAATAATCTTGGTTTATAGTAATAGCCATACATATTAGCGTTAGAATTTGCTAAATTTAAATTTTTTCTAGCATTGTCATTTTTAGGAACTACCACTATATGATAATTCCCGTTGTCCTTTTCTTTTGCATCTGCAACTATGTATCCTTCCATAGCATAAATTGGATTCAGGTTATATTTTAAAGCTAAATCTACTATTTCAAATATAGAACCACCATATCCATGCTCTGTTGAAAAAATACTAGTATGCCCTAATTCTATTGCTCTTTTTGCATATGCTTCATTTTTTATATGAGTATCTGGACTAAAGACGTTACTCCTATGACTATGTTTATGATAGTTATTATATCTCATGTATTATCACCTCTTAATATTAATAATAGGTAGAGAAATCTACATATTTTATATTTTTAATTTAATTTTAATATATCT
>OGRR01001668.1_pt1 | contig 13337 bp, 9 predicted proteins | sample 1553511 | NCBI WGS metagenome assembly OGRR01 (sample SAMEA2580040, study PRJEB22360) | human gut metagenome | biome: human gut; feature: human-associated habitat; material: faeces | place: Denmark | collected 2008/2010 | reverse complement strand
TGGCAATCACGGCACAAGCGCGTACGGCGGCGACAGCCGTGAAATGCTCAGAGGCAAAACCTAATATCAGCTGACCGACCGGCACGAGCCCGAGCATCACCGCCAAATACATCGCAGAGAAGCGCCCGCGGTAGATGTCCGGCGCCTTGCACTGCACCAAGTTATTCGCCGCAGCTAAGGCAAAAGTCAATGCGCCTCCCGCCACCAAGGCGCAAAGCCATTGAGAAGTCACCGTCTCCAGTGCGGGCAGCACGGCAAAAGCAATACATGTAATCCATCCGCCGGTCCAGACCGTTGTCACATGGTGAATAATGCGGCGATTTCTCTGCATAAGCACGGCGGCCGCAACTGCGCCGAACCCCAAACCTGAAGACATAGAGCCGAAGCTCATGAGTTCGCTGCCTTTAAGAGAAATCGCAGGCAGCAAAGCCACGGCAGGCATCACCAAAATAGAGAGGCACGCAACCTGAGGCAGGACCTCCCGCAGTATGGGATACGTCATAAAGAGCTGGCGAGACGTGACGCCCACGCTTTCCTCACGCTCTTCACTCGTCGTGCGATTCGGGATTTTGACGATCGCCATCACGGCAATCATCGGAATAAAGCAAACGGCATTCATAGCAAAGCACCAGGTTGCCGAGAAACCCTCGATGATGAGAACTGCCAGCATGGGCGCAATCGACCGCGCGACATTCATCACAAGCGACTGTCTTGCCACGGCTTGAGAGACTGTTTCTCCGGTTTCGACCAGCATGGAATGCATAGACGGGCCGTCTATGGAGGTCACGATACCGAAAATTAAAGCCAATACGGCCAAGTTGTACGGATTAAGATCTCCGCAATAAGAAAGAAACGCCGTGAGCGTTGCAATTGCGCAGCCAATTGTCTGTGTAATGAGGAGGATGTGATGACGATGGAATCGGTCGGCCATGGAGCCCGCAACCGGCGCCAGCGGCAAAGACGGCAGTGCAGAAAGCAAGGCAATCGCACTCAGCCAAAGCGGAGAATGCGTTTGAGTCCACACGACCCAGGACAACGCCATGCCGTGGACGAATCTTCCGAGAGTGGAAAAGCTGTACGCTCCCCAAAAGTATCTTCTCGCGGCTATCAGTGGTGTCATGGTGTCCTCATTTTCTTACGAGGTCATTGTAATTTGGTCTCCTAGAGAAGTGTTAACCGCAGTGATCCGAAGCGAGCGTTGTCTCTAGGCATTTATTCAGGTATTGAACTGGTCAAGGCTTCAACGTAAAGTATTCGATCTTAATAATCAGACTAAGAACGCTTGGAATAAGAACATCAGATGCCCGCAGAAAAGGTTGAAATCGTCACGGACAACGGCATTACAGTAAAGGCAATGGCCCCGGTCATTGTCTCGGCTAGCCGATCGACGGACATTCCGGCTCATTTCTCTAAGTGGTTCATTTCTCGTTTCAAAGGCAGACGAGGCTACGTGAAATGGTTCAATCCGTTCAATCAAAAACCGGTTTACGTTTCTTTTGAGAAAACGAAGGTCATCGTTTTCTGGAGCAAGAATCCGAAGCCTTTGATCCGGTACCTTCCGGAGCTCGATGCTGCCGGGGTTCATTACTATTTTCAGTTCACACTGAATGACTATCAGCAAGAAAATCTTGAGCCTAACATCCCATCTGTTGAGAGTCGAATTCAAACCTTCAAGAAGCTGGCCTCTTTGATCGGACCAGAAAGACTCATCTGGCGTTTTGATCCGGTGTTGTTCACAAAGACACTTACTCCAAGAGAAGTGGCCGCCAGGATTTTCAAGATCAGCAAAGAACTCAAAGGCTGCACCAACCGACTGGTGTTTAGTTTCATCGACATCAAGGCCTACAAAAAGGTTCAGCGACACTTGCTAAAGTATTCCGAGCATTTTGCTGCTCAATACGATTCAGCTTCTATTGAGGAGGCTGAACCCACGGCCGAACAAGTTGAAGAGTTTGCAGGATACCTTTCGAAGATTCGTTCTTATTGGCAGGAGCGCAGCTGGGACTTAGAAATCTGCGTCTGCGCTGAAAAATTTGATCTGTCGCATCATGGAATGTTGCCGAGCAAATGCATCGATGCAGAGCTCATGCTCAAGCTTTTCGGAAATGATCCGGCAGTAACTGACTACCTCACAAAAGCACCAACTGAAAAGTCGTTTGAGATCGATCAATTGAATTTGTTCAGTGCTCTTCCGACCGAAAAGAAAAAGATCATCACGATTAAAAAGGATCCGGGGCAGCGGCAGGAATGCGGATGTGTGGAAAGCAAAGATATCGGCATGTACAACACGTGTCTGCACGGGTGTGTCTATTGCTACGCAAATAGTTCTCCGGAATTAGCAATCAAAAATTTTGAGCGGAGAAAGAACCATCCGTTAGCCGAAAGCATCTTCATTCCGGATAGCCCGGAAGCCTAAGCGCAGAAAAGCCGCCCGAAGGCGGCTCTTTGCACTAATGCTTAGTACTGACTAAGGATTATTTTTTGCCGAGGTTGTGATCTTTAACGGCGCTTTCAGCAGCGATACGGCCGGAGTTAACTGCGAAGCCGATCGTAGAGCCTGCCATTAACAGGTCATAAGAATCACCGTACATACCGCCGACGTCAGATCCGGCTGCGTAGAGGTTAGGAATAGCCTTGTCTTTGTCTGTGACAACCTGCAGACGGTCGTTAACCTTGATGCCGCCCAGAGTTCCGAGAGAGGAAGCGACGCTCTTGATGGCATAGAACGGGCCTTGTTTGACGGGGAAGATGTACTGCGGGTCTTTTGCGAACAGAGCGTCATGACGCTGTTCGGCAGCCTTGTTGTACTGTTCAACGCTGGCTTTCAGGACAGCAGGATCCATACCTGTCTTCTTGGCGAGTTCGTCAAGTGTATTGGCTTTAACTGCCCAGCCTGCCTGTTCTGCAGCTGGCCATTCTTTTTCGAAGTTTGTCAGCTTAGCGCCGATCGGAACCATAACGCCGACACCCTGAACAATACCGTCGTGCTTCATAGAGTCGAGGTTCTTGTTGTCATAGACGACCCACATCTGACCGCCGATTCTTTCAAGAGCATTACCGGCAGCGGGCCAGTCGCCCATAATGGTTTCGTCGCAGAAGCGTTCGCCGTTCGGAGTCAGCCAAAGATGCGGCTGTTTGGCGGTAGCGGAAACATGGTTAGTTGTGGAAACAGCACGAGGACCCGGGCGATAGGATTGCTGAACTTCCAAGCCCTCTTTGCCGCCGCCGGCAGACCAAGCCATCTGGATACCGACACCGTTCTTACCGGTCTGGGCAATACCGTCAGTGTTCGGGAAGCGTGTGTACTTCTTCATCATTTCGGGATTGTCAGCAAAACCGCCGGTAGCAATAATCACGGCCTTTGCATGGATGTTGAGTGTATTGCCGTCTTTGTCTTTAGCAACGACACCGGCAACCTTGCCGTCCTTACCGAAGATCAGTTTTTCTGCAGGTGTGTTCAGGAGAACCTGCATGCCGTATTTATCTTTGCCTTTCTTCTGGAGAGCGTTGATCCAGCCGGCACCACGGCCCTGATAAATGTGCCATGTGTAGAGACCGCCGGGATAGTTCGTCGTGAGTTTTTCGAACTTAACGCCGTGCTTCTGCATCCATTCGACTGTATCGGCAGATTTGTCGACGAAGGCACGAACCAGGCGGGCATTGCTGCGCCAGTGACCATAGTTCATGATCTTCTTGAAGGCTTCGTCTTTGGTCAGAGGAATGTAGTAGTCGCGCTGCATCTTGGAGCCGACAGCGAAAATACCTTCGGAGAAATTACCTGTTCCGCCGACCATGCCTTTCTTTTCAAGTCCGATGACTTTAGCGCCCTGTTCGGCTGCGGCAAATGCTGCAGCGGTACCGGCAGCACCCTGGCCGACAACGACGACGTCTGTTGTGATGTCTTTTTCAGCTGCGTAAGGAAGAGAAGAGAATGCAGCAAGCACTGCAACAGCAATCAGCTTTTTCATGTTTGTTTTCTCCGTGAGTTTAAGTGTTGTTAGCCGCTGTTTGCGGCGGTGTGTTTTTTGTTATCAAGTCCGTCTGAATCGTGGTTTGAGACGGTCTTGCTGAGTGTTATTGTGCGGCAATAACACCTCGGCTGTCAGTAACTTCCGATACACAAAAAACTCCTGAAATGTATCCCGTGATACATTTTCAGGAGTTTTCCTAGGTTAAACCAGCGGATTATTTGCGTTTTTCGTACTTGTCTTCGGCTATGCAGTTTGTCTGAAGCCGACGGCTGTAAGTCGTCCTCCATTCATTGAACTTCGTTCCGCGAGGAAGGATTTCAAAGTCATCGGTAGGCTGAGTGACCTTCTCCGCATGAATTTGTTCCGGAGATAAAGCGGAATAAAACACTCTGATTTCAGGCTGTCCGTTGACTGCCCATTTTTCAAAGGTCAGATAGCCGCCAGGCGTATTTTCGTTCCGATCCCTTCCAGGCAGTTTCCAATTCAGATCAAAAATTTCGCCGAGATTGGCTAAATTCGTGTCGTGCCCAATTAGATAGGTGTACTTCGGACCGTTGTCGAGACTCTCGATAATCTTGTTCGCTAAAGCCGAGCCTTTATATCGGGCGACTTCCATATCCCGATTGAGCGCGGAAAATACGGCAACGCGAATCGGCATGAGACGCAGGATGCCGTTCCAATCTAATTGGTTCCAGGCAGCTTTCTGCTCCGGATTTTGGCCCCATTCCAAAGCAAAGATCTCGGTAATGCTCGAACAGTCGTACGGAGCACCCTTAAAGCCGACTTTATGCTTGCTGACTTTTGCTCGCATCGGCCCCTTGAATTCATGTCCCGTCAGTTTCGAAATCCCGGCCATTTCAGCCGCAAACTGCTTGTTGATACCGACAACTTTTTGAGTGAGCTTCTCTTCGAGTTCTTTGGGATAGTCAATTCGACAGACTTTCGCTTTCAGCGGAGAAAAAATTGCCGAACGCGCGGAGCTCGTGACTTTAACCTTATAGCCGCAGGTCGGATAAAGGCCCTCGTTTAAGGCCTCGGCTGTTTTGCGTGTTCTTTCGTCAACATCAGCAATAATCTGAACATCTTCAGGCTTCGGACAGACGCCGTAGGTGAAAGGAGAACGACTGCGGTTAAGCTCCCACGTGGCTTTGACAAGATAAAAGCCGCGAGGCGTGAGCAGCCCCGGGGCTACCGGCCACGCCGGCCACTTTTTATCGGCCCATCCGTGCAGTTTTTCCGGCGATTGAGTCGGAGAGCGTACGCCATGACGAGAAACCACTACGACGTTGAGGAGCTCTTCCGTATGAGGAATAGCAGAGAGAACTTCGGGCGGAGTTTCTGCATAGACTCCGGGAAGCAGAGCCGCAGCAGCCAATAAACACAAAGAACCGCAGATTTTGGTTTGCATTCGGATTCTCAAAGTTGAGTCTTGATTATCCGAATATATAGGTTGCCAAACCGAGGAAGATTAAAAAACCGCCTGAATCGGTAATAAATGTCAGGAGAACCGATCCGCCCATGGCCGGATCTCGGCCGAGTTTTTTAAGCGTAATCGGGACGAGGATAGCCACAATCGCACCCATGAGCATATTCAGCATCATGGCCAGGAACATCGTAAAGCCGAGCTTCATACCGTCCGGAGAGTCGTAGTAGAGTCCCCAAGTGAAGAGGCCGGCAATAATGCCCCAAATAAGACCATTGACCAAAGCCACCAAAACTTCTTTTTTGACCACGTCGCTTTGGTTGGCTTCCGTAATCTGACCGGTCGCCAAAGAACGAACCAGTAATGTCAGCGTCTGGTTGCCGGAGTTGCCGGCGATACCCGCGACAATCGGCATCAAGGCTGCCAGTGCAACAACCTTTTCAATCGTTCCGTCGAATGCGGAAATCACGCGGGAAGCAAAGAAGGCCGTAAAGAGGTTCACACCGAGCCAGACCCAGCGGGCTTTCGCAGATGACCAAACTGAATCGAAAATATCCTGGTCGTCATCCAAACCAACCGCGCCGTAAGCCTCTTCATCGCTTTCTTCACGGATCACGTCCACCACTTCATTCACGGTGAGACGTCCCACCAGGCGGCCTGCTTCGTCAACAACCGGAGCACTCACCAGGTCGTAACGTTCGAACGCTTGGGCTGCGTCACTGACATCTTCGAGCGGAGACAGCCGCAGGACTTCCGTCAGCATGACGTCTTTAACGGCGTCTTCCGGATAATGCGTCAAAATGCGGTCAACCGGCAAAGTGCCCATGAGGCGCTCTTCTCGGTCAATCACAAATACCTGGTCGGTTTGATCAGGAAGCTTCTTTAAGCGGCGAAGGTAACGAAGCACGATATCGAGCGTGACTTCCTGACGGATCGACACGATTTCGAAGTCCATACGGGCACCGACCGTATCTTCCGGGTAGCTCATGGCCGCGCGCAGCTGAGCTCTTTCTTCGTGTGACAGACCTTCCTGAACTTCCGCCACGACGTCAGGCGGCAAGTCTTCGACCAAGTCAGCGATTTCGTCGGTGTCCAGGCTTTCGACAGCGTCCACCAACTCGTCGCGGTTCATGGCGTCAATCAAGGTTTCACGAACACCTTCATTAACTTCGACCAAAATTTCGCCGTCGCGTCCGGAGCGCACGCAGTCCCACACGATGAGACGTTCATCGAGCGGAAGGGCTTCCAGGATGTAGGCAATATCGGCAGGGTGCAGTTCTGACAGAGTATCGCGGAGCTCTTTTTTGATCTCTTCGCCGACCTTTAGATCCTTGCGATCGGCCGCATCCTCCCCTTCGTCGAGCAGCTGCTGCACAAGCGCTAGCCCCCGGGCGGCTGCCTCAGGGTCTCTTACTGCGACGTCATAATCAGGGTCGTGAAGCTGGGAAGAAGGATTGTTTGCGCTCAAGGTTTCACCTGTCGGTTTGTGCCCTTATTTTGCGCTTTTATCCAGAGTTTCGCGAAGTTTTGCGTAAACGTCTTGGGTTCCCGGGCGATGGCCCATCCAAATTTCGTAGGAGTCGGCTGCCTGTTCGACCAGCATTCCGAGGCCGTCTGAAGCGTGTCTTGCGCCGCCCTGCTTAGCCAGTTCCATAAACGGTGTGGGCTTGGCTGCGTAGACCAAATCGTAGGCGAGCTCGCAGCCGTCGAATGCAAACGGAGAAACCAACGGAGCCTTGTTCTGAAGACTTGTCGGGGTGGCGTTGACAATCAGGTCATAAGACTCGGAACCGGTCTCGTCATAAAGAATGCTTTGAATACCGAATTCATCGCACAGTTCCTGAGCACGGGCAACAGAACGGTTAGCCACGGTCACGGACTTGGGCATACGTTCCATCAGGGCAGGGAGAATACCGCGAACACCGCCGCCGGCGCCGAGGATAAGAATCTTTTTGTGTTCTACAAAGAACTTCAGACGCTCTTCCAAATCACGGATGAAACCGGTACCGTCTGTGTTTTCGCCAAGGATCTTGTTGTTTTGGAAAGTGAGCGTATTCACAGCGCGTGACTGACGAGCCTGAGAGGAACACTTTGTAGAGCAGCGGAAAGCGTCTAACTTGAAAGGAATCGTGACATTAAGTCCGTGATATCCCTCGTCGATCATTTCGCCTATGGCGCTTTCAAATTCGCCGAGCGGGATTTCAACTTTATCGTAAGAAATCTCGTCGCCGAATTGCTGGGCAAACATTAAATGGATTTCCGGAGAGAGACTATGTCCGATGGGATTACCCACAACTCCTAATTTGGTAACCTGCTTCATATTGATGAATCCTTTCAAGATTTCTTTTCTAAATCTTACCTCATGTCTTTACGGTATAGAAGAGCGGTTTTCTATCCGTCAGGCCTGCCCTGCGTTTCCGGGCTCAGCCCCCTCAGCCTGAGGCGCTTCCGGGGGGACCGCTTCCGGAGCCTCAACTTCGGCTTCTATCTCTTCCTCTTCCAGATCCTCTTCGTGGCTTTCGTTCAGCACTTTAATGAGGCTGCACTCCATGACCAAGGATAGATAGTCGAGGTTCAAAACCTTCATCAGGACGCTCTGACCACGGGGAAGCTCCGGCAGTCCAGGGACGCGCTGAGCCATCGGCAGGCCTTCAATTCTGACGAGGTCGCCTTTTACCACTGTGGCCTTGAGCTCATTGATGCCTTCCTGCTCAATCCATCGCATCGACCAGTAGCGATCCATGCGGGACTGGAAGTCATTGAATGCCGAGTAATTGGAATCGAACGTAGAAATGATCGAGAAGAGCTCGGAGTCATTATTGCGGTACGGAGCTTTTTCGCCTTTGAGTGTCGCAATAATCTGGCGCTGGTTGACCATGTCGACATAACGGCGCAGCGGAGAAGTCGACCAGGCGTAGTACGGAACACCGATGCCGTCGTGCGGTCCGGGAACGCTCGTCATCTTGACGCGGCCCATTCTCTGAGAACGATAGATACCGGCAACATCTCTTTCTTCCAGCCAGCCGCCCCAGGTCGAATTCGCAAAAATCATCATTTCGGCCACGAGCAGATCCAAAGGATCCCCTCTGCGGCGCCCCTTCAGTTCAATTTCCGCATTCTCATCTTCTCCCTTCAGGCTGAAGTACCAATCGATACGTCCGACGGGTTCCGGTCTGCCGCGAACCTCTTCGCGGCCTTTCAGAAGCTTCTTAGCAAACTTCCACAGCCAAATAAGCTCGGGACCGTAAGGCACCGGGAGGTTACCCTCTTGAATGGCTTCTTCCGTCACCTTGTCGGCGATCAGGTCGTAACGCAGATTTTTTTCGATTTTGATGCGTTCGAGGCGTGTATCCGTAGAGAGAACGGCAAGTGTTTCGTTGTCGACCACGGCGTAGAGCGAAACGACGGGACAGATCAGTCCTTCGTCCAAAGAGAAGGCTGCCACCCATTCTTTCGGCAGCATCGTCGTCTTAAGACCCGGCGCGTAGACGGTCGACATTCTTTCCCGCGCGACTAAGTCGATATCGGACCCCGGCTGAATCCCCAGGCCGGGTGCGGAAATATGAATACCGACTCGTGTTTTTCCGTCTTCGAGCGGCGTCACAGACAAAGCATCATCGATTTCTGTGGTTTCCGAGTCGTCAATAGAGAAGGCAACCGCATCTGATAAAGGAAGCTCGTCATGTGCTTCACGATGAGGCTGAGAAAGGTTCTCCGGGAAATTCTTTCCTTTCGGAAAGTTAATCATGAAGAAGCTTTCGACATGCCAGCGCCAAGCGTTCGGGATCGCACCGACATCGAGCAGCAGACGCAGCGGCATGCAGCTGAGTTTGTCGCTCGCTTCATTCAAAGCCTTCCACTCGATGGAGTTCTTATCGGGACGAACCAAAAGCTCAATGGCCTTATTGGCAATTTCTGCCGGCGCCTTGTGCTCCTCGATGAGCATCTGAACATAAGAGTCTTTCTGCTCTTCGAGTTTTTTCTTTCTTTCAATCGCGGCTAAGGCCAGCTTCAGTGTCTCCGCAGGCGCCTTGCGATATTTGCCGCGGCCTTTTCGGTAGAAATAAACAGGATTGGAATGCAGACGAAGAATCGTTGCTGCCTGCTGGATCGGTGTAACGCTGTCTCCGAAATATTCGGCTGCAATGGTTTTAAAGTCGAACTCGTCATCGGGCGCGAATTCCCAGAGAATTTCCAGATCGATCTCTTCGGCTTCCTGCTGGGCTCGAGCTAAGAATTCCGCCGGTGACGGGCTGTTGTACGTCACGAAGATATGAGAGCGCTTAACTTTTATTCTTTTTCCTGTCGGTAATTCAACTTGGCAGGCCGAATCGGTGCCGGACATCTCTGTTCCGACTTTAAAGGCTCCGTCTTCTTCAAAAAATAAATTCATTGCGTCCTTTCTTATTTTGACGTTATGACTGACTGGTATTACCTGTTCTCGGTAGAGTTTAAGCCTATCGTTCGCGGCTCAAACGCAAATTCTTAAACGCCTGTAGACAGTTACCCGCCTTGGGAACAGGCGCTGCTTCATTTCCGTTCAAAAAACGGCTATTCCGCTAAAAAACTCATGATCTCTTCGACATGAGGTGCGAAGTCCGTAATTCTATGGTCTCCGTCCGGAATCTTCACAATCTTTGTATCTTTTAGAAAATCCAGAGTCTGCGTTGGATCCAGGACCTTGTCTTTGAGACTGATGAGCGAAAGATAATCCTGAGGCTTCTTCAAATCCTTTACCAGCATCTTTTCAAGCTGGATCATGAATTCAGAACAAACATACATTTCACGGTCAAGGCCGCTCACCTTGTGCCAGCCCGGCTGGAAATCTACCTTTCCCCAGTTGCCCAAAGCAGGATTGAGCAATACAGCTTTTACCACCGGAAGATGCTCTTTTGCCCACGCGGCATAAAAGCCTCCGAGGGAAGAACCGATCACATCGACAGGGCCTCCTTCGAGGTCTTCTTTGATCAGCTTGGACAGAAACGCGGCGACCTCCTCAGGCGACATGTAGAGTTCCGGAGCGATAAAGGGCTTGCCGATCTTTTCATGCGCTTCTCTGAGAAGCTTGGGCTTCGCAGAGTTCGGGTGCGACAAGAAACCGTGCAGATAAAGAGTAGGACGCATGAGGTTAGGCTCCGAACTTAGATTTCAATCCGTCCAGCAGTTTCTTGTGGACGCCGCCGAAGCCGCCGTTGCTCATCACTAAGATCGTATCACCCTGTTCTGCCTGCCCTACGACGTCTTTCACAAGGGCTTCAAGATCCTTAAATTCTTCAGCCTTTTCGCCGAGCGGCGCCAAGGCGGCAGCCGTATCCCACTGCACGGCCGGTCCCTGATAACAGAACACTTTATCGGCCTGAACCAAACTTCCCGGGAGCTGGGCCTTCATCGTGCCGAGCTTCATCGTATTAGAGCGCGGCTCAAGAACTGCGAGCAGACGGCCTGTTTGATATTTGCTGCGAACGGCTTTGATCGTTTCTTCAATCGCCGTCGGATGATGAGCAAAATCGTCGATCACCTTGATGCCGGCAACCTCTCCTTTGACTTCCATGCGGCGTTTTACGCCTTCGAAGCGGAATAAAGCGTCGACCGCTCTTTCTGCACTGACGCCTGCATTCACGGCCGCTGCAACCGCAGCCGACGCATTCAGCAGATTGTGTTCGCCCGGCAACGACAGTTCAAAACGTCCGACCTCTTTGCCGCCGGCAAACAATCTTGCGCCTTCATGCTCAACCAAACGCCAATCGCAGACGGAAGACGTTCCGAAACTTTCAGCCGGTGTCCACAAGCCCATCTTCAGTACGCGATGGAGCGCCTCGGAAGCTTCGTTGAAAATCACTTTCCCGTGAGACGGAATCGTGCGCACCAAATGATGGAATTGGCGTTCAATCGCTTCTAAGTTCGGGAAAATATCGGCGTGATCGTATTCGAGGTTATTCAGAATGACCGTGCGGGGACGATAGTGCACAAACTTGCTGCGCTTATCAAAGAAAGCCGTGTCATATTCATCGGCTTCGATCACGAAAAACTCCGACTCGGTCAGGCGAGCCGAATGTCCGAAATTCTGAGGAACACCGCCGATCAGAAAACTCGGATTCAATCCGCAGTCTTCCAAAATCCAAGCCAGCATCGAGCTGGTTGTGGTTTTACCGTGCGTCCCGGCAACGGCAAGCACGTGACGGCCGTTCAGAATATTCTCTTGCAGCCATTGTGGTCCGGAGGTGTAAGGCAGTCCGCGGTTGAGAATTTCCTCGAGCAAAGGATTGCCTCGACTAATTGCATTGCCGATGACATATAAGTCAGCACCGTCATCCAGCTGCTCAGGGTCGTAGCCCTCTATTAAGTGAATTCCGGCTTGTTCGAGCTGATCCGACAGCGGAGGATAAACGCCGGCGTCGCAGCCGCTGACCTCAATACCAAGACTTTTTGCAAGCTGGGCTATGCCGCCCATAAATGTGCCGCAAATACCGAGAATATGAATGTGCACGATAGAATCCTCGCTAAATCAATGTGTGGCATTGTGCCACGACTGATCGGAAGAATCCTACCGACGTAATTAGTATGAGAAGAAAAGACACCCGCGGACTGGCAGCAGAAGCAGCCGCCATCATTGCCGAAGGCGTACCCGACTGGAGCGAGGCAAGACGCAAACTCGCCGAAGAATACGAAATCACTTCAAGTGCGCAGCTGCCGGACGATGACGCCATCGAATCCGCGCTGCGAGAGCATTACGCCATTTTTGATCCAAAAGGTCATGCGGAACGCCTTTTGGAACTCAGAAGAGCAGCGTTAATTGTCATGAAAGAAGTGAGTGATTACAAACCTCTTCTTATCCGAGGAGTGCTGAACGGATGCGCAGACAAGTATTCAGACATTTACATCGCAGTTGAGTGCGATGATGCGAAATCTCTTGAAATCGATCTAGTTGATCGGCAAATTGAGATTGAGGTTCTGCCCATCGAGCGGCCCGGGAAGAACGAACCCGTCGAAGAGATCATTTTCGAAGCTCCGATCATTAAAGGCGGCTATTTTGATCGTGAACAACTCGCTGTTTGGGTTCGCTTAAAGGTTTTTGAGAATCGGGCAAAGATCAAAAATCTGACAAAAAAAGCGCCTGATCCTTGGCAAATCGAGGAAGAAACCGCAAAAACCGCCGATATCGAACAACTTGAAAAACTGATTTCACTCACAGAAGAAAAATAGGTATTTACCCTAAATTAAGCCTTATCTTCTTTTATTTTCGTGCAATTTCTAAGCCGTTTTTTGACGAAAAACGTTAGAAATCAGAAACAAGTTAGGCTAACTTATTGAAGAATTAGGCGCAAATAGCGTCTATACTAGGCGAAAAACTCATTTAGCCGCGATTTAACCCGCGGCTTGGCCTATGAAAAAATTACTTTTGATAAATGGTCCGAACCTCAACCTTTTAGGAACCCGAGAACCGGACAAATACGGTACGACAACGCTTGCCGAGATCGAAACCGACTTAAGAGCCTTCGTTGAATCTACCGGCGGAACACTTGCTGCCTATCAAAGCAACCACGAAGGTGATCTTGTCGATAGGATCCAGCAGGCAGCAAAAGAAGGTATCGAAGCAGTCATCATCAACCCCGGCGCTTACACACATACCAGCATCGCAATTCGCGATGCCTTTTTGTCTGTAAAGATTCCGTTTATCGAAGTTCATTTATCCAACATTTTTAAGCGCGAAGAATTCAGACACCACTCTTATCTGTCTGACATCGCCGAAGGCTGCATCATCGGCCTCGGAGTGCACGGCTATTTTTCTGCCGCCGCATACTTTCTTACCGCAGAATAATTTTTCCTAATTTATATTATAGAAAGGCATTTCTATGGACTTGAGAAAACTTAAAACATTGATCGATTTAGTTCAGGCTTCCGGCATTGCCGAAATCGAAATCAATGAAGAAGGCGACCACGTC
>OGRR01001666.1_pt1 | contig 13355 bp, 19 predicted proteins | sample 1553511 | NCBI WGS metagenome assembly OGRR01 (sample SAMEA2580040, study PRJEB22360) | human gut metagenome | biome: human gut; feature: human-associated habitat; material: faeces | place: Denmark | collected 2008/2010 | reverse complement strand
TAAAAACTAATGAAGAATACGGAGTTATATTAAGAAATATAAATAATTGGATATCTGTATATGGAAACAGAACGAGCTATCAAAGTAAAGATGGCTTTATGATTAAAGCTAAAAATAGTATTAACGTTATAAATTGTAATAATTTTGAGATATTAGGCTTACTTACTGATGCTAGTGCGTATGGTATTTTATCACAAAATTCATTTGGGCGATTATATAGTATAGATTTTTGTAAAGCATATTCAGCTTTAGGAGTAAAAGGCGGTCAAGTGTGGTTGGAGGGTTCGTGTAGGGGAAACAATACAAAAGCAGTTAGGTGCTTTAATGGTGCTTTAGTTACTATAGGTGAAAGCGATGTTAATAGTATAAGGCAGCAAGGAACTTTGGAAGAGATTAGTGGAATTATAAAAGAAATAGATTCGGTTGCCCAAGTTTCAAGCACAGTTTATGAAGCACTTATTCCACCTGTTCTTAATAATTTTAAAGAATTTGTTGTTACATCTTTAGCAACTTATCAATATGCATGGTCAAATTGGAAAAGTGGAGAGTGTAAAAGTGGTGTATATGGTGGATATGGAGATAAAGCTGGACATATATTCTTTAATTTAACTGATATAAGGAATTTCTTGGATGGAGGTACAGTTTTAGATGGTGCAACTATAACACTAACTAGAGCTAATTCTGGTGGTTCTAGTGGAGGTGTTAGCATATATGTTGGTGGAAGTAATTGTAGTAGTGCAAGTGGTACTCCTACATATTATAACAAGACATATGTAGGAACTTTAGCATGGGGGGAAACTAAGACATTTACATTACCTAAGAGCATTGTTGATGGTATTAAAAATGGTACTATAAATTCTATAACTACACATGGAAGTGGATACAGTAATATAGTAAGTGCAAGTATAAATTTAAAGGTTAATAAGTAAAAGGTGGAGATTATATGAATATAAGAAATGAAACTAAGATAGAAAAGAAGCTTACAATAACAGAAACAGATATGCTAAATGGTGGAGAAGCTTTAATACTTATTGCTTATGCTGTTAAGGATAATGATGATTTATATAGCTATCCAGCTCCACAGATTTTCAATCAAGAAATTTATGAGAAAAATAAACAAGCTTATGATAATGCAGTAAGGGAGTTTAGACAAGCTTGTGAGGTGATATAAGTGAATCATAAGAAAATAACATTAGACACAGAAAGAAAAAGTTTTGAAAGTATTATAGCAATGCAGGGAGATAATAAAAGTAGGTATATAGATGCTACTATAGTAAATAGATCTATTCCAGTAGATTTAACAGGATGCGCAGTTAAATTTAGTGCAATTAAGCCAGATATAACAGATATATTTAATGATGCTGTTATAATTGATGCTAAAGGTGGTAAAGTTCAAATAGAATTAACTAATCAAACCTTAGCCAAAGAAGGAGTTATACAAGCTACATTAGTAATTTTGAAGGAGGATATGCAATTAAGCGTACTTCCTTTTTTTATTACAGTTATAGAGAATCCATACAATCCTAATGCGATTGAAAGTAAACCGGAGTATCAAGCTTTAAATAATGCACTAATTGTAGCCGATGGATATGCAAAAGAATTACAAGATGCTTCTGTAAATTTAGAAGAAAAATACACAACTAGATTGAATAATTTTGGTTCACAATTGGATACAAAGGCGGAGCAAAGTGAGGTTAATAAAAGACTTAGTTTTAGAAATTTTGAGCCTATTTTTGGGTATAATTGTTATTGGGGGGAAATCTGGGGAACAGATGGCACCCATACTCAAAAAAATAGGATTGAAATTGGCAACGATATAAAACAGTGCGAAGAATTAGGAATTGATGAGATAACAGTTGATATTCACATAGGATATAATTCTAATACTTCGGCTTTATATATAGCTACTAATATGGATGATGTGTTATGGGCTATTACAACCTTCTCTGATTTAAATGTAAAAATAAAAAATGCTAAAATACATGTTGGAATATTGGAAGATTATCTAAAAAATACAATAACACTACCAGTTTTCTTATCTAAATATAAAAATATAGTTTCTGAAATATGTGATAAACTTAAAAATACCACTATAGAAAACATTACAGTATTAAATGAGTGTTCTTTTATAGATACAGATACTACTTATACAACAGATGTAATAGAATTGTTAAATATAGCTAAAAACAAAGGATATAAAGTTGGAATCACCTGTGCAGGAATAGAGCATAATTTCAACCTGCCTACCACAGTAATAGAATTGTCGGATTTATTATGTGTTAATTGTTATCCAACAATAAGTTTTAAAAAAGAAAAAACAACTTATGAAGATTCAATAAATGCATGGAAGCAACATGAAGTAAATATGTGGATAGAAACGAGAAAAAAACAATATCCTAACAAGAAAATAATAATTAGTGAAACTGGTGTTACTAATTGTTGGGAAGCACTACTAAGTCCTGCTTCTAATGTAATAGATGGAACAATAAGTAATAAAGCAACCGAAGTATATTTAAAAGGTCTATTTGAAGTATTAAATAAAGAGGATTTAGACTGTGTATGGTGGTGGTTTGGCATATTTACTGAGGGGACAAACATTCAAAAGATGTTTGATTACGAATTAAGGGGGATAATTAATGAATAGAATTGAAAAGATAGCAATCACAAATTATAATTATGGAAATTCTAATCTTTATGCAAAACTTTTAAAGTTTGCTAAATTCCAAAGTGATGATTTATATTTTGGTGAATCTTCAAGATTTATAATAAAAATATCTTTAATAGGTAATGATTATTCTGATACTTGTGAGGTATATGTCGCAACTGGACGTGATTATGAATTCAAGAAAAATTATTGCACCCTAAACTATTTAACAAAATCAAATATAAGGTTATTCGTAGAAGAAACAGACGACAGTTACATTCTCTATGCTTGCTCTAATAAATATAAAACACGTATACTTGCACAAGTTATATATGCTGAAAATGTTTCTATGGTTGATACATTTAGTTTTCCTAGTTTTGATTATAATAAAGATAACGTACCAAATAAAATAGAATTTGAACATGAAAAATTAAAAATGACCACTGAAAACACTTTTAAAAGTACAATGACAGTAGAACCAAACAGATATGTGCCATTTGCTAAAATTAAATTAATAGGTAACATCTCTGGGTTTAATTTAGGGTTGGAGTTAATTCAAAGTAGTAACGCAAATAGTGAATTTTCTGCTGGTAAAATATACATAAAGTCAAAAGTGCAAGACGATAATATTAAGTTTGAAATGGAAAAGGTTTATGGAACAGATGATTTTAATAATGATAATTTAAATATTATAGCTGTTAAAACAACATGGGAGAATAGTTGGACTTTATTCCTTGAAATTAAAAAAGCATATACTGCTTATATAGTTAAACCTACAATTTACAATATAGAAAGTAACGATGTTGAATTTAGTATTTATGAAAATGGAGAAATACTGTCTAATTTGCCTGATGGGGCTCAAACATTATTATTTATTTAAAGTAAATATATACAGTATAAAGGAAATAAAATTAAAAATTGTAATAATACAGTACAATATGTTATAATTTGTATGAATTTTTAAAAAAGGAGTAGAATTAAAAAATTATTTAAGAATTGATAAATATTGTTCGTGAAATTAAAACTTTAAAGAGCTTGGTAAGCTAGATCTTTTATATTAAAAGAATATATTAGTTCCCAATATACATTTGCTAAAAATACACATACATTTATGGTATAATTTGTATAGGGGTGATATTATGGGCGATGTATTTGAATTACCAATAGTTAAAGCAATTAAAGAAGTAGAAGAATTAGCCAATATAATTAAAGAAAAGAAAAATAAATCAGAAGAATTTAAAATTGAATTAGAACAACTTAAAAGAAAATGTCTTAAATATAATCTAAATATATATGATTATTACCATACTAAAAGTTACACAAGCAAAGGATCATGGGGATAAATTGTGTAAAAAACATGAGGATGTGATTAATATGAGAATAGACCCACCGTATGGGAACAAAGTTTTTTAAAAAAAGAGTCTTATAAATAAGGCTCTTTTTTAATACAAAAAAATAAAAGGTAGGTGTGAAAATGGAAACAATAAGCATTGCATTAGCTTGTACGATTATAGGAGCTATTATAAGTTATGCTACATTTCAAAGAAATAGAGGACAGGACATTAGAGCAGATACTAGAGAAGAAGCTGTAACAAGAGCTAAGCTAGATTATATAGCTACAGCAGTTGATGAAATAAGACTAGATAATAAAGCTAGGGATAGAGAAGTAACAGAACTTAAAGAGAGAGTTATAAGAAATGAAGAAAGTGTAAAATCAGCGCATAAGCGTATTGATGGATTAGAAGAAGAAAGAGGAGTGTGTCAAGTATGAAGAAAATATTAAAATCAATTGTTACAAGATTAAACAACAAGGGAACAATTCTTTCATTAGCAGCATTAGTTATATCATTATTAGTTCAATTTGGATTAAATATTGATTCTGAAAAGATTTTAGGAATTGTACAAACTATATGTTCAATTTTAATTTTATTAGGACTACTTAATGATCCAACACAAAACACTAAAGCCTACATACCAGGTGTAAGTGATAAATTAATTAATAAAGAATAGTTTAGAGGGCCTATATGGTCCTCTTTTTATATCAAAATTTAAGGAGATGTTATTTATGTTAGAAATTCAAAAAAGGTTATCAGCTTACAATTTTAGCTCAAGAAATGGGAGTAGTATAAAGTATTTAGTATTACACTATACAGGAAACAAAGGAGATACTGCTAATGACAATGCTACTTATTTTGGCGGGGGCAATAGAAATGCTTCAGCACATTATTTTATTGATGATAACGAAATTGTACAAGTTGTAGAAGAAAGTAATTCAGCTTGGGCAGTTGGTGATGGTGCTGGTGAGTATGGTATTACTAATAGAAATTCTATTTCAATAGAAATGTGCTGCAATTCTGATGGTGAAGTTTCTGAAAAAACAGAAGCTAATGCATTAGAGTTAGTTAAGAGCTTAATGGATAAATATAATATAGCTACTACTAATGTAGTAAGGCATTATGATGCATCAAGAAAAATTTGTCCTAATTGGTCATCTAATAATTGGGATAGGTGGGTGAATTTTAAAAAGAAATTAGGAGATTCAACTATAGTAGAAAATATAGTTGTTACAAAGCCTACAACTTCAGTTACAGATTATTCTAAGTATGCTAATTATGTAGGTAATAGATGTAAAGAACTTCAAACTCTATTAATAGCCTTAGGCTATAAATGTGGTGGGTATGGAGCTGATGGAAAGTTTGGTAAAGGTACTTATGATAGTTTAATTCAATTCCAAAAAGATTATGGATTAAAAGTTGATGGATTAGCTGGAACTAATACATTTGATAAGCTATATGAATTAACAGGTGTTAATAATTTTAATACTTCTTTTAATTTTGAACAATGGGTAAGAGATTTACAAACAGAATGTAATAATCAAGGATTCTCTAAGCAAAAAGTTGATGGAGATCCAGGAGCTAAAACATTAGAAGGATGTCCAACATTGAGAAAAGGTGCAGAAGGTAATATAACTAAATTAGCTCAAGAAAGACTAATAAGTTTAGGTTATGATCTAGGAAAGCATGGAGCAGATGGAGATTTTGAAACTGATACTTATAATGCAGTAGTAAAATTCCAAAAAGCTAATGGATTAACACCAGATGGAGTTGTTGGTCAAAACACTTGGAGAAAACTATTAAATTTATAATTATTAAAGGCTAGGGATTAACTTCTCTAGCCTTTTTTTTACCCTATTTATCTAGGTTCTTTTTTGCTTCTTCGTATTGCTCTTTACTAAAAGGAATATTATTTTCCTTTAAAGATTGAACATACTTATCTAAATCAACTATCGTTTCACCTTGCCTTGTTTCAAAAGGATTATTTATATCTTTTAGTTTAAAATCAAGCATCTTTAGAACCTCCAATGTTAATATATCGTGATTATATCACATTGCATATAGTCAAGAAAATTTATATGGATTTTCCTGGGGAATTACAATAAATGTACACCATTTTTTCAAATGGGCAGGATAAGAAGATGTGAATACCTTACTACATATTCATGGCAAAGCCTTGAAATTACTATCTTTAATTGATGTGTAATATGTTAAGAATAATTATAAAAAATTGTTACATGAATGATGAAATATAACTTTAAACGGCTTAAATACATTGTTTGTTATGTTGTGAAAATAAGATATTAAAGTTATTGACAACAGTAACCGATAGATGTAATAATAATATTATGAATTATTGGATACCGATAGGGAGGTGATTAAATGAAAGAAAATAGAGAATTAAATGTTATGTTTAATAAATCTGGTGGTAATACAAGCAAAAATTCATATAGTCCCAAAGTAAGCATTCCAAAGTCATGGCTAGATGATATGGGAATTACTTTAGATGAAAGAGGAATAATCGCAAGTTACGAAGATAAAAAGATAACAATTAAAAAGAAATAAAAACAAAAAAGCCCACTCAATTAAGAGCAGACCTAACGTGACAATTAGATTATATCCTAATTGGGTGGATAATTCAAGGAGGATAAAACAAATGGAATACAATTATAGAAATTGTAATAATGAACTATTGGTAAAATTATTAGGAAAATTAACACTAGAATTACCACAATTAGAGGTAGATCTACAAGAGCAATTAAAAATAAAAAGAGTTATAGAAGAAACTCTATATGAATATGAAGTCACATCTAAAGAAACCGCATTAGTTACTAGTGATTTAGATGAAAAAATAAATTATTTCTTAGCCACTAAAAAATTAGAAGGGTTATCTCCTGCAACATTGAAGGGTTATAACTATAATTTAAGAAAATTACAAAGATATTTTCATAAACCTATTTCAACAATTACTACCCCAGATATTAAAATGTTTATGTATGCAGAAAGCGAGAGTAAAAGTCCTGCTGGGATGAATACTTTTATGACATCAATAAGGTTATTTTTCAAATGGCTTCAAAATGAAGAGTTTATAGTAAAGGATCCTTGTTCTTCAATTAAGCCTGCGAAAGAACCTAAAAGACAAAAGCCACATTTAACTGAAGAACAAGTTGAAATGCTAAGAGACTGCATGCTTAGCAGGAGAGATAGAGCAATATTAGAGTTCTTTTTAAGCACAGGATGCAGAGTAGGTGAAGTTGGTAATGTTAAAGTTAAAGATATAGATTTTCAAAATAAAACTTTACTTGTAATAGGTAAGGGGAATAAGGAAAGAAGAGTTTATTTTACAGAGAGATGTAAAAGAGCTATTATTAATTACTTGAAAGAAAGAGAAGAAAAAGGAATAGTTAGTAAGTACTTATTCTGTTCTTCAAAGGCTCCTAAAAATCGTAAAATAAATACAGAACCTTATAAAAAGCTTGATAATAGAGGATATCAAGTTATAGTTGACAAGATGCAAAAAATGGCCAATATAGAAATGAGAATCACTCCGCATATATTTAGGCATACATTTGCTACTAATGCATTAAAGAGCGGCATGAGACCAGAAATAATACAAGAAATTCTAGGTCATTCAGATGTGGGCATTACATTAAAAGTATATGCCAAGTTAGCTCAAACAGAAGTTGAATATAGCTACAGAAAATTAGTATCTTAAAGTGAAAAATTACAAAAACAATTTTGTTTCAAATGTTAAGAAACAAGATTGTTTTTATTTTATTCACTATTTGTAACGCATTATAATGAAAATTCACTAATGGCGTTACACACTTAAACCTAGTAATATAAACACTTTTCGTGGCTTTGCCAGCGAATTTGTATACAACCTTATCCTGCCCCTTTGAAAAAGGGGACTATAATATATAATTATTTAATCATAAGCTCCATTAATAACTCTACAAATTGTAGCTTTGCTCCAACCAGTTTCTTTAGCTATAGAACTATAGCTAAAATTTTCTTTTAATCTTAACGTCTTTATGTATAATATTTCATCATTACTTATTTGCCTTTCTTTTGGCTCTAGATACCCTGTCTTTTTAATCCTTACTTCTAGACCTTTAACCTTCTTTTTCAATTCTCTATTTTCTTCATAGAGAGAATTATATCTGCATAAAAGCTCATTATATTTTTCTTCCCAATCAATCTTTTCTTTTTTATTAAATATAGCCATAATAATTAACTCCTTATTTTAGTTTCTTATCTTATTAAACGCACACTTAATATAATATCAAAATAATATTTTTAACGGAATACTACTTAGATAGTTTAATTTTTAAAAGTATCAAAACTTAACACTTTTGAACTAGGAGTATTTTTTGCTTGACATAGATTTTTAATGAACGATAAAATAATACTTAATAAAGGGTCAAAAATCATGGTCAAAAGTCATGGTATAAATTTAGTATTTTGGGACCAGTTTTGACCTTAATGGAGGGGAATAATATGAATTATGGATATGCAAGAGTTAGTACAATAAAACAAGGACATGGAAATTCTTTGGAAGAACAATTAACACAATTATTTGCAGCAGGTTGTGATCAAGTTATAGAGGAAAAATTTTCAGGAAAAACAAACGATAGACCCCAACTAAAAATATTATTAGAAAAATTACAAAAAGGTGATACTTTTACAGTTACTAAATTAGATAGATTCGCTAGGAGCTTAATAGATGGAACAAAATTAGTTCAAGAGTTACTAGATAGAGGTATAAAAATAAATATACTAAATATAGGGGTAATGGATAATACACCTTCAAGCAAATTAATAAGAAATATATTCTTATCCTTTGCTGAATTTGAAAGAGATATGATTTTAGAAAGAACCCGAGAAGGAAAGGAAATAGCAAGGACAAAAGAGGGGTATAAAGAGGGTAGACCTAAAAAGTTTACTAAAGACCAAATAGACTTAGCTTTATCCATGCTATCTGTAAATGGAGGAGATAAAAGTTATAACGAGGTTGAGAAATTAATAGGGATTAGTGTAAGTACATTAAAGAGGGAAAATAATAAACGAAAATTAGAAAAATTAAATAATTAGTAATATTTTTGAATTGCAAACTAAAAATACCGCACATTCATTTCTGAATAGTACGGTATTTTTATTAGTTTATTATCTATGCTGCTAAATAACCCATTACATTATTATCTTTATCTTTAATTTCTAAACACCATAAAAAATTTCCTATAACATTAGCTGGATGTAACACTTCTGTTATTTTACTATCATTCCAAATAACTAAATAACACTTATCTTCTCCAAGCTCTATAGTTATACCTGTTTCATTTTCAACTATATCCATTACATCTAATTTTATATATAAGTCACTTTTATATAAATAAAATGTAGCTTCTTCTAAATCATAACCAGTAAATCTATCCATTATACCCTAACCTTCTTACCCTTTCTCTTAGTATTGTTATAAGCATTAAATACTAAGATTACTATTGCTAATATAGCAAAGAAAGCTAATCCAGTTGTTATTATCCCATAGCTCCACTCTATCAAAACTATAATTACATTAATTACATTTACATTATTCATTATTTTACTCTCCTTATTGAAAGGCCAAGCAAAATATGTTATACTCTAGTTGCGAAGTAGGTGTGTAACATATGTTGCCGCCTTATTTTTTTTATTTATTTTTTTAGTCGGCCATATCATCAAATGATTTATTTATACTTTTCTTTAAAATAGAATTTTTCTTTTCTTCCTTTACTTTAACTTCAACTGGAACTGCAACTTCTTTTTGTATAGGTGAATTTATTAAAAATCTTCTTTCCAGCAACATTCTTTCTAAAGCTACATTTCTACTGCTTAAATTGTATTCTTTTTTATATGCTTCTATTTCATTAAGAATATCTTCTTCTAAATGGAAACTTGTTGTTTTCTTCAATGTCTATCACTCCTAAAATCTTTCTGTCCCTACAAGCCAACACCCTTTAGCTGTAGCCATTTGCGCATCTTCTATAACTTTAAATCTTTCATCAAAGTTCATATTTAAAGAAGTTCCTCCAGCTAAGAATATATCCATTTCATCAAGGTTTATCCATCTATCCTCTATTAACTGATCTATATTTTCAGATGCTAACCTATAGGCTTTCTCTTTAAGTTCATTATAATCATCAGATGTATCAATTTCATTAACATCTTTTATAATTCCTTTATTTAACAACTTATCTTTAACGTTATTCATTACAGATCTATTACCGAACTCTATTGTGTCAGACTTCTTATCTATAAAAGTAAGGCTCTTATCGAAGTATGCAAGCTCTGTACTTCTAAAACCTATATTAACAATCCCTACAGGTTTAGATAAAGTATCAACATCTTTAAGTTTCCAGTATAAAGCTGCATCAGCTTCTCTGCATATGCTTATATCCTTAATCTTAACTTCTTTAAAAGAACCATTGATCTTATCTTTAACTTTAAAAGTCCTACCTTTATATTCTTCAACTATTTCAGCTAGTACCGATTTTCTAAAAGACTTATATGGAACTGCCATCATTATTTTAACTGTATCTTCTATAGCTAATTCACTTAGAGCAGCAGCTATTAACACTTGTACTGTATTTGATACTTTACTATCCTTATTATTTCTCGCCAATGTTTGACTTTCTTTTTCAGCAAGTAATCCTATAAACCAATCCTCGTTGTCATAATTAATCATAATTGGAGCATTAAAACCACTTAATTCTATTTCTCTGCCTTCTCCTATTATTGATTTAAAGCAACATTCCTTTACTATTCCGTTAAATTCTGTGTATCCTTTGGTGAAACCGCGCCCACAATCAAGGCCAATTATTTGAACATTTTTCTTCATAAGCAAATCCCTCCATAAAATATTAAATTTTTCTTTGTATTGGGTTGATTTATTGTTTAAATATCAACTACCTTGATTACATAATACATTGTTTTAAATTATATGTCAACAACAATTTAACAAAATACCAACTAAATTTATTTATTTTCTCTTGTTTTGGTTTAAAAGTAGTTTAAGTATAGTTAATAAATAGTTTAAATATGGTTGTAACACACCGCGAACACCATATATTAAACAATATATAAACCATATTTAAACTATTGCGTTTTTTAGTATCTTTTGCTTAATTTCTTTCTACTTCTAAGATTAGTTCACCAGTAATCCCATTATCCCTTAACACACTTAATATATTATCCTTATATTTTCTCTCTATTACTCCCTTAGTAAGGTTATTTCTACATAAAAAGATAATATCATCATCAATCCTCAAAAATTTGTTAGGAACTATCCACGCGTTAAATTCAGTAGTGCTAACAATGTCAACCAATAATTGTTTTACTTCTGGAACTTCTTCAGCCGCAGTTAGGTCTATTTCTCTATTAATTATTGCAGAAAGTTCTCTTTCTTTTGCTACTTCGATAGCATTATCTAAATTCTTAGCTTCTTCTTTTTCTTTTATTGCTCTATTTTTAGCTTGTCTTTGTTTTTCTCTATAGGCATTAATATCATCAGTAAATTGTTCTCCAGTAGTAATTCCTTTTCTTAGGCAATCATTTATTCTATCTTCGAACCATTGGTAAGTTCTAGCGTTAGTTTCTTCTGCATATACTAAAATAGATTCGATTAGATCTGCTCTAAAGCTTTTAATATGATCCTGGAATTTAGGTAAAGTTGTTGCTCCTAATTTTTTACCTATAATTTTTTCATATCTGTTTTGGAAAGAGAGATGGGAGTTTTCTCCCTTACTATTACTACTAATATCAGTTTTGGTGAAAGGATCAGTGTTAGTAAAAGGATTTAGTATTTGTTGTCCTGCGTTTTCTACTTGTAGGTTTTCTACTTGTACATTTTGGGAAAGTAGAAAATTTTTATTTTTATTTTCTACTTTGCCTTTTTGGGAAAGTAGTGTAATTTCTCTTTCTATAACGATTGGAACACTTCTTTCAAAAGATTTTATTTTTATTTTTTTATTAACAATCTTACCTTCTGTATCTTTAAAATATTTTTCTTTAACAGAAGAAATTATTTCAGAATCTTCAAATGGAGTTTCAGAAACTAAGGTTTCCCAGTGATGAACTTTCCCAGTATCCATGTCATAAACTCTATATCTTTGCATATATTTTTTATCCTTTAATTCATTTAGGCCAGCTCTTACACTTTTTTCACCGTCTTTATCTCTACATAAATCAGATATATATATTTGCCAATCATCAGGTTTAGATAATATATAGGTCATAATACCAAGAGCTTTAAATGATAATTCTCTATTGTTTATTAAGTCATTATCAATTTGTGCATATTTGGCTTCTTTAACCACTCTTTTAATTACTGTTGAATCTGTTTTAATATTTGTTTCCATAAAAAATACCTCCTTGAGAAAAACATATAAAAAATGTTCCACAAAGAGGTCTTAACACTTGACTAAATTATGATTAATAATATATAATTAATACATAACAAAGTGAAAGACCTTTTTGGTGGGGCTCTTTAAGTTGAAAGTTTGGTCGCAGACAACTTAAAGAGTTTTTTTCATATCTATTTTCTTCTTTTATTCACAAAAATTTATTTTATAGTCAATATTGTAATGCATTTTCCAAAAGTTATCAACAAAAAAATTAATCAGCCAATTTTTATCCACAAAAAAAGCATATCTTATTATTTCTAAGACATGCTTTAATATTTTTCTATTTTATATTTTTTTAAAGTTTCATATACATCCATAATGGCATCTACATTCTTTTTATTCTCTAATGCAAAATTATATTTATGTTTTGTTCTTCCTAACAAATAATCACAACTAACCTCAAAATAATCTGCTATAACAACTAGTGTCTCTATATCTATCCTTCTATTACCACTTTCCCAATTAGCTAAAGCTGACCTAGAAATATTAAGTACAGCTGCAAGATCTTCTTGATTCATATTTTTATCCAGTCTTAATTCTGCAATAATCTCTCCTATATTCATAATATCCCTCCAAGGAATATTATAAATGATACTCTTGATGAAAGATTACAAGTTTCATTACGAAATAATAAAAATACAAAAGTTTCATTATGAAACAACAAATCTATAATCCAGCTATAAACTTAAAAACTTTTATAGGATCTAACTCCAATATTGAAGACAAGACTAATATTTTAGCTACGGATATAGATTTAGTTTTTCTAGTTTCTAACTTAGAAATATAAGATTGGCTTACACCCAAATATATTGCCAAATCTTTTTGTGTTAGTTTTTTATTAAATCGAGCCTTTCTTAACATAAATAACCTTTGTTTCTTAATAAATTCCCGGCAACAAATGCCATAATTCGACAGAAAAATGGTAAGTTACATATA
>OGRR01001662.1_pt1 | contig 13373 bp, 13 predicted proteins | sample 1553511 | NCBI WGS metagenome assembly OGRR01 (sample SAMEA2580040, study PRJEB22360) | human gut metagenome | biome: human gut; feature: human-associated habitat; material: faeces | place: Denmark | collected 2008/2010 | reverse complement strand
TGCCGTTTCAGGCGGCCTATTACCTGCCGGTCGAGATCTTCCTCGGCATCCGCGACATCCCCGGCTGCTTTGCGGCGCTCGGCATTCAGGTGTTCTGGATCGCGGTGCTCTGGATTTTGCAGGAGGTCCTGTGGCGGAAGAGTGTTTACAAGCTGACAGTGCTGGGGGGCTGAGCGTATGAAAACGATCAAACGGCACGTTTCGCTCGGGCTGACGCTGATCCGCATGGGCTGGCAGTCCCAGATCAGCTATATGGGCTTCAGCGCGCTTTTGAGCTATGTCGCGCAGATTGTCCAGTTTGCTTCAAAGTTTGGTGTCGTCTGGCTGATGATGCTCTCGTTTACGGACCTCGCGGGCTTCGGTCTGTGGGAGGTGCTCGTGATTTTCGCGCTGGAGCTGTTCTCCTACGCGCTGGCGAACGCCTTTTTACAGCCGTTCTGGCGGATGCGCGGCCTCGTGTTCGGCGGCGAGATGGATTTCTATCTCGTGCGGCCGGTCAACACGCTGTACTATATCATGACGAAGGGCTTCGCGCCCGGCTACACGGCGCACATCGTGCTTTCGACGGTCGTGCTGGTCACGGCCTCGGTGCAGCTCGGCCGGTTTACAAGCCCCGGCTTCTGGCTGCTTGTGATTCTGACGATCCTCGTCGGCGCGGGTATCCAGTTCGGCCTGCGGTGCATTCCGGCGTTTCTGACCTTCTGGTTCGGCAACGTTGACAACCTGCACTGGCTTGTCAGCCAGTTTCGTTCGGTTGTCCGCTACCCGCTCAACATTTACCCGTTCTTCATTCAGGCGATCTGCACGTTTTTGCTGCCGTACGCCTTCATCAATTACTTTCCGAGCCTGCTTCTGTTTGAGAAGATCGGGATGACGGAGGGGATTGTGCTGTTCTGCTGTGGAATTCTCGTTTCCGCGCTGATGGTCGCCCTGCCGGTGTGGATGTTCTCCCGCGGCCTCCGGCGCTATGAGAGCGGAAACGGATAAACTTGAGAATTAAGCGTAAACCTTCTCGTTTGGAAGAAATCATAAACTCGCTTCGTCTGTATGAATGATGCGGAGGATAACAACTATGGCAGTTATAAATTTTCAAATGAATTCTTGTCCAGACAAAGTAATTTCATATAATTCTGAACGAGTTAAATTTGAAGTTGTTTCAAAAAAGCCTACAGTGATAAAAAATACTAACTATTTCGAGTACTTGAATTATATTGAAGCACGGAGACTGTTGAGCAACAGTCCGATTCAAATAAGTATAAATAATGACTCTTATACAATAAAAGTGCCTGAATATATTTGTTGGATCAATTCAAGATCACAGTTGTACATAAATTATATTTCAGGAGATAACCTAGAAATTTTATTGAGAAATAAAGTGTCACACAATATAGGCGTTAATGTACTTTTGCAAATACTCGAACAAATAAAACAAGCGTCTTTTTTCTGGAGAGATTTTGCGCCCAGAAATATAATTATCTCAAAAGAGGCAAAGAGTGTATATTTCGTTGATTTTGAAAAAGGATTGCTAAAAAATCAGAGTTGGGAAGAGTATTTGTCTTTGATTTTTGAAGAGCTTTCAATTTTTCTTTTGCCTTGTGAGAATCCCATTTACAACGGAATGGAAAAATTAATATGTGAAGAGAACGTTATCTTGCAGAAATATTTGCTGACGACTAGCCACAGAATACAGACTTTTTCTGATGTTTTCTTTAGAAAAAAATCAATAATGCTTTCTCGAGCGGAGACATATAAATACATTATTTCTGTTTCTCTGCCTTATTTTTTTAGCAATGAAATCAAGTATCCGGTGGTACAACTGGAGTACATACTCCAAAGAAGTGGTTATGAGATTTGGGGACAATATACTGTCGAAATGGTTGGCAAAAGTAATTGCGAGAAAGAAGAAATATTATCTCAAATAAAGCTATGAGAACCAAGGTGTTTGCGATATGGACTAGATTTTGTTTTGAAGCAATATTGCATGTATAGAAAGATTAACTATTAAAAGTCAACCCCTAAAATGAGTGGAGGCGAAAGACCAGATGGCTCAAAAAGGGTATAGCAAAGCAGAGGCCCGAGCGGGCCCCGGATAGCAAGGCGGGAGAAGTCAGACGGTCAGATGGTATGGCGTCCCGGATTTTTCCATAGCGAAAATCAGACGCACGAGCTTTTTGGCTGCATGAGAAATGGCGACGTTGTAATGCTTGCCCTCCGCCCGTTTCTTGGCAAGATAAGCGGAGAAACCCGGTTCCCATTGACAGACGTATTTGGTTGCGTTGTAAAGTGCGTAGCGCAAATATCGAGAGCCGCGCTTTTCCATGTGCGGGTAGCAATTTTTAAGCTGGCCGGACTGGTAAGTAGAGGGCGACATCCCGGCATAAGCCAGCAGCTTGTCCGGGGAGTCAAACCGAGCGAAGTCGCCCACCTCTGCCAGGATCATAGCAGCCATACGGAAGCCCAATCCGGGGATGGTAGTAATGGGAGAATGAAGTTCATCCAAAATAGACTGGATCTGTTCTTCGGTTTCCGCGATTTCAGCATCCAGTTCACGGATGAGGCGGATGGTGTGCTGAAGTTCAAGAGACTTAGCAGGCATTCGAGAGCCAATAGAGTTTCTGGCGGCATCCCGGATTTCTAAAGCCATATCCCGTTTGTAGCGGCCTTTGGAGGCGGCTTCCAAAAGGGTTTTCAGCTTGGTCAAATGGACGCTTGCAACCTGTTTGGCGCCTGGAAACGCCTCCAGCAAGGCGTAGACTGAGGCAATGTGCAGAGAAGGCACCAGTTTTTCCAGTTCGGGAAACAGGATACAGACCAGTCGGGAGACAGAACTTTTCAGTTTTGCCCGTTCTTTTACCTTGTCAAAACGGTATCTGGTTAGTGACTTTAGCTCCTCGTTGTGGTATGCTGTACTTGTGTAGGGTTTGAGGCCTGCATCGGATAACAGCATAGACGCAATCGTTCGTGCATCCACCCGGTCAGTTTTGGTCTTTCTGAGGCTGAGGCTTTTTCGGTAGAGGTTTGTGCGCAAGGGGTTCAGGACATAGGTGGTCAGACCGTTGTCGAGAAGAAACCCGAGAAGGTTGTAGCTGTAATGTCCGGTAGCCTCAAGCCCTACTTTTATTTTGTCCTGCGAGACAGCACAACTCTGGACTCTCTGCAACAGGCAGTGAAACCCATCCATGTTGTTGGGAACCGTGAACACATCTGCCAGAACTTCACCCTCAGAGCTGACGATAAAGCAATCGTGCTTGTCTTTTGAGACATCGATACCAACAGAAATCACCATAACAAATCCCTCCAGCGGTAAATATGTGATGCTGCATCCACAGTGCACCTTACTTTTGTAGCCTTGTTCCACATAAACCGTCTGGCGGTATTTAACTGATTAACAAAATTGTAAGGGGCTGTGGTTGGAACCTTTCTTGAACCATCTTGTGGTAGGAGATTTGCACCAATCCACAGCATCCCTTACAGTGTAGCACACAGCCCTTGGAGAGGGGCTCTAATAACTACTACTCTATAATACAAGGAGAATTGAGCCATTGGAGCTCACATCAAACATACAATGAATAGAAAAATTGAACTTAGGAAGTACAATCCATTTAAAAATGTAAAAAACTTCTTTCTGCTTTATATCGATGATATACCCGACTCTTTGATTTTTGATAATGGGGAAATTAATTATACCATTGATTTAAGAGAAACTGCTTTTATTCCAAAATCCGGTTTGCTTTTGTGTCCGTTCATTGAAGATTTGTGCAAATCTTCTCAAGTTGAATCTGTTTTGGATATTGGAACTGGATATAACTGCTTATTAGCAAGACATGCAGTTATGACTGGGGCAAAGAAAGCAGACGCAATTGATATTGACAACGCAGTAATAGAATATGCTGTAAAAAACACATCACATTTGTCTGATAAAATCCATGTGTCTTTTAGTAACAATTTTTCAAATATAACCAATCGATATGATTTGATCGTTTCAAATCCAGCCCAGATGCCTTTGGCTGCGGGTTTGGATCCTAATCACGATATTAGCGGTATAGATGGGCGAGAAAATGCGGAGCAAATCCTCAAGAACGCGGGAGATTACTTAAATGATGGAGGAAGGTTATTGTTACTGTTATTTGGTTTTTTGGGAGTGAACATCATAACTACACCCAAAAAGCCATCTTTATTCTCTATACTGCCAGGCAATATGGTTGTGGAAAAAATTGAACATTACTATGTAGATGTAAGAGAAAATGGTGGGGTATATAATAGCATACAAACAGTGGAGAGGCTCTACCCAAATTATAAATTTATCTCGGTGAATGGCAAAATGCAAAATGAAATATATGTTGTACAGCTAAAAAAAGTATAGACATCAATTTAGAAGACCTGCTAACAAAAGTCAAGCAGAAATTTCGGATTTTCAAGGGAAGCAAAAAGGCAATAGAAAATCAAGCCACTGAGCATCTCAAAATCGAAACGGCGGCTAATCAGACGGTGTAGCGTAGGAAGATCAATCGTGTTCCAGAGAATCCAAGTAGGCTTTCACAGAAGCGTAGTAGATGCGCAGGAACTTGTTAGCGGAAGCCATCATGTAGACACGGTAAGGCTTATCTTCAGAGCGTTTCTTGTTCATGAACTGGTAGACTGGCTCATCCATTGGAGCGCATTGCAGAAGGATACCCATCACAAGAAAGAGCGCCCTGCGCAGCGAGGCGGATCCCCTCTTGGGAATGCTGCGGCTGCGGATATCCATTTAGCCGGATTGGTAAGGTGGGGCGTCAATTCCCGCAAAGGTCACCAGCGCTTTCTTGGAATGAAAATGGCGTACATCGCCGATTTCGGCCATGATTTTGGGGCCGAGGATGGGGCCAACGCCAAACATCTCCATCACTACAGGATACTCCTCCGGCAGAGCAGCTGCCAGAGACTGCATCTCCTGTTTGAGAGCAGCTAATGCGGCAGAAATTGCCTGGAATTGGGAAATGGCCTGTTCTACCAACAGTTTTGTCGTATCCGTTTTCGGCATGACACCGAAGTGTCCACAAGCGGAGGCGTATATGTCCAGTGCCTTATCTTCGCTAAATTAGTAGCCATGCTTTCTGCACCACTTCTGGTGCTTGGCGGTAAAGGCCTTCTCAGACAGGGCACAGACGCATTCGCAATGCCAAAACGCGGCTACAAAGTCTACCCATTTCTCGCTGCCATCGGCGCAGGGCGGACTGGTAAACAAGCGGTTTGCGTTCGGGAAAGCGGTGTCCAACATGGAGATCAAGTTGTTCTTCAGCATGGTCTGTATTTTGGAATACTGCTGGTACTGCCGGTAGCAGGGTTTCAGCATGAGCTGGGTGTTCTCTTCCGGAACATATTTCGGAAGTGTGAGCCAGTGGTCAAGACCGTAGTTAGCCAGCTTCATGGCATCCTCCTTGTCGGTTTTGGCCCGTCTTAAACTGTTGTTTCCGTAGTCATGCACCAGCATTGCATTGACTACCGAGACATAAAGCCCCGCGTCATGAAGCAGACAGGCCACCGGCGCGTGGTAATTGCCCGTGGATTTCACCACCACACGGGTCTCACCGTTCAGGCTTTTAAGCAGCCCTGCCAGCTTGCTCAGTTCATTGGCGGTGTGTCACACTTCAAAGGGTGAAACCACCATCTCTCCGAAGGGGCACATGGCTGCAATCATGCTCTTGCCTTTGGCAACATCGATGCCAACGCAGTTCATTTACATTCCTCCAATACAAAGAATCTGCAACCGGAAATCCATCTTTTCTCGCTGCCGATTCAATCTATTGGGTGACTCAAACTCTCCGGCACCCGGTGCTCAACCTGCTTAAATCGAACGCTGCAACAAGAAGATGGCTGACAGTCTTCTTAGCGGGCATACGAAGCCCAAGGGAGGTGTCGTCAACCAGTTGCTCCTCTTATTGTAGCTTAGGCACGAGATGGAAAGAAAGCCGGACTGGCTGTCCGGCTTTCCTGTCCAAATTTATTGTAATAGAGAGGTGGTGTACACTATCTCCCCCTAAAACATTTTTTATTTTTCGATTTGAGATTCATTCAATTCGAATAGCTTCTTCATTAGTTAATTCCATCAGCGAATCCAGAAGTTGTTTCTTTACCACTGTTGGAATACTTTTCCATATTTTAATACTAATTAACAAAATCATGTACAGTGTTTGAGCTTAAGTTTTTTTCAGCAAATTATCTTGCGATAGGGACGAATCGCAATCCACACGGTATTACTTTACAGATTATTACGTCCATTGGTAAGGAGTTAAATTATGACTGCTTCATTATGCAAGGAGTGACTTTCGTTTATGAAAGAGATGGATTTTGGTATTATTTATCCGGATGAGCAATCTGAAGACTTTAAAGGCTATATAAAGTATTGTGGAATTAACAAGGACTGTGAATTTGTTTTTAGGGAGGAATATTCTGATGGAGAAAGTAATACCATCTATATTAATGATAAAAAAAGTCATGTAGAAGTAACTCCTGAGAAAAATGTAGTTTCGCAATTCGAGTCTAGATTTGATGGTTATCGATACTATTTGGCGCAAAAGCCTAATCGACTATGTATATACTCATCTGATAATCTAATAAAAGTCGTTGAATTAGATGATTATTTGAAGTATACCCCTCTGTATATTTGTGATACTTTATGTGAGATAATAATTACTTTTATGCCAGCAAGACTAATTATTATTGAGAAAGAAAGTTTTTTGATTAGGTATGATTTAAATTTGTTGTTGATTGGATCGGTAGAGCCACTATACGTGCAGCCAATTGAAAACCGACTTTTGGTAACAGACAGCTCCAATCATACTGTTACATTGATTGGAAGGGATCTATCGGTGTACTGGAAATTTGGGAAAGATAATCAACCAGGAAGCGAAGGGAACCTTCTCTGCGTACCCGTAAATGCTGTAAAGCATTTAAACTATGTAATTATTTCTGAACAACGATCTCATAGAATTATTATTGTTGATTATGAAAAGTCAAAAATAATTAAGCAATTTGGTACAACTAACCAAGTTGGCTGTACAAACGAATTATTATGGGCACCACAAGCGACCTTATTGAACTCAGATTTATTCGTAATAATGTGTAAAGGGTCGCGAATATGCATAAAGAAATTTAATTTTCAAAAAGAACTATGGGAGCCGTTTTGGGGGAATATCCCTATTATCAAATCCGAAATGAACTTTCCACGAGGATGTGACTTTTCGCACGAGAACAACTTGTTAGCCGTTGCGGATACATATCATAATCGAATATTAATATTTGATTTGAAAGGTGAAATAGTTCGAATACTCGATAGTGAAAACTTCAGGAACAATCTTTCTTGGCCACGATGTGTAACATGGGTGGATGATTGTCTTGCTATAGCCAATAGCAATAATAGGGAAGTGTTAATTCTTGACAAAGAATATCGCGTAAGTAGAATATATAGAATACCTAAAACAATTGCCGAAAAACAATGGATCCAATCTGTTTCCTTTTTTCGAAATATGATGTTAGTGGCACTTGAAACAGAAGTTCTAATATTGGATCTGATTTCATCGGAAGTTTTATGGGAATCATCTAAGCTACTACCAAATTTAAAAGACGTTCATCAAGCAACATTCACCCAAAATGCAGATATACTAATCTCAGACACGGGCAACAATCGTGTGATCCATCTTCGTGGCGGAAAACCCTACTTTATTAAGTCAATTATATACAAAGGAAGAGAATTGGCTATCAAAAAGCCGAGAATGGTTATGCAGCATAATAATCATATTTATCTTGTCAATAGTGGAACTTCACAAATATATGTTTGTACTACGGACTTGCAAGAAGTTATATCGATTTATGGTAAAAACCGGGGATTGAATTATGATCGTTTTTCAATTCCTAGATGGATATGTCATGGAATAGATGACATGTTCTTTATATCGGATACTGATAATCACAGAATAGCGCTTCGGAAGATAATTGTTGAAAATGAATAATTAATATCTTCAAGTCACCGAGAGTGCCTGAGAGTGGTTGCGGAAAGGAAAGCCGACAATAAATCGAGAAGTACGCCTTCAAAATTACTAGTGAGATGGAAGAATCTTCTAGCATGGAACAAACGTGTAGCAGACTATCGCCAGAGTGTGCTGCTCGTAAAGTGATGGTACAATGAACACAGAGTGATACTCAAAACCTAACATGCTCGGCAAAATAAGATATTTTCCTTTATAGTGGAGCTACGTAAATAACTGGAAATTAGAACAAAAAGTTGTTTCGTAAAACTTAGCACCACGACAGTACCGCTAGCTAATAGACGGCCTGTAAACCGATCGGTTCAAGGAGCACGAAACGATGTCAGAAAGGAACTGGTCTAGTAGGGAAAAGTGGATGAAACCCTAGAAAAGCCACTGCTTTTACAGGTTTTGTAATACAATTTTATCATGGAGAAGATGAGAAAACAGCAAAAAATGAGAAAATGGTAACTATTTCTGGAGTGGAATATGAGGCTCTGCCTAATCAGTTAAATGACTCATGAAATTTCTGGATCGCCAGAGCTACGATAAGCAGCATATTCGGCGAAAGTTGAAATACTTCCGAGCATAGCATATCTGAATAGTGGTGATAGGCATCCCGACAACGATGATAGACCTGCAGGATGGACAAGAATGGATCATAGATATAGTAAATAACGTACTGATTGAGGTGATGGCCAGCTTCGCCGAGCAGGAACGCCGGATGATCAAAGAGCGTCAGGCTGAAGGAATCGCTGTTGCAAAAAAGAAAGGAAAACATCTCGGCCGACCAAGAATCTCCTACCCGAAAATGTTGGAGCAGGTATATAAGCAATGGAAAGCCGGAGATCTTACTGCAGTAAAAGCTGCAGAGACCTTGGGATTGACACGGTGCACATTCTACAATCTTGTCCGAAAATGGGAAAATCGGAATTGAGTTCCGGTCCAGCACTCTTTTATCAATTCGGTTCGCTATTCCTCTTTTTTCCTTGCACAAAACCAAAATACGATGTATAATTACTTCGTAAATTGCGAAATAATAAGAAAAGGAGGCTGTAGCTATGGTAATAATGAATCTTGAATTGAAGAAGATCCTCGGATTTCCAGAATTCAAAATGAATTTTTCGTATCCCAAAAAGATAATCAATTCAACTATAGAGGGGGAATACTTAGCTGGAAGACCTAATTTCAGGTATAAAAAGGCTATTGTACTAATGGGAGCAAATGCTGCCGGAAAAACAAGTATTGGCAAAATCCTAATGAAGATTTTTTCCTTTATCAATTCCGGCAACTCGAGTCTCCTTTTTGATATAGTTGCAAAAGGTAATATCGGAGAATTCAGCATCGATTTTATAAATGAAGGATACATTCTGCATCGGTTAAAGGTACGCATTATTCCTGATACCTCAGAGATCAGTATGAGATATTTTTATTCATCGATCCTCGAAGGGGATTCATATGAAAAAAGCGTTTCCAGATTTCAGGATTGTTCTTATTTCTTCAATCCAGATTTTACCAGTATTACACCTAAACAAATGCGTGATCGCTTCGGGGAAATAAAGTTTCGTTTTGCATATCCAGAAATAGAATCATCTTTAAATGTCAAAGACATCGACAAATGCATTTTATTAAAGACCCTGAAGGCCGTGCTTGGAACTTTAGATCCAACACTGACAAACATATCCATATCTTCTGATCTGCAGGATTCCTTTATCATTCGTAGAAAAAACGATGAAATTATTATTCAAAACGGAAAACTGTTAAATCGCGAATTATTGTCCAGTGGGACTATAGAAGGAATTGATGTCGCATTTTTCCTTGCTTCCATGTTATCCCCAAAAGAAAAAAACATTTTCTATTACTGCGATGAACATTTTTCCTATATCCAGAGCGATATAGAAAAACGCATCTTCGGGTTAATGGTCGAGCATCTGAAAGAAAACGAGCAGCTTATCTTTACAACGCATAACACAGATATGCTCGATCTTAATATACCTAAGCATGCTTTTGCCTTCCTCCGGAAGAAGGTTATTGAAGGGGAATTCGAAGAAGTATCCGTCATTTACGCTTCTGATATTCTGAAAAGAAATACAGATTCAGTTCGACATGCAGTAGAAAACGACGTCTTTTCTTCTCTGCCGGATGATTCCCTGTTGGATACACTTGAATCCGGAGGCCCATATGAAGAATAATGTCATTTACTTTGTAGAGGGAAAGTGTGAGGTTACTTTACCAAAAAGCGCCGTAAAACCCCTGCCTTCAGGTATGGGGATATAAGGCGTATACAAATCAGCGAATAGCACTTGCATTATACAACGCTAAGCTGTATAATGCAAGTATGAACTACAAATGCAATAATAACATAACATATTCATGTAAATATCATGTGATTTGGTGTTCCAAATATCGACGTAAGGTTCTTGTTGAAGAAGTGGGACAACGCCTAAAGGAGTTAATAGTTGGAGTTGCTTCTGAACTGAGAGTCGATATAATCGAAATGGAAATTATGCCAGATCATGTTCATCTGCTTCTGGAAGTTGACCCTCAGTTCGGCATTCACCGCGCTGTAAAGAACATAAAAGGGAAAACTTCAAGAATATTAAGAGCAGAATTTATAAGTTTGCGAACTCGACTGCCGTCTCTATGGACAAACAGCTATTTTGTTGCAACGGTTGGGGGAGCGCCGTTAGAAGTCATTAAACAATATATTGAAAGCCAAAAATACGTATAACCAGAGGTGAGAAAGAATGGAATACAGCTATAAGTTTCGGCTATACCCAAACCGAAAGCAGGAAACTCAGATGCTCCGCACATTCGGCTGTTGCCGGTTTGTATTCAATCACTATCTCGCCGACAGAATAGAAACATATAAAGAAACTGGAAAGTCCCCTACACGCTTTGAACAGGACAGAGACCTGACCGTTCTGAAAAAGCAGGAAGCGACATCATGGCTGCGGGAGGTGGATGCAACGGCATTACAATCTTCTCTCCGTGATCTCGATGACGCGTATCAGAACTTCTTCCGGCGCATAAAGCATGGAGAGAAGCCCGGTTTCCCACGCTTCAAGAGCAAGCACGACCACCGGCAAAGCTATAAAAGCAAGTGTGTAGGCACAAATATCAAGGTATTGGATAAAGCTATCCAGCTGCCGAAGCTTGGTGCAGTGAAATGCCGTATCTCTAAAGAGGTAAAAGGCAGAATTCTTTCTGCTACGGTATCCCGTAATCCAAGCGGTAAATACTTCGTATCTTTGTGCTGCACAGACGCAGAAGTGGCAGCTTTGCCCATGACCGGTTCTGTGATCGGAATTGACATGGGTATCAAAGACTTCGCTGTTTCATCGGACGGCATTGCTTATGAAAACCATAAGTACCTCGTAAAGAGCGAAAAGAAACTTGCCAAACTGCAACGGCAGCTCTCTCGAAAAGCAAAAGGGAGCCGCAACAGAGATAAGGCACGTTTGCAGATCGCTCGATTGCATGAGCATATTTCAAACCAGCGCAAGGATATGCTCCATAAGCTCTCTGCGCAGCTGCTCAAAGAAAACGACATCATCTGTATAGAGGACTTAGCTCCAAAGAATATGGTAAAGAACCATAAGCTTGCAAAGTCCATACAGGACGCGAGCTGGGGCGAGTTCCGCAGACAGCTTGAATATAAAGCTGAGTGGTACGGCAAGAAGGTCGTTGTAATCGATAGGTTCTTTCCTTCTTCTCAGCTCTGTTGTACTTGCCATGGCTTGTGGAGCGGCACGAAAGATCTCTCTGTAAGAAAATGGACGTGCCCGGTGTGTGGACATACACACGACCGGGACCGAAACGCAGCAATCAATATCTTAAACGAGGGATTGCGCCTACTGGCGTGATCTATATGCATACACGGTAGGGCGGGATACGCCCGAACCTATACGCTTGGGGAGATCGTGTAAGTCCTGCTTGCAGGCCGTGATCTACGAACCAAGAATCCCCCTGCTTTAGCTGTGGGGAGTGTCAATTCAAGCACTTAAGGAGAACCCACAAAAGATTTTGCCTGGACAAATTCGGGAATTCAATCTGATCCAACAAGTAATACCTAATTCTATCCTCATGATGATTCGTCCTAGCACAAAAGTAGTCTTTGTTTTTGATACCGACGTACCTGTAACTCAATATCTTCGAAGCAATATCGATCTGGTTAAAAAGACTTGCAAGAAAGTCGAAATCATCTTTCTTCCTCAAGTGAAAAATTTGGAGGATGAATTAGAGCGATGTACAGATGTCTCCCGAGTTTCAGACTTGACTCAAAGTGCGAGCAAAAAGGATTTTAAAAGAGATTTTTGCGCAAAAAAGAATTGTCGTGCTATTCTGGACAGACATAATCTTGATATACCCAAGCTTTGGATGACAATACCTCCAAAAGAATTTTCTTTCGTTTCATCGAATGGAAATAAGATTAAGGTTAAGGTATAGTAAGTGGGCAAATTTGCCCACTCTCACCCAAATTATACAAAACAATCATTTTGTATAATTGCGCTGTTGTACCTATTTCTCTGTTTCACTTCATAGATGATAAACGATCTTAGGTATACGCTGCCCTAACTTAAGTGTTAAACTGAACTCTTTTAAACAGAACTTGCTTTTCTTCCGCTCATCTCCCCTCTTTCCCTTCTCTCTTTGCTTCAATATATGCAAGTTTATAAAAGTGGGCAAATTTGCCCACTTTTATTATTGCCTGCAAAAGCCTTACATATTCATGACTTTTTTTCATGGACAACTACGTCACTTTTCCCTCTTTTTAGGTAATTTTTCCTCCGGACAACTACGTCACCTTTACCAGTATACCCAACGGACACAACAGTCACCTTTGTTTTGGATAGCTGCGCCACCTTTTTCTATGCCCACAATATTTAGGTTTTTCTATGGAATATTCCTCCATATTTTGAGTTTATACTACTCTTATTCCCTATTCTGGTTAATGATTTTGTCATACAGGCTATGAGAAAAGGCTTTTGGACAACTACGTAACTTTTAAATAGACTGCATATTGGACAACTGCGTCACCTTTACAATGCTTTAAGCAAGCGTCTTCCTTCATATATAATTGGACAGGATGGTCACTTTTAAAATTTTCATGAGAAATCAGTACGGACAAAGTAGCCTTCAAAAGAGCTTTGTGGTATACTACTATCATGAAAAAAAGAAGTGCTGCTTCTTTTGCAACACTTCATAAAGTCGTTTATTTAGTGAGTTGATAAATGTAGCTTACCTCAAGATTTAAAAAAGCATACCTTTCTGAATCGTCTCTCTATGATAGAGTATAGCCATTTTTTTACTTGTTGTCAATAAAACACTATGAAGAAAATTTTTTTTGCAGAATTTCCTATAATAAAG
>OGRR01001654.1_pt1 | contig 13417 bp, 10 predicted proteins | sample 1553511 | NCBI WGS metagenome assembly OGRR01 (sample SAMEA2580040, study PRJEB22360) | human gut metagenome | biome: human gut; feature: human-associated habitat; material: faeces | place: Denmark | collected 2008/2010 | reverse complement strand
CGCGGTCTCAACCTTGGCAAGGTTGCGCTTTACCAACTAAGCTATGTCCGCATGTCTCCAGCAGATTCACTGCGTGAGCACGAGTATTTACTATAACCACATTCGTGTAATTTGCAAGTCAGCGTGTCGCGGTTTGGTTTATTCGTATTCACCGATGGCTGAAGCGCGTGTCACACCACCCGTTTTCGGTATACATTAAAAGCATGTGTGAGGAGAGCGCAATGCCCAAGACGATACTTATCGCCGCATTCGAAGGATGGAACGATGCAAGCCAAGCGGCCACGAACGTCGTCCGTCATTTGGTGTCCCGGTATGAGTCGCAGGAAGTGCGCCATATTGACAACGAAGGTTTCTACGACTATCAGGTGGCCCGGCCCATGATCTGCTCCGTGCAGGGGCGTAAGCGCATCATCTGGCCGCAAACGACTTTCTATGACATTGCCGTCTCCCCCATGCTGCACCTGCTTGCGCAGATCGCACCCGAACCCAATTACCGGTGGGAGGAATACTGCAGGCAGACGCTACGTGTCGCAGAAGACTATGACGTAAGTGATGTCATCACGCTTGGCTCCATGTTCGATGAATGCCCGCACACACGGCCATTGCCGCTTGACATCTCCAAAAGCGGCTGCGAATGCGAATCCGACAGGGAATACAACGGTCCGGTGGGCATCCCCAACATCCTTGACGCCTTCGCCGCCGAAGCGGGCTTTCCGACAACATCCATATGGGTATCCGTACCGCATTACTGTGCCAATACCGAATGCATGCAAGGCACTTTGGAGCTGCTGCGCGCCTTGTCTTTAATAATCGAGTATCCGCTTATTGAAGGAGATTTGACCAGAAAGGCCATGCAATGGCGTTCCGACGCCGATGGATTGGTGTCAGACATGCATGCCGGCGACTATTTGGCTCGTCTGGAACATGATTACGATTTGGACGCGAGAGCGAAGCGAATCGCCTCGAATGGCATGCCTGCCTGCGAGGAACTGCTTCGTGAGGCCGAATCACTTCTACGCAACGGCGTCTGAGCCGTTCCCCTCCAGGAGGAGGTCGCAGACGAAAAAAAATCCCGGCCACCTTACGGATGGCCGGGATTCGCTTTATTTACGCCGAATCACGCTTACGCGGCGGCAACGACTTCCGTCGGGTGCAGCACGCCGCAGATCAGCAGCAGAGCCACGACAACGGCCAGCGCGATGCGGTAGATGGCGAACGCCTTGTACGAGAAGGTGGACACGAACTTCAGGAAGCCGATGATCACCACATAGCCGACCACGAACGCCACGATGGTGGCCGCGATGGTCGCACCCCAGCCCGGGAACATTCCCGCATTGCCTGCGGCCACATCCTTGACCGCGGAAACGGCTTCGAGGATGCCCGCGCCGAACACGGCCGGAATGGCCATCAGGAAGCTCACGCGCACTGCAGCCTCACGGGTATAACCCATCGCACGGCCGAAGGTGATGGTGCCGCCGGAACGGGAAACGCCAGGAATCAGCGCCAGCATCTGACCGATGCCGAAGATCAGCGCATCCTTCCAGGTCATCTCATCCATGGTCTTGACCTGCTTGGCGCGGGCGTCGACCACCCACAGCAGAATACCGAAGATAATCAGCACGGTAACGGTGATCCACAGATTACGCAGCGTGCTTTCGATGGCGTCCTTGAACAACAGACCGGCAATCAGAATCGGCAGCGTGCCGATGATGATGAACCAACCCATCTGCGTGTCGCGGTTATGCGCGCCCATACGGCTCTTGAAGTCCTTGCCCTCCTTGCCGAACAAGGAGCCGAACCACGCGCCGAGAATGCGGATGATGTCATGACGGAAATACAGGATCACGGCAAGCTCGGTGCCGATCTGGATGATGGCGGTGAACGCGGCACCCGGATCGGAGCCCAGCATCAAATCGCCGATGATACGGATATGGGCGCTGGAAGAGACCGGCAAGTATTCGGTCAACGCCTGCACCAGGCCAAGGAAAATCGCTTGGAAGAAATTCATGAACCCTCTTTATGTTCGTAGAAATATGGTTTCGTCTGCTTTTCCGTGACCAAGAGTAGCGAGAGGGGTCTAGTTTTCAAGGCATCCCGGCATAGTTGTCTCAAACCATGCACACAATGGAGCCAAAAGTACGCCGGCATGTCCGGCATGGGAGAAAGGCTCATCGGCATGGGCAAATACCGCAAAAGCAGGGCATTCAGCCCCGAAGGTTTCTTTGAATGCGAGGGACGCGGCCTCAAATGGCTCGGCGAGGCGCAATCGCAGGGCGGCCCACGCGTGGTCGACGTATACGACTGGGGCAAGGATTATCTCGACATTGAACGCGTGAACGCCTGCGGTCCGACCATCCAAGCCGCGCGCGATTTCGGTGTTGCGCTAGCTCATATGCATGATGCCGGTGCCGAACATTTTGGCTCCGCTCCAACTGGATACGACGGCACCTGCTATTTCGGGCCGTTGCAGGATCCCGTCCCGATGGATACCGGTGCCTGGGATGATGTGGCCACCTATCTGGCGGACGGCAGATTGCGTCCGATGGTACGACTCGGCATGAAACGTCGCGAACTGACCGACTATGACATGGAACTGACTGAAGCCGTTATCGACGCCTTGCCCGACATCCTAGGCAAGGCCGCCAACGACAAGCCCGCACGCGTGCATGGCGACCTGTGGAGCGGCAACGTCATGTGGACTGCTGATTCCGGTGACGTCGAAGCCGTGCTTATCGATCCTGCGGCTCACGGTGGGCACCGTGAGGAAGACCTTGCCATGCTCGACCTGTTCGGCATGTCATATCTTACGGACATCCTCGAAGGCTATCAGTCGGCGCATCCGCTTAAGGCCGGATGGCAGGACCGCATCACATTGTGGCAGCTCTACCCCATTGCAGGACATTGCGTGTTCTTCGGTGGAGGATATGTGAGCCGGTATCGCGCCATGTGCAGGTCGCTGCTCAAATAGGCGGGAATCACCCGTCACGCCAGATGTGAAAGAAGTCCGTATCCCAAGGTTATGAGTTGGGATACGGACTTCTTTTCATATGTCCCGTATTCGATTGGATTGCGAAAACTAGCGCAGCGCGTCCTTCAGCTTGGAGAAGAACCCCTTCTTCGCGCCGGACGACGGACGGGACTTCACGGCAACATGCTGGGCGTCCGTGTCGTGCATCTCGCCGAACCGCTCAATCAGCTCCCGCTCGTCATCGGACAGCTTCTTAGGAATCTCCACCACTACGTGCGCCACCAAATCGCCGCGCTCGTTCTTGTCGTCGAGATGCGTGACGCCGAGGTTCTTCAACGTCACGGTATCGTCCGGCTGGCTGCCGGCTGGGATATCCAGCGTCTGCCTGCCGTCGAAGGTGTCGATTTCGACTTCGTGCCCCAATACGGCCCAACTCATCGGCACCTTGATCCAACAATGCAAATCGTCGTCATCACGAGTGAACATGTCATCCGGCTTGATGCGGATATCCACATACAAATCGCCCGCGACGCCGCCATTTTCGCCGACCTCACCCTGATTGGCGAGACGCAGACGGGTGTTGTTCGCCACGCCGGCCGGCACCGCGACGCCGACATTGCGGGTGACGCGCACGCGGCCATGGCCGAGGCAGGACGGGCACGGCTTCTCGATGACCGTTCCATGGCCTTCGCAGCGTTCGCATGGCGCGGTGGTCATCATCTGGCCGAGCATGGTGCGTACCACGCGCTGCGCATATCCCTGACCGTGGCAGTCGGGACATTGTGTGGGCTGTGTGCCGTTCTGGCAGCCGGTGCCGCCGCATTCCTGGCACAGGCCGAACGTGTTGACCTTGACGTGCGTGGTGTCGCCGAACACCGCCGTCTTCAAATCGATGGTCGCGGAAACAAGCGCGTCACGCCCCGGCTGGGTGCGCGGAGTCGGTCCACCGCCGGTGCCACCGAATCCGCCACCGGTGAACATGCTGAAGATGTCCCCCATATCGCCGAATCCGCCACCGAATCCGCCACCGTGCATGCCGCCCGCATTCGGATCGTTCGGATCGACGCCGGCATCGTACATCTGCCGTTTCTTAGGATCCGACAGCACATCGTACGCGTTGTTGACTTCCTTGAACTTGTCTTCGAATTCCGGACCTGCGATGTCGGGATGGTATTTGCGGCTCATCTTTCGATACGCCTTTTTGATCTCGTCGTCGCTTGCCGAACGGTCGACGCCCAGCACTTCGTAATAGTCCGTCACGATTATTCTTTCTCCCTGTTGGTTCTGCGTGTCATTGTGCCATAAGGCGGGGTCAGTCGGCCGGCTGACCTTCATCGTGGGCGAGGAACGCCGTCAGATATCTGGCGACCGCCCTCACGGCGGCCATGGTCGCCGCGTAGTCCATATGCGTCGGCCCGATCGATCCGACGAATGCGACCGGTTCGCCCGCCTGCTGCGTATCATCACCGCTTTGATTTTCCGTCTGTGATGATGCGGCCGCATGCGTCGCGCCGCCCGTGGCGGCCGCGGAGGTACGCCCGTAGCCACTGGTTACCACTGAGGCGTGCAGCAAACCGGGCGTGTGCGTTTCGGAACCGATCGCCACTCCGACGCCGTCGGATTGCGTGGTTTCGCTCAGCGAGCTCATCAACTTCATGAGCACCACCTGCTCCTCCAACGCGTCGAACAGCGGGGCCAGGTCGGCCACCGTGCGTTGATGCGCAAGCCGTGAAGTGCCCGCCATGTACAATTCGCTCGCGCGTTCGTCATCCGCCATGCCATCAAAGGCCTGCGCAAGCGTTTCCGCAAGCGTGCTGATCGCATGGTATTCCTTGCGCGCTCCCATCTGTCGTACGCAATCGGCCGTGCGGGTCAGCGAAACGCCGGAGCATTGCGTGTTGATCTCGTTGGTCAGATGAGTGAGCGTCGTCACGTCCGGCAATTTCGTGACGTTGAGGATATGCTGCGCGACACGGCCGGTATCGGTGATCACTACGGCAAGCAGCGTATTAATGGACACTGGCACGATTTCGATATGCCGCAATGTCGACTTCGACAGTGACGGCGCGGCCACGACGGCGACCTGTCCGGTGATCTGCGCCAGCAGCCGGGCGGCCCGCTGCAGCGTGTCCTGCAGATTGACCGATCCGGACAGAAAGCTGTTGATGCCGCGGCGCTGGGCCTCCGATAGCGGAACGACCGTCGCCAAACGGTCGACGAAGTAACGGTACCCTTTTTCGGTCGGCACCCTGCCGGCCGAAGTGTGCGGCTGAATAAGATAGCCTTCATCTTCCAAGGCCGCCATGTCGTTGCGCACGGTGGCGGAGCTGACGCCGAGGTCATGATCCCGGGTCAGTGTGGTGGAACCCACCGGTTCCTGAGAACGGATGTAATCCTCGACCACGGCACGCAACACCAGCATGCGTCTTGATTGCGCCATGCGCGCCTCCTTATGCATAGGTGTGTGCCGGTACGCCTTATGTTTGACGGTGCTGATGAGACGTACCCGGAAAACTTCTTTTAATGTTTTAGCACTCCGGCGCCCGGAGTGCTAATTCGTTCGCTTCCAGAGTAGTTTCCTTCATGCGGCAAAGGCTTGCGGCGACTGGCATTGGGAGATATATCGACAAACGAACATCTGAAGTTCACGCGAATGTTAATTGTGAGCGCTAACAGCACACAAACTACCAAAACACGCCAAAATTTCACCACAACGTCACCTCACATCGCTACTATGGGAAACGCAATGTGAGGGCGTCGAGCGCTCGGCACAAGCCGGATACGCGGCCCGACCAATTGGAAGGAAAGTAATCCATGACCGAATTCAAGGAGACCGAGCTGGACGAGCGCGCCATCAAGATGGCCAAGGTCCTGTCGGCCGACGCGGTTGAGCGTGCGGGACACGGCCACCCGGGTTCCCCCGTCTCCCTGGCGCCTATCGCCTACACCCTGTACCAGCACTTCATCAAGCATGATCCGAACGACCCCAACTGGGAAGGCCGCGATCGCTTCATTCTTTCCGGTGGCCACGCCTCCCTCACCCAGTACGTCCAGCTGTACTTCTCCGGCTACGGCCTGACCCTGGACGATCTGAAGAACTTCCGTGGCGGCGCCGACACCCGTACCCCGGGTCATCCGGAATACGGCCTGACCCCGGGCATCGAAATGACCACCGGTCCGCTGGGCCAGGGCTTCGCCTCCGCCATCGGCTTCGCCTATGGCCAGCGTTTCCAGCGTGGCCTGCTCGATCCGGAAGCTCCGGAAGGCGAGTCCCCGTTCGACCACAACATCTGGGTCATCTGCGGTGAAGGCGATATCGAAGAGGGCATCTCCGGCGAAGCCGCCTCCCTCGCCGCCAACCAGCAGCTCGGTAACCTGACCGTGATCTTCGATGCCAACCGCATCCAGATCGAAGGCGACACCAACCTGGTGCTGGCCGAGGACGTGCTCAAGCGCTTCCAGGCCTACGGCTGGTACACCGACGAGTTCAGCTTCATCCAGCCTGACGGCTCCTACAAGGAGGACGTCGAGGGCCTGGCCGACACCATCGCCAAGGCCCGCGCCGCCGCCCCGAACCAGCCGAAGCTCATCAAGGTCGACACCCTGATCGCATGGCCGACCCCGGGCAAGACCAACGACCCGTCCTCCCACGGCTCCAAGCTGGGCGCCGAGGCCGTCGCCGGCCTCAAGAAGCTCCTCGGCTACGACCCGGAGGAGTCCTTCCACGTTGACGAAGAGGCCCTCGCCCACGCCCGCAAGGTCGCCGAGCGCGGTCTCGAAGCCCACAAGGAATGGGACGAGAAGTACGACGCATGGCGCAAGGCCAACCCGGACAAGGCTGCCCTGTACGACCGCATCAAGGCCGGCGAGCTTCCGGAAGGCTTCGACAAGGCCATCGACGACCTCGAGGCCACTTTCGAAGTCGGCAAGAACGTCGCCACCCGTGGCGCTTCCGGCTCCACTCTGAACGCCATCGCAGCCGTCATGCCGGAACTCTGGGGCGGCTCCGCCGACCTCGGCGGCTCCAACAAGACCGACCTCAAGGGCGCTGAGACCTTCGCCCCGGCTGAGTGCGCCACCAAGCAGTGGCCGAACTGCAGCAAGTACGGCCGTCAGCTCCACTTCGGCGTGCGCGAGTTCACCATGGGCACCATCACCAACGGCATCCTGCTGGGCTCCCACACCCGTCCGTACGGCGGCACCTTCTTCATGTTCTCCGATTACGAGCGTTCCGCCGTGCGTCTGGCCGCTCTCATGCAGATTCCGAACCTGTACGTGTGGTCCCACGACTCCGTCGCAGTCGGCGAAGATGGCCCGACCCACCAGCCGGTGGAGCATCTGGCTTCCTTCCGCGCCATCCCGCAGCTCGAGGTCGCTCGTCCGGCCGACGCTTACGAGACCGCTGAAGCCTACCGTTACTTCTTCGAGAAGAAGAACACCCTGCCGACCGCTATGGTTCTGACCCGTCAGGGCGTCCCGGTTCTCGCCGAGACCGCTGAGAAGGCCAAGGACGGCGTGAAGAAGGGCGCTTACGTGCTCGTTGACACCGAGGGCACCCCGGACGTCATCATCATGGCCACCGGTTCCGAAGTCCAGTGGGCTGTGTCCGCTGCCAAGACCCTGGCCGGCGAGGGCATCAAGGCCCGCGTCGTGTCCGTGCCGTGCGTGGAATGGTTCGAGGAGCAGGACGCCGAATACAAGGAGGCCGTGCTTCCGGCCGCCGTCAAGGCCCGCGTCTCCGTCGAGGCCGGCGTTGCCATGCCGTGGTACAAGTACCTCGGCTCCTACGGCAAGCCGGTGTCCATCGAGCAGTTCGGCCTGCAGGGTGATGGCGCTCAGAACATGATCGATCTGGGCATCACCGCCGAGCACGTTGTGGAAGCCGCCAAGGCCTCCATCGCGGAAGTCGAAGCCGCCAAGTGATGATACGGGGAGGGACACGACAGCATGTGCCCCTCCCCTTTCACCGATAAACAAGATTTGATCCAAAAAGGTATCAAGGAGAAAAAACAATGACTGAAGCAACTCAGCGCACCTCTGACTCCGGTGTCTCGATCTGGCTGGACGACCTGTCCCGCTCCCGCATCGAGTCCGGCTCTCTGCAGGATCTCATCGCCAACAAGAACGTTGTCGGCGTGACCACCAACCCGTCCATCTTCCAGAAGGCTCTGCACGAGGTCGGCCCGTACGATCCGCAGCTGAAGGAACTGGGCAAGGTCGACGTTGAGACCGCCGTGCGCGAGCTCACCACCACCGACGTGCGCAACGCCACCGACATCTTCCGTGAGGTTGCCGAGAAGTCCGATTTCGTTGACGGCCGCGTCTCCATCGAAGTGGATCCGCGTCTGGCTCACGAGACCGAGGCCACCGAGAAGCAGGCCGAGGAACTCTGGGCCAAGGTGAACCGTCCGAACGCCATGATCAAGATTCCGGCCACCCTCGAAGGCCTGCCGGCAATCACCGCCACCCTGGCCAAGGGCATCTCCGTGAACGTCACCCTGATCTTCTCCCTGGAGCGTTACGAGCAGGTCATCGACGCCTACATCGAGGGCATCGCCCAGGCTGACGCCAACGGCCACGACCTGAAGCACATCGGCTCCGTCGCTTCCTTCTTCGTCTCCCGCGTGGACACCGCTGTGGACAAGCTGCTGGAAGCCAACGGCTCCGACGAAGCCAAGGCTCTCGAGGGCAAGGCCGCTGTGGCCAACGCTCGCCTGGCTTACGAGCTGTTCGAGAACAAGTTCGCCAACGATCCGCGTTGGGCTGCTCTTGAAGCCAAGGGTGCCAAGAAGCAGCGTCCGCTGTGGGCCTCCACCGGCACCAAGAACGCCGCCTACTCCGACTGCAAGTACGTCGACGAGCTCGTTGCTCCGTTCGTCGTCAACACCATGCCGGAGAAGACCCTGAACGCTCTCGCCGATCACGGCAATGGCGCTCCGTCCATCAAGGGCACCTACGAAGAGTCCCACGCCATCATGAACAAGCTCGCCGATCTGGGCATCAACATCAAGGATGTCACCGACAAGCTGGAAGCTGACGGCGTCGCAGCCTTCATCAAGTCCTGGGACACCGTCCTCGCCGACGTCCAGGCTGGCATCGACCGCGTCAACGGCTGAATCATTCGCTGATACAGCACCGTTGAACGGATAAAAGCCGAGAGGTCTCCATCTTTTGATGGAGACCTCTTTTTCGTATGCCGAAATAATACGCGCAGAAGACATGCGGAAAGACAAAAAGGCCGCGATATCAAATCGCGGCCATAATCGAAAGAAAAGCGAACCGAAAATCAAGCCTGCCAATACGTGCTGAAGAAGTCGCCGATTTCGCCGATGGTCTCCTTCAACATGCTGATGCGAGGCAGATAGACCACACGGAAGTGGTCCGGCTCCTGCCAGTTGAACGCACCGCCGTGGCTGATGAGGATATGCTTGTCATGCAGCAGGTCAAGCGCGAACTGCTCATCGGAATGGATGTTGAACTTCTTCACATCGATCTTCGGGAAGATGTAGAACGCCGCTTTCGGTTTGACCGCGGTGATGCCTGGAATATCGTTGAGCATGTTGTACACCAACTCGCGCTGATCGTAGATGCGGCCGCCGGGCACCAGATAATCCTTGACGCTTTGATGGCCGCCCAATGCGGTCTGCACCACCGACTGCGCAGGCACGTTCGAGCACATACGCATGTTGGCCAGCATGTTCAGACCCTCGATGTAATCCTTGGCGAGACGCTTGTTGCCGCTCAGCACCATCCAGCCGACACGCCAGCCGGCGATCATATGGGACTTCGACAATCCGGAGAACGTCACGCAGAACAGGTCAGGCGCAAGGGACGCGATGGAGATGTGCTCCAACCCATCCATGACCAGACGGTCGTAGATCTCATCCGAGAAGATCATGAGCTGGTGCTCTCGCGCAAGATCGACAATCTGCTGAAGCACTTCCTTCGGATACAGCGCGCCGGTCGGATTGTTCGGATTGATGATGACGATCGCCTTGGTCTTGTCGGTAATCTTGGAACGCATGTCGTCGATGTCCGGATACCATTCGGAATCCTCATCGCAGACGTAATGCACCGCGGTTCCGCCGGCCAGATTCACGCAAGCTGTCCACAGCGGATAATCCGGCGACGGCACGAGTACCTCGTCGCCGTTGTCCAGCAACGCGGATAAGGACAGGTTGATAAGTTCGCTGACGCCGTTGCCGGTGTAGATGTCGTCGATGGACACGTTGGGGATGTTCTTCAGCTGCGCATACTGCATGATGGCTTTGCGCGCGGAGAACAGGCCCTTCGACGGCGAATAGCCTTCCGTGTCGGGCAGCTGCTGCGACATGTCGTAGACCACTTCATCCGGCGTGCGGAAGCCGAACGGTGCCGGATTGCCGATATTGAGTTTCAGGATGTGCGTGCCGGCGGCCTCCATGCGCGCGGCCTCGTCGGCGACCGGTCCACGGACGTCGTACAGCACGTTGTCGAGCTTGTGGGATTTCGTAAAAGTGCGCATGGTTCTTCCTTCTGTCGGTTGCTCGGATGCATCGTCAACATGGTCGGGCTGTTCACCGGCAAAATCCGGCAAAATCGCGGCATGCTCTTCCATGGGAACATCCTTGCCCATCAGCCAATCCTCGTTGACCCGCAGATACGCGGCAAGGAAATGCGCGATATCGGCACGGGGAACGGTTTTGCCACTGACGTATTGGCTCATATGGCTTTTGCCGAGCTTGATATTGAACTTTTCCGCAGCATGAACGAAATCAATCTGTTTAAGCTCGCGTAATGCCATGGCATCATTCAATCTGGTCGAGAATGATTCCGTCATGCCTATCCTTCCAGTTCAATTTAAACAAAAGCTAGTTCAAAGAATAGCACGACAGGGCACCAAGAAAGACAAAGAGTTCAATTTTGGTGGATGTGTTTCATGCCGCTGCATGAATGAGTTCAATTCCGTGAAAAGACTCCATGTGGGGGGGGCGGTCAAAGCAGATTGTTCTCAACCCATTGGGCCACGCCGTCATCGTTGTTCGAAGGGCAGATCTCATCGGCGATTTTCAACACGTCAGGATTCGCGTTGGCCACGGCCACTCCCCTGCCGGATTCACGAAGCATGGCGATGTCCACCAAATCGTCGCCGAATGAGACGGTCCGTGACAACGGCGTCGACATGCGATCGGCGAGGATGCTCAATGCATGCTCCTTATTGGCCTGCGGATTCATCAGCATCCACAGCGAGCCTTCGGAGATATGCACGTCGAAATCGTCGGGGATGAGCCGTCCCACACGCTTCCACTGCTCCTCGTTCGGGAACAGGATCAGCTTGTCCGCGGTGCCGTCCGGAACGTCATCGAAATCCGTGTATCGCCAGGTCTGCGTCTTCCAGTATTTCGTGACGTCGAAATTCGTGTACCTGACATCATCCATGACGATGCCCACTTCCATGTCAGGCAGTTCCTCCAGCAGGTACTTGCAGACCTCGCAGGCCCTTTTCGAAGAGAATCCGATCTTCTGCAGATGTCCGTCCTTCGGCAGTGTCGGTGAGGTGAGCATATCGTAATCGGACGAGACGGGGTTGAAATCCAACAGCGCCCCGTTGAGATAGGCGACGGCGTCAACCGGAAGCTTCTGCACGAACGAGTAGCCGGTGCTGACCGGTCGCGCGGTCTCCACCACGAATTTGATGCCGGCGTCGTGCATGCGGTTGATGCTGTCAATGGATCGTTGCGTCAGGAAACGGTCCTCGAAAGTCTTTCCGTCGTGCAGCAGTGTGCCGTCCAGATCGGCGACGACCATGGTCACGTCATCATATGTGTTGTTTGTCGAAGTCATTTGAATCCTTTGCGGGAGCAATCTAGCCGGAGACAAGTTTGGCCCATGACCGTGAAGCCGGTCATGGGCCAAACCAAATTACGTCAATCAGATGAGGTTGAATTTCGTCATCAGACCGAGGGCGATGATGATGGCCACCCACAGCAATGCGATGATGACGGTCCAACGGTTCAGGTTCTTTTCCGCGACACCGGAGGAACCCGCATTCTGGGTGAGTCCGCCGCCGAACATGTCGGACAAACCGCCGCCCTTACCCTTGTGCATAAGGATAAGCAAGGTGAGCAAGAGGCTGAGGATGACAAGAAGAATCTGCAGCACAAGCTTGACAGTAGCCATAGCGGACACGGGTGAACCTCCAGTTCGTAAACACTGTTTCTGATAATAGCGCATGGTGTTGAAAAAATCGAGCGTCCAACCATGCTTTTTAAAAGTTTTCAGGCGGTTGTTTCCAATGTCAGCTTGCAGATGCGTGTGAGTTCATCGACCTTCAACGCGGAGCCGCCGATCAGGAAGCCGTCCACATCCGGCTCGTTGATCAGTTCCACCGCGTTTTTCGAGGACACCGAACCGCCGTACAGGATTCGCACCGTTTCGCCGACCCGTGTTCCGAACGTATCGGACAGGTCGTTTCGGATCGCCCTGGCCGCGTCCTGTGCCGACTGAGGCGTAGCCACCATGCCGGTGCCGATCGCCCATACCGGCTCGTACGCCACAATCAGCTTCGCGGCCTCCTCATCGGACAGGTCCCGCGTCACGTCGTGCACCTGGCCGACCGCGAAATCGAGCTCTATGCCTTTGCGCCGTTCCTCGTAGCTTTCTCCGACGCAAAGTATCGGCTGCATGCCGGCAGCAAGCACGGCCCTCACCTGGTCGACGATGTTCGCGTCGTCTTCGGGATGGTATTTGCGTCGTTCCGAATGGCCGACGATCACGTACGAGCAGCCGAGATGGGCGATCATATCGGCGGAGACGTCGCCGGTGAACGCTCCCTGCGAGGTGACTGAGACGGCTTGGGCCCCGTAGCGGATTTTCAGATTGTCCGATTCGACGGCGACCTGCACGCTGCGGAGTGAGGTGAATGACGGCATCAATGCGATTTCGCAACGTTTGTAGTCGAAATGGATGGACCGAAGATTCCATGCAAGCTGCTGTACGAAATACGTCGCTTCAAGATGATCGAAATTCATCTTCCAGTTTCCGGCCACCAAAGGAATCCGTTTCGGCCCCATAATATTCGTCGTCTCCCGTCCGTGCTCGTCAAAGCGAAAGGTCGTTCTTGTGACATTGTATGCGAAATACGCAAAAGGTGCTCCCCCACCCACTGATGAGGAAGCACCCCTTCATGATTCTGAGATCAGTCGAGCACCTTCAGGCCCGGCAGTTCCTTGCCCTCGAGGAACTCGAGGGAGGCGCCGCCACCGGTGGAGATGTGCGAGAAGCCATCCTCCGGGAAGCCGAGGTTGCGCACTGCGGAAGCGGAATCGCCACCACCGACGATGGTGAATGCGCCGGCAGCAGTGGCATCGACGAGAGCCTGGGCCACGGCCTTGGTGCCTTCAGCGAAGGTCGGGACCTCGAACACGCCCATCGGGCCGTTCCACACGACGGTCTTGGAATCGACGATCT
>OGRR01001651.1_pt1 | contig 13437 bp, 8 predicted proteins | sample 1553511 | NCBI WGS metagenome assembly OGRR01 (sample SAMEA2580040, study PRJEB22360) | human gut metagenome | biome: human gut; feature: human-associated habitat; material: faeces | place: Denmark | collected 2008/2010 | reverse complement strand
ATTCCGCTGAGCCGGAGCAGCTTGCCGCGCTGCGGCAGCTGGCCGGGGAAAACGGAGACCTTGCCGGGGTGCTCTATCTGGGCAGCGTCCCGGAGCGCACCACCGATGTGCGTGCCGTGCTGGACAGCTTACCGGAACAGCCGTGGCAGTTTGTTGCGGACATCCCGGCAGACCGCTGGGTCACAGCGCCGGGCGGCGGGCGGGAGCTGTACTGCATCTTTGCCGTGCGCAGGGAGGATACACTTTTTGTCTATGAAAAGCAGGATCCTCAGTACCCGAACGAGACGGGCAAGGAGCTTTACGGCAGGCAGGGTGGCCAGCCCATTCTGCTGCTGTGCAACGGCAGCAGGGAGGACACCGACACCATGGTAACGGTCTATTGCAGCACCGGACGCCCGCTGGACTGGAACCCGCAGCTTTCCGCCGAGACCAGCCGCCCTGTGCTGGTGGAGGGCGTAGACGATTTTTCCCAACACCCAACGCCCGGCGCTGCCCCCTGAGGTGCGCCCCGGCAGGGCATGAGAAAGGAGAACCTATGAAAAAGATCAAACTTTTGGCAGCCCTGCTGGCGCTGACCATCGGCCTTGCAGGCTGCGGCGGGTCGTCCAAGGGCGGCAGCCCGGCCAGCTCAGCGTCCAAAAATAAGCTGGACGGCGACAATATGACCGCACCCAGCACCCAAGAGCAGGAATACGAAGAGCCGGAGGACGTGGCCTATATGCGCCTTCTGGCAGGGGAGGACGAATACCGCGCCTGTGTGCTGTATCTGGGCGGCTCCTACGAGGTGACCACCGATGTGCAGAAGGTGCTGGACAGCCAGACCGATCTGCGGGATCTGTGGGGCTTCGTCTATGACATCCCGCAGGATCACTGGGTCGTGGCACCGGATGGCGGGTGCGACCTGTACTGCATCTTCCCGCAGGACCCGGATGCCACCCTGTTCGTCTACGAGACGAGCCTGACAGACGATGCCGAAAACCCGCTCCAGCGCGGCAAACAGCTTTATTACAGCGAGGACGGCCAGCCCATCCTGCTGCTGTGCAACATCAGCGATATCGCCCCCAACACCGAGGTGGAGCTGTACCCCAGCACCGGCGAAGAGCTGGTATTCAGCCCCTTCCTTTCCGGCGAGAACGGCCATGTGGTGGAAGCCGAGGGCGTGTGCGATTTTACCATCTACCCAGAGGGGGACGACTGGGAGACCGACACCAGTCCGTGGTCGCTGGAAGGCAACTGGCTGGAGATCGCTCGCGACACTGACGAGGGCTATTCTGAGACCGACCCCGCAGACGCCGACCGGATGTGCTTTTTGCCCACAGACGCCGACACCGAGGGCAGCCAGCTGCCCTTCACCGCCAGCTACATCACCCCCTATCCGGAGCTGAATGTGGAGGAAGCGGACCTGTTCTATCAGGAGGGCACCCCGGAGGTACCCTTCCGTTCCAATCAGGAGTGGTACGCTACCTTTACCGGGGAGGACGGCTCCCGCTACGCCGTCACGCTGGAGGACGAGGACACCCTTGCCCTGAAGTTCTATCTGGACGGCCAGGAGAGCTACCTGAGCCTTGTCAATACTGTCTACTTTGCACGGCAGGAGGCCATGGGGTGACCACCGCCGCCGACCCACACCGGGAGGAATGCACCATGAAACACACCAAAAAGATCACCATCCTCCACTCCAATGATCTGCACGGAGACTTTCTGGCAGAGCAGGTGGACGAAAAACTGGTGGGCGGCGTTTCCATGCTGTCCGGCTACATCGAAAAGGTGCGGGCAGAACAGCCCAACACCATCTACGCCATTGCGGGCGATATGTTCCGGGGCTCGGTCATCGATTCGGAGTACAAGGGGCTTTCCACCATCGAGATCATGAACGCCCTTGCCCCGGACATCGTCACCATCGGCAACCATGAGGTGGATTACGGCATCGCACACCTACTGTTCATCGAAAAATGTGCCCGGTTCCCCATCATCAACGCCAACCTCTACATCAAAAACACCCCCACACGGCTGTTCACCCCCTACAAGATCCTGCGGATGGACGGCATGAACATCCTGTTCATCGGCATCATCACCCAGGACGTCATCAACCAGACCAAGTCCGAATCTCTGGTGGGATCCTTTGTGGACACCGCCGCCGCTGCCGCCGAGGTGGGCAAGATCTGCAACGCCCACAACAGCATCGACATTGATTTTACCGTGCTGCTGACCCACATCGGCTTTGAGGAGGACAAGCACCTGGCCCGCCAGCTGGACCCGGCCTGGGGGGTGGACCTGATCATCGGCGGGCACAGCCACACCCTGCCAGAGCACGCAGTAGAGGAAAACGGCGTGGTCATTGCACAGGCGGGCACCGGCACCGACCAGATCGGGCGCTTTGACATCATTGTGGACACGGACAACAACTGCATCGATTCCTACACATGGCACACGGTGCCCATCTGCGCCGAGACCTGCCCCCGCAACCCCGCCATGGAGCAGGTGCTGCACCGCTTCACCAGTCAGGTGGATGAAAAGTACAGCCACATCGTGGCGCACTTCCGCCGGGAGCTGACCCACCCGGAGCGCACCCGGGAGACCGAGCTGGGCAACCTGTTTGCGGACATCTTCACCCGCAGCCTTGGCATTGATATTATGCTCATCGGCTCCGGCAGTATCCGGGCCGAAAAGCTGGGCCCCATTGTCACCTACGGCGACCTCATCGAGGGCTTCCCCTACGATGACGGCGTGTTCATGTTCAAGGTGACAGGCCAGCAGCTGCGCCAGATGCTCCACTACATGCTGCGGGAGGAGGCCTACACCGGCCACACCGAGTTCTACCAGCTGCCCTCCACCCTGCGGCTGCGCTACGACCGCACCAAGGGCGACTTTGATTACTTTACCTACTGCGGCAAGGAGGTGGGCAAGGAGATCGGCGACGATGCCCTGTTCACCGTGGGGCTGCAGAACTACCACTTCAAAAACATCGAGAGTTTTTTCAACATCTCCTACGATACCATCTGCAAGCTCCAGAAGCCCCGCAGCGTGGCAACCTCCTGTCAGGATATCCTGATGGAGTATTTCCGGGAGCACGAGATGGTGGACGCCGCCGTGGACGGCAGAATGACCATTCTGCCCTCTACCGTGCAGACTGGCTGACCCCCGCAGAGTCAAAAACATGGTTTCGCCCCGCAAAATCTGCGGGGAACACTTTGCAAACAGAAAGGAGCACCCCATGAAATAACGATTCTCAAAACGAACACGCCTTGTCAGTGCCCTTTTGACGCTGGCTACGTTCTGACCGGTGTCCGCACACCGGAGAACAATCTGCGGACAGAGCACCCCATCGAAAAGAAGGCAGAACGGGAGAATGAGGATCCGAACTCCCGCGCAGTTTCATTACACCAAGGGGAACGCTCGCACCGCACATTTGCAGCAGGCATCCCAACGAAACGCACCCGAACCGGATGCAGACTGCGGCAAAAGGATGATATGACCAAGGAAAGGAGGACAGTACGCCCACAACCCCCCTAAGACAACTGCCAAAAGGAGGTAAGAAAATGAAAAAGCGAATTTATCGGATCCTGTCGATCGTCCTGTGTTTACAGCTGGTCTTCGGTCTGATCCCGATCGGATTCGATCACGACCACGAGGGCTTGATGCTCACGGCGCATGCATGGGATGTGGAGAGCACCTGCGAGTTCTGCGGCAGCTTCATCGCAGACGATTACATCTGCGACTGCGGAGAAGGCGGCGACCACTGCTCGGCAGAAAGCGGACGCGACTGCTACGAAGAGAACCACTGCAGTAACTGCTTGAGCGGTGTTGGCGAGGCTAACATCTGCGGAAACTGCGGGGCAGGCTGCAAAAACTGCGCCGAGATCTGCGAGGGCTGCGGGATAAGCTGTGAGAACTGCTGCGAACGGTTTTGCCAACTCTGCGGCTTGTGCTTCCCCTGCGTGGAAGGTTACGGCTGGTGCTACACCTGCGATGTCTGCGGAAACTGTACGACCGTCTGTTTCTGCGAGGAAGGCTGTGCAGAGTGTACCAATGTCTGCCCCTCATGTGCCGAGAGCTGTGGCATCTGTGGGGATGCGTTCTGCGAAGAATGCGGACGCTGCAAGCACTGTGCGGACGGCAACGGCTGGTGCAGCAACTGCAGCATCTGCGGTGACTGTAAGGTCACCTGCTTCGAAGGCGATGGCTGCACCGAGTGCACGAATGTCTGTCCGGACTGCACCGAGCACTGCGGCAACTGCTGGGACGAGTTCTGCCCGGAGTGCGGTGTGTGCTCCGCCTGCACAGGCTCGGCCTGTCAGAGCTGCGGCATGTGTGAACACTGTGCGGAGCTCATCTGCTACTGCGGACAGACCTGCACCAGCTGCGGCGATGTCTGTCTGGCCTGCGGCGAGCAGTGTGAGAAATGCAGCGAGGAAATGTGCGGTTATTGTGACCGCTGCAAGAACTGTGCGGGAGGCTATGGCTGGTGCAGCGACTGCAACAACTGCGGCGACTGCGTGACCGTCTGCATCTGCGACGAAGGCTGCTCGGATTGTACGAAGGTCTGCCCGGAATGCGGTGAACATTGCGGAAAATGCTGGGATGATATCTGCCCGAACTGTGGGATCTGCTCCGACTGCGCCGACGGATACTGTACCAGCTGCGGCATGTGCTCCGAGTGTACCCTGATCTGCAAGGAATGCGGCGATGCGTGTCTGGACTGTGCAAGCGAATGGTGCGGCAACTGTGAGCTGTGCGGCGACTGCGTGGATTGGATCTGCCCCAACATCGACCATTGCTCCAACTGCCTCAGCGGCGATGGCACTCACTGCGAATCGTGCGGCACGTGCAAGTACTGCGTCACCCTTTGCACCGAGTGCATGGCGATCTGCGATGATTGCACTGATCTCTGCCCGAGGTGCCTGACCTGCGAAGGCTGCTCGGAGAGCACCTGCCCGAACTGCGACCTTTGCAATGATTGTGCCGAAAACTACTGCGGCAACTGCGGCATGTGCTCCGAGTGCACCCTGATCTGCAAGGAATGCGGCGATGCGTGTCTGGACTGTGCAAGCGAATGGTGCGGCAACTGTGAGCTGTGCGGCGACTGCGTGGATTGGATCTGCCCCAACATCGACCATTGCTCCAACTGCCTCAGCGGCGATGGCACTCACTGCGAATCGTGCGGCACATGCAAGTACTGCGTCACCCTTTGCACCGAGTGCATGGCGATCTGCGATGAGTGCATCGACTTCTGCACGAAGTGTCTGACCTGTGCGGATTGCTCGGAGTATCTCTGCCCGGACTGCGGCCGCTGTGACGAGTGCGTGGATCAGTTCTGCCATGACTGTGGAACGTGCAGTGACTGCACGGTGATCTGCAAGGAATGCGGAGAGATCTGCCGGGACTGCACAGACATGTGCCCCAACTGCGATGTTTGCCGGGACTGCGTAGGCGGCGAGCTCTGCCCCGAGTGTGGGGAATGCGAGAACTGCGGCAAGCACTGTCAGGGCTGCGGCACCTGCGAAAACTGCAAGGACATCTGCCCTGACTGCGAGGAGCACTGTGCAAACTGTGCGGTCATGTGCCCGGACTGCACCCGGTGCGAGGACTGCGTGGAGGACTTCTGCCCCAACTGCGGGACCTGTGCGGAGTGTGCCAGGGACGACAACGGAATGTGTGACGACTGCCATTACTGCGGCAACTGTGCAACGCTGTGCACGGACTGTGCTGCCCTCTGCAGGGACTGCGCCCAGACCTGTGCGACCTGCGGCATCTGCGAGCAGTGCGAGGCGTTCTGCGACAGCTGCGAGCTGTGCGTGGTCTGCTGCACGGACGTGAGCAGCAGCTATGGCTGCAGCCACGGCATCTGCGTGGAAAGCGACGAGTGGAAGACGCATTACTGCACGGCGGGCGGACACTGCACCACCACATTGGGAGAACAGGACTATGATGATGACGAGCATTGGTACTGGTGCGGAGATGGCTGCACAGCCAAAGTTAATGTGGAACCCCATGTGTTCAGCAGTGCAGAGATCACAACGCAGCCCACAAAAACGGACGAAGGCGTTTTGACCTACTACTGTGATTGCGGCTACTCCAAAACAGAAACGATCCCCGTCATCACCGAGGAAGGCCATACCCATCACTGTGTGCCTGCCGTGGTTGCGGCTACCTGCACCAGCGGCGGCTATACCGTTTACACCTGCGAATGCGGCTACAGCTACCGTGCCAACGAAACGCCCGCTCTGGGTCATACCTATGAGTACCAGAAGGACGCCGGCGGTCACTGGCTGAAGTGCAGCTTCTGCACCGATGAAAAACCGGCCGCCGCACACAAGTTCGGTGCGTGGACCGTGACAAAGGATGCAACCTATACACAACCCGGAACGAAGCAGCGCACCTGCCTGATCTGCGGGTATGCGGACGAGGCAGAGATCCCTGTGATCGGACATGCGGGCCATTTTGTCATCTCGTTTGAAGGCACTGATATTGGCGATATGCTGAGCGTCGGAGCCAGCCACAAGGTCCCGGAACTGCCCGTGCTGCCGCCAAAGGAGGAAGGCAACCTCTTTGATGGCTGGACGGATCAAAAAACGGGTGCGCCTGTGAAGGCAGGCGATGTTCTGACCGGAGACATCGTGCTGACCCCGGTCTGGAAGGACTGCGGCGATGGCAGCCATACGGACAGCGATCACGATCTTGTCTGCGACGACTGCGGTAAAAAGCTCCCTGCTCCAGTAAGCTATCTCATTCTGGAGGGCGCAAACAGCACATGGAGAAAGGGCAGCCTGACCGGGCTGTCGTTCCGATCCAGTGCTGACGTTGCAAAGTTTGATGGTGTCACAGTGGATGGAACTGCGATCGGCGCAGGGTGCTACTCGGCGGAACTGGGCAGCACAGGGATCACGCTGCGAGCAGAGTATCTGGAAACGCTGCCGGCAGGTTCTCACACGCTGGTCATCAAAGCCATTGATGGCACGGCAGATACAAGTTTCACGGTGCTGGAGGCGGAGACTGCAGAGCCGGGCGGCTCCAACGTTGTGGACGCGGATCTCTTCGCACTTGACCAGCCCTGCACCCGTGCACAGATCATCTACCTGCTGTGGCGTGCAGCCGGTTCTCCTGAACCGAAGGCGATGAGCAGCCTCGTGGATGTTCCTGCGGATGCCTACTACGCAAAGGCTGTGGCGTGGGCCGTGGAAACCGGCATCGTTGCAGGCACAAGCGAAACCACGTTTGGCCCGGATGATCCCTGCACCCGTGCACAGATCATCTTCCTGCTGTGGTGTGCAGCCGGTTCTCCCGAACCGAAGGCGATGAGCAGCTTTGTGGATGTTCCCGCGGATGCCTACTACGCAAAGGCTGTGGCGTGGGCCGTGGAAACCGGCATCGTTGCAGGCACAAGCGAAACCACGTTTGGTCCGGATGAGATCTGCATCTGTGCACAGGCACTTGATGCTTTCCATCGCGTGAATCCCGAATGATGCGGGTGGAGCATTCTGGCCTGACCAGATGGCGAAAGCGCAGTGTTACCGACAAACTCCATAAGTAAATGAAGAAACGGCGCAGCGGACGGGCATTTGCCCTGAAGCTGCGCTGTTCCTTTTTGCACGCTGCCCGGGGGCAGCCTCTCCCTGTTTCTGCCGCAGGCAGCGGTCGCCGTTGTTGCACCGGGGCTTTTGTTGCCCCGCCTGCGGCGGTGCCGTGTTGTTCGAATCCCTCTAGGTCCCAAAGCCAGCGCGTGACTTATGTGTACGCAAAAAAGCAGTATCCCCGGTAGACATTCCTAGTGGTTGGGACCCACGGGCTAGGGGCTGTTGCAAAATAGCCCCAAACAAAAAATGAGATAGACTTCCCCGAAAGGGGTTGCCTATCTCATTTTTTCGTTGTAAGCTGAAACTGCAATGAACCAACTACAACATGAACCGTATCCTTGACTTTCCTTTCGTTTTGTGCCTAAGCAGAGGAGCGTTTTGCCCTGCATCCCTCCTGAACATCCCTCCAATTTCCATTTGGGCGGTCCAAACCGAAAAAACAGAGTAGAGGAAAAACGCATCGAAAAATCGTGGATATTTCAAATTATTGTTCGTTGAGGCGTGAATTTTGCCTTTGCACAGTGGGAACCAGATATCACTAGCTATCACTGGATGACACCAGATGGAAGATGCGGATAAAAACTCAAAATCCCTTGTGCTAATAACAACGTGTGGGTTCGACCCCCACCACCGGCACCATAGAAGAACTCTGATTGGGATACCATCAGGGTTCTTCTTTTTTGCACCCTCCCGATTGAAGAAGTACCTGCAGCAAAGAGCTTTCAGACTTCTCGCACATAAATACAAAATTAAAAAGCCTCGGCAGAGCGATCTGTCGGGGCTTTTCGTGCTTTTGGGGCGGATGGCTGCCGCTTCCCACTTGGTGATGGTGTGAAGCAAGGTGCATAACACGTTGAGATGCTCTCTGAGCCAGTAGAGCGCATCGTTTTTGTTCTTCTGTCTCTGATGCAGCTGATCCTGTTATACGCTCGCCCTTACTCCTCTGCGAAGTCGAATTCGTCCTTGAATTTCTCCTTGAAGATCTCAAATACTGCGTCAAGCACGTTCTGATCTTCAACGCCGACATAGCTTTCTTCGTCGGGGTCCTCTGTCGATTCAACCTTGAGGATAACGACTTCGCCAGGATCGTCCGGGGCGTCCTCTACCGGAAAAAGCACAACATATTCAGCCCCATCCAGCTCAACAAGATCCAGAAACTCGAACTCCGTCGAGACACCATCCTCATCGTTAAGAACAATAATATTATCTCGTTCGTCCATCAATCTTTCTCCTTTCTCTTTTCAACTACCATCGTCAATGACAGATAAAATACACGCAACTACTGCATTTGCAACTATACGGCGGTGTAGGCATTCCTCTGACACGGCACCACCATAAATTGGCTCCACATCAGCTGTGGATGATCCACCGATTGTACTGCAATATCTTTCCTCATCATTATACCACAATTTCGTTTACTTGTCGAGGTTTCAGCTCAACTCGTTCTGGAGATAAAAGTGCACCCGGTCAGCCTGACTGAGGCTGCGTCCGTGCAGAAAGTCCTTGGCTTTTGCGATCAGCTCATCCAGCGAATACACGGGGAAGAAGCCGCAGCTCTTGAAGCCAAAAGCCTCTGTGCCGTCGGGCGAGATCATGCAGTTGCAGGCAGCAAGATACCGCTCAAAGGTGCCGCACTCGGTATCATATTGGTACAGATAGGTGGTAAAGCCAAATGCGGTGCCGCTCATGACCCGGACAGTTCCAGAATCCGGGTCTGAAAAGAGATCCTTGATGGAATCGATGGCATATCGGTCTACCTGCAGGATCTTCTGCTCAGGAATGCTCCAGAGGGTCAGGTGGTGATCATCTCCCCAAACCACCAGCAGATCATTCCTTAAAAACACAAACTCAAAATCCCTTGTGCTAATAACACGTGTGGGTTCGACCCCCACCACCGGCATCCGAAGCAGCCTGGAATCGAACGATTCCGGGCTGCTTTTCTTTTTTCAGAAAACGCTACACCGCAACCGCCTGGGCACCCTGTACTGCCACGAGGGCGACTGGAGCTGGATCTACTTTTTCAACGGCCAGTGTGCTGACGCCGCAGGCACCGCGCTCTGGCAGTGGCTGGGGCAGCAGCGGCGCTGAACATTTTTTGTCAAAAAGCATTGACAACTGCCAATGCGCATGATAGAATCACAGATGATTTTGAGAGACGACGCAGAACAGGGTCTTTTCAAAGCAATTTTCCCATGGACCGCCCAGCGGGGCTAAGGCCATACGGACAGCCGGGTCCACTGCCGACCGGCGGCACAGCCGCCATTATTGATTGAGTGTAGCAGCTCAAATTTTATAAGTTGGTTCCTTTACAACCATGAAATTGCGCAGTCAGTGTGCAGACTTGTGAAACGGTCAATAAAGAGCAGTAAAAGCAGAATTGCTATATAGACTCTCATAATCCCGTCTTTTTGAATCATGCGAAGCGGCCTTTGTACTCTGGTGTTTCTTCCGGGGGTCTTTGGCGGCGCATTCAAATGCTTTTCAAAGCGCAAGTCTGCACTTTTTGTGCGGTACTTGCGCTTTTTTGTTTGCATCGGGATCAGGGACGGAGGAAAAAACATGAGTGAGAACCGAACACGGTTCCGGCTGAACCAGAACCGTGCGCCCATCTATGAAGCGCTGGAACAGTTCCGCAAAATGCGGGTGGTGCCCTTTGATGTGCCCGGCCACAAGCGAGGCCGCGGCAACCCGGAGCTGACCGCCTTTCTGGGCCAGCAGTGCGTGGGCGTGGATGTGAACAGCATGAAGCCGCTGGATAATCTCTGCCACCCGGTATCGGTCATCCGGGAAGCAGAGGAGCTGGCCGCGGATGCCTTTGGCGCTGCCCACGCGTTCCTCATGGTGGGCGGTACCACCAGCAGTGTGCAGAGCATGGTGCTTACCGCCTGCAAGCGCGGCGATGAGATCATTCTGCCCCGCAATGTGCACCGCAGTGTGCTGAACGCACTGGTACTGTGCGGCGCGGTGCCGGTGTATGTGAACCCCGAGGTGGACAAGCGCCTTGGCATCTCGCTGGGCATGAAGCGGGAACAGGTGGAAAAGGCCATTAAAGAGCATCCGAATGCTGTGGCTGTGCTGGTGAATAACCCCACCTACTACGGCATCTGCTCTGACCTGCGCGCCATCGTAAAAATGGCCCACGATGCCGGGATGCTCTGCCTTGCGGACGAAGCCCATGGCACCCACTTCTACTTTGGCGGCGGCCTGCCGGTGTCTGCCATGGCGGCAGGGGCTGATATGGCATCCGTCTCCATGCACAAGAGCGGCGGCAGTTTAACACAGTCCAGCCTGCTGCTCATCGGCCCCAATGTGCACCCGGGCTATGTGCGGCAGATCATCAACCTGACCCAGACCACCTCCGGCAGCTACCTGCTCATGTCCAGTCTGGATATCTCCCGCCGCAACCTTGCGCAGCGCGGGCGGCAGGTATTCCACCAAGTGGCCGACATGGCCGAGTATGCCCGAGAGGAGATCAACGCCGTGGGCGGCTACTACGCCTTTGGCAAGGAGCTGTGCAACGGCGACTCCGTTTTTGACTTTGATACCACCAAGCTCAGCGTCCACACGCTGGATATCGGCCTTGCAGGCATTGAGGTGTACGACATCCTGCGCGATGAGTACGACATCCAGATCGAGTTCGGCGACATTGGCAACATCCTTGCCTACCTTTCCATCGGCGACCGCCCGCAGGAGGTGGAGCGTCTGGTCAGCGCATTGGCCGAGATCAAGCGCCGCTACCAGACCGACGGCTCCGGCCTGCTGAGTCAGGAATACATCGACCCCGTTGTGGCCGCCAGCCCGCAGGAAGCGTTCTATGCGCCCAAAAAGAGCCTGCCGCTCCGGGAGACCGAGGGCATGGTGTGCAGTGAGTTCGTCATGTGCTACCCGCCGGGCATTCCCATTCTGGCCCCGGGCGAGCGCATCACCAAGGAAATTTTGAACTACATCGAGTACGCCAAGGCCAAGGGCTGCAGCATGACCGGCCCCGAGGACCCGGACATCGAGCGGCTGAACGTTCTGGCATAAGGAGGGAATGCAGATGGAATTTTGGTTTTCTGAGTTTCACACCCCGGACGTGAAGCACAGCATCCGGGTGAACAAACAGCTCTACTCCAAGCAGAGCGATTACCAGCGCATCGATATTTTTGAAACGCCGGAGTTTGGCCGGGTGCTCACATTGGACGGCAATGTGATGCTGACCGAGCGCGACGAATTCATCTATGACGAGATGATCGTGCATGTGCCCATGGCGGTGCACAAGCAGGCAAAAGACATCCTTGTCATCGGTGCCGGTGACGGCGGCGTGGTGCGGGAGCTGACCCGCTACGACCGGGTGGAGCGCATCGACCTTGTGGAGATGGACCCGCAGGTGGTGGAAGCCTGCCGCGCCTTCCTGCCCAGCAACGCCTGCCGTATGGATGACCGCCGGGTGCACATCTATTTTGAGAACGCCCTCAAGTATATCCGCCGCTGCGAGGAGGAGTACGACCTCATCATCGTGGACTCCTCCGATCCGTTTGGCCCATCCGAGGGTCTGTTCACCCGCGAGTTCTACGGCAGCTGCTTCAATGCCCTGAAAGCGGACGGCATCATGGTGAACCAGCAGGGCAGCCCCTTCTATGCCGAGGATGCCAGCGCCATGCAGCGCAGCCACAAGCGCATTGCGTCCACCTTCCCCATCAGCCGAGTGTATCAGGCACACATTCCCACCTTTGCGGCTGGGTACTGGCTGTTCGGCTTTGCCAGCAAAAAGTATCATCCCATCGATGATCTGGATGCAGACGCATGGAAGGCGCTGAACATGCGCACCCGCTATTACACCGCCCGGCTGCATGTCGGCGCATTTTACCTGCCGGCATTCCTTGAGGAAATGCTGCGGGAAGTGGAGGAACACTGATGCAACCCAACATTGAAAACTTCATCGGCTGTGACAGCAGCTACCGCGCCGCCAGCATCGTGCTGTACGGTGCGCCCTACGATTCCACCACTAGCTACCGCCCGGGCGCACGGTTCGGCCCGGCGGCCATCCGACACGAAAGCTATGGTCTGGAGACCTACAGCCCCTACCAGAATGCCGACCTGACCGATTTTGACATCTTCGACAGCGGCGATCTGGAGCTGTGCTTCGGCTCCAGCGAGAGCGCCCTTGCGGACATCGAAGCCCGCGCAGAGGAGATCCTGCAGGACGGCAAGTTCCCATTGCTGCTGGGCGGTGAACATCTGGTGACGCTGGGTGCCGTGCGGGCTGCTGTGAAGAAATATCCGGATCTGCACATCGTGCACTTTGATGCCCACGCCGACCTGCGGGACGACTACCTTGGTGCAAAGCTGAGCCACGCCTGCGTGCTGCGCCGCTGCCATGAGCTGGTGGGCGACGGCCGCATCCATCAGTTCTGCATCCGCAGCGGCGACCGCGCCGAGTTCGAATTTGCAGCCCAGCACACCGAGATGCACAAATTCGATTTTACCGGCCTTGCCGAGCTGACGGAACAGCTGTGCGAGAGCAAGGTGCCCGTCTACCTGACCATCGACCTCGACTGTCTGGACCCCTCCTGCTTCCCCGGCACCGGCACGCCCGAAGCCGGCGGCGTGAGCTTTTTGCAGCTGCTGGATGCCATCCGCACCGTGACGAAAGCCAACATCGTAGCCGCAGACCTCAACGAGCTGGCTCCCACGCTGGATACCACCGGCGTTTCCACCGCCACCGCCTGCAAGGTGCTGCGCGAAACGCTGATCGCGCTGGACAAGGGCTGGCCCGGCTTTCAGGTCTGACCAAATTTGCACACATTGACATAAAGGAGAAAAATCATGAGCAAAGTTCTGATCATCGGCTGCGGCGGCGTGGCCTCCGTTGCCATCCACA
>OGRR01001633.1_pt1 | contig 13563 bp, 10 predicted proteins | sample 1553511 | NCBI WGS metagenome assembly OGRR01 (sample SAMEA2580040, study PRJEB22360) | human gut metagenome | biome: human gut; feature: human-associated habitat; material: faeces | place: Denmark | collected 2008/2010 | reverse complement strand
ACCGCAAGGCTCGCAAGGGCGACTTCCGCAAGCTGTGGATCCAGCGCATCAACGCTGCCGTCCGCGCCGAAGGCATCACCTACAACCGCTTCATCCAGGGCCTGCACCTTGCCGGCATCGAGCTGGATCGTCGCGCTCTCGCCGAGCTGGCCGTCTCCGATCCGGAGGCTTTCAAGGCCATCGTCGAGCAGGCCAAGGCCGCTCTTCCGGCTGACGTGAACGCTCCGAAGGAAGCCTGAGTTTCCCCGACGGTTCACCTGTGAACTTCAGAACCCCCGATCCGGCAAGCGGACGGGGGTTCTTGCGTATCGCGTTCCCCATACCGGATACTTGAATAGACTTTCCGGAATGTTGATTTCCATCCAATGACGGCTTCCACCTGGAACGAACGTCCTTGGAATCCTCCATGCGGGCAACGCGTTCCGTACGGGAACGTGACGGAACGGACACGACAAATGATGACGATGCAAACGGAGGACCACGATGACGGATATCGAACGCTTGATTGATCAGTTCCTCGCGTACATCGACGTGGAACGAGGACTTGCGAAAGCCACGGTGCGCGCATATGACTCGGACCTGCGCAAATACAACGGCTGGCTTGCGACGCAAGGCATTCAAGACCTTAATGCAGTGACCACGCAGGACGTGGAACGATACATCGCCTTTCTTGACGATTCCGGAGAATCCGCGCGCAGCAAGGCACGAAGACTGGCCAGCATCCATGCATTCCATCGCTTCGCACTGAACGAACATGTGGTGTCCAATGACGTTGCGGCACAGGTCAAGGCTCCCAAAGGCGCGACGACGCTGCCTGACGTGCTCACTGTGGACGAGGTGGCCAGTTTGCTGGACGCGATCCCCGTCTCGCAGAATCGGCCTCAATCCGAAGGCATGGCGGACATGCCCGACGATCCCGCGATGCTGCGCGACAAGGCGTTGCTGGAATTCATGTACGCCACCGGAGCCCGCGTGTCGGAAGCGTGCGGCGCGAATCTTGACGATGTCGACTTGGAATCGAACGTTGCGAGATTGATGGGCAAAGGCTCCAAACAACGTCTGGTGCCGGTCGGCAGTTACGCATGTGAGGCGATCGCAAGATACCTCAAAAACGGACGGCCGCAGCTCGAGTCGAAGGCGAAAGGGCCCACCGAACGACGCGCGTTGTTCCTCAACAAGCGCGGCAAACGACTGTCAAGGCAATCGGTGTGGGAGATCATCCGTGCGGCCGGGGAACGCGCGCATATCGACAAGCCCCTGCATCCGCACACATTGCGCCATTCCTTCGCCACGCATCTGATCCAAGGCGGGGCCGACGTGCGCACCGTGCAGGAACTGCTGGGTCACGCGAGCGTCACCACCACGCAGATCTACACGCATGTAAGCCCGGAGAACCTCATCGAGACATATCTGACCTCGCATCCAAGGGCAAGATAGCATGAGATGCATGTGTTGCTGCCGTTTCTGACGGCGATGATGGGCTAGCATGGAAACAGTGGAGTTTTTGACACGAGGATGTTGGTAAGGTAAACGGTATGCCTACGGATTTGCTTGGACGTGATTATGAGACGTTTCCCGCACCGGAGCCGCTGCAGACGCACGGTCCGGCAAGGGTCATCGCCATGTGCAACCAGAAGGGTGGCGTCGGCAAGACCACCAGTTCCATCAATATCGGCGGCGCGCTAAGCCAATACGGCAGGCGCGTGCTGATCGTCGACTTCGATCCGCAAGGCGCCGCCACGGTGGGTCTCGGCATCAACGCCAACGCGGTGGAGGACACCGTGTACACGGCGTTGTTCAATCCGCGCATGGACGTGCACAGCGTGATTCACCACACCGATTTCGAGAATCTCGACATTATGCCGGCCAACATCGATCTGTCCGCCGCCGAAGTGCAACTGGTCACCGAAGTGGGACGTGAGCAGGTGCTTGCCGGTGTGCTGCGCCAGGTCAAGGACGAGTACGACGTGATCATCATCGACTGCCAGCCATCGTTGGGCCTGCTGACGGTGAACGCGTTGACCGCGGCCGACGGTGTGATCATTCCGGTCGCTGCCGAATTCTTCGCGCTGCGTGGCGTGGCGCTGCTCATGCAATCCATCGAGAAGGTGCAGTCGCGCATCAATCCGAGCCTTGAAGTGTATGGCGTGCTGGTCACCATGTACACCCGTACCCTGCATTGCGAGGAGGTGTTGCAGCGTATCTACGAGGCGTTCCAAGGCAAGGTGTTCCATTCCGTGATTTCGCGTTCCATCAAGCTGCCGGATTCCACGGTGGCGGCCGCGCCGATCACCATCTACGCGCCGAACCACAAGACGGCGAAGGAATACCGTGAAGTGGCCCGCGAGCTGATCGCCAACGACATCGTGGCCTGAACTTTGCAAGAGCCCCGTTGGGGGCTCTTGGTGTTTATGAGCGACTCGACACACTTATAGTCATGTTGACTATAAGTGTTAGACTCCTTTCCTGTAAGCAATTCGAAGTATTGGAAGAGGCCATCAATTGATCATGGGCAATGTCTCGGAACGGCGCAAGCAGCCTCCGCAGGTCGGCGTATCCGTGGTGATTCTGGCTTTGGGACCGGTTCCGCAGTCAGATGTGGGCGCTGGTGCCGCTTCGTCCGGCATGGGCTCCACCCTGTGGATGCCGCTGGTCAAACGCGTCCGTCAGCCTTTTTTGGGGCAATGGGCGTTGCCGGGAGGCGGTCTGAGGGCCGACCATTCATTGGAACAGTCGGCGTATGCCGCACTGGAATCGACGACGTCGCTGCATCCGAAATATCTTGAGCAGCTTTACACGTTCGGCGATCCGGCACGTTCGCATGGCGGTCTGCCGATGGTGTCCATCGTGTACTGGGCCCTGGTGGGCGAGGCCGATGGACGAATCGACTTCGCCGGAGGGGACAACGTCAAGTGGTTCCCCGTCAACCATCTTCCGGAACTTGCGTTCGACCATCGCACCATCGTCGAATACGCCATGAACCGGCTTCGCGGCAAAATCGAATCGCCTGACATCGCCACCCGATTGGTGGGCGAGCGATTCACGTTGAGCCAACTGCATGACGTGTACGAGGCGATTGCCGGACAGCGTATCGATTTGGCGAATTTCCGCCGTAAAATGCTCGCTTCCGGACTGTTGGAAGACACCGGTGAGAAACTGCGGATCGGCCGTAACAGGCCGGCGGCGGTCTACCGGTACAGCCGGAAGCCGGGAACGGATTTGTGGACCGAAGCCGGAACGGCATCCGAATCGGACGACACTCGAATTGCTTTCCAGGATGACGACGCGTTATCCGCATTGATGACGGCGTGATCGCCTGCCATCGTCGGGCTTGAACGAGCTCACGACACAATAGGAAAACAATGATAAAGGGGTGTTGATGTCCGCATCGCAACAAACTGTCGGGGGAGAGGTCTCGCTGACTCGCAACGAGCGTCTTGACCGACTGCCGTTCAACAAGGCGCACAGGAAGCTGTTGGTGGCTTCGGGTATTGGATGGGCGTTCGACGCGATGGACGTTGGTCTGGTGTCGTTCGTCGTGGCCGCCATCGCGGCCGACCCGCATTTCAATCTGACGCCGACCGAGAAAAGCTGGGTGCTGTCCATCGGTTTCGTCGGAATGGCGATCGGCGCCGCGCTTGGCGGCTTCGTGGCCGACCGCGTTGGCCGCAAGACGGTCTTCTCCGCGACGCTGGTGATTTTCGGTCTGGCCAATGGCGGTATGGCGTTGTCATGGTCGCTGGCGGCTCTGCTGATCGCTCGACTGGTCATCGGCCTCGGCCTGGGCGCCGAGCTGCCGGTCGCCTCCACATTGGTCTCGGAATTCTCTCCGACCAAACAACGCGGCCGTATGACGGTGCTGCTGGAATCCTTCTGGGCAATCGGCTGGATCATCGCCGCCTGCATCGGCTATTTCGTCATTCCGAACACCGGCGATTGGGGATGGCGCTGGGCGCTGCTCATCGGAGCATTGCCGCTGCTGTACGCCATCGTGACGCGCATTCATATCCCTGAGTCCGTGCGATTCCTCGAATCCAAGGGACGTGAGGATGAGGCCGAGCAGGCCGTGCGCTACTTCGAACAGGCCGGAGGCGTCGAACCGGTCGCATCCCCGAAGGGCGAGCCGCTGCCGAAGATCAAAACCCGCGAGCTGTTCGGCAAGAAGTATCTTGCGCGCACCGCAGCCATCTGGGCCACATGGTTCTTCGTGAACTTCTCCTACTACGGCGCGTTCACGTGGATGCCGTCTCTACTGGCCGACCAGTTCGGTTCGCTGACCAAGTCGTTCGGCTACACGCTCGCCATCGCCATCGCACAGCTGCCCGGCTACTTCCTCGCGGCATGGCTGGTGGAGATCTGGGGCCGCAGGAAGACCCTGAGCGTGTTCCTCGCCGTGTCCGCCGTGGCAGCGTTCGCCTTCTCCCAAGCCGGTTCCGTGGCCGCTGTGCTGGGCTTCGGCATGCTGCTGTCCGCGTCCAACCTTGGCGCTTGGGGCGTGTTGTACGCGGTGACTCCGGAAATCTATCCGACACGTCTGCGCGGCGCCGCCTCCGGTGCCGCCGCGGCTTGCGGTCGTGTGGCCGCGATCATCGCGCCGCTGCTGATGCCATGGTTCCTGACCTTGTCCGGTGGCAACAAGGCCGTGGCGTTCATCGTTTTCGCCGTGGCGTTCATTCTCGCCTGCGTGGCGGCCCTGTGCCTGCCTGAGCGCACTGGCAAGGAGCTTGAGGATTAAGGTCCGCGCGCCTCTTCGCGTGATTGACGGCGGGCCTGTCGGCATGATCTGACAAGTCCGCCGTTTTCCATGTGTCGTAATGCTTCGCTAGAATTGGCTCGGTTTGTGTGTAAGTACGGATTTTTAAGTACCGATAGCATGTACGTACCGAACGTTTACGTAAGAAAACAGCAACACTAAGAGAGGTTTCGATGGCGGTTCGCGGCGATATCCGAAATGTAGCGATTGTGGCACACGTCGATCACGGTAAGACCACCCTGGTCAACGCGATGCTGGCCCAGTCCCACGTGTTCAACGAGCGTGAGGAAGTCCCGGACCGTGTGATGGATTCCAACGATCTGGAACGCGAGAAGGGCATCACCATCCTCGCCAAGAACACCGCGGTGCAGTACACCGGCCCGCTGGCCGCCAAGTACGGCCATCCGGAAGGCATCACCCTCAACATCATCGATACCCCTGGCCACGCCGATTTCGGTGGCGAGGTGGAGCGCGGCATCTCCATGGTCGATGGCGTCGTGCTGCTCGTCGACGCTTCCGAAGGCCCGCTGCCGCAGACCCGTTTCGTGCTGCGCAAGGCCCTCGAAGCCAAGCTTCCGGTCATCCTGTGCGTGAACAAGACCGATCGTCCGGACGCCCGAATCTCCGAAGTCGTCGGTGAGTCCTCCGACCTGCTGCTCGGCCTGGCCCAGGACGTCATCGAGGAAGGCATCGACCTCGATGAGGATTCCCTCTTCGACCTTCCGGTCATCTACTGCGCCGCCAAGGCCGGTTACGCTTCCGAAAACCAGCCGGAAAACGGCGGCCTGCCGGACAACGACAACCTCGAGCCGCTGTTCGAGGCCATCATCAAGAACATTCCGGCTCCGGAATACGAGGAAGGCGCGCCGCTGCAGGCCCACGTCGCCAACATCGATTCCTCCGACTTCCTCGGCCGACTCGGTCTGGTCCGCATCTACAACGGCACCCTTGAGAAGGGCAAGACCTACGGTCTGTCCCGTGTGGACGGCTCCATCGAGAACTTCCGCGTGTCCGAGCTGCTGCGTACGCAGGGCCTGGAGCGCACCCCGGTCGAATCCGCAGGCCCTGGCGACATCGTCGCCGTCGCCGGCGTGAACGACATCATGATCGGCGAGACCATCGTCGACCCGGACGATCCGCGTCCGCTGCCGCTCATCCACGTTGACGACCCGGCCATCTCCATGACCTTCGGCATCAACGATTCCCCGCTTGCCGGCACCGAAGGCAAGGACCACAAGCTCACCGCCCGCATGATCAAGGACCGCCTCGATCGCGAGCTCATCGGCAACGTGTCCATCAAGGTGCTGCCGACTGACCGTCCGGACGCTTGGGAAGTGCAGGGCCGTGGCGAACTCGCACTGGCCGTGCTTGCCGAGCAGATGCGCCGTGAAGGCTTCGAGCTGACCGTCGGCCGTCCGCAGGTGGTCACCAAGACCATCGACGGCGTGGTCAACGAGCCGATGGAAAACACCACCATCGACGTGCCGGAAGAGTACATGGGCGCCGTCACCCAGCTGCTCGCCGACCGCAAGGGCCGCATGGACAACATGACCAACCACGGCACCGGCTGGGTCCGTCTGCAGTTCACCGTGCCCTCCCGTGGTCTGATCGGTTTCCGCACCGCGTTGCTGTCCGCCACCCGCGGCACCGGCATCGCCTCCTCCATCTCCGCTGGCTACGCTCCGTGGGCCGGCCAGATCGTGACCCGCCAGAACGGCTCCATGGTCTGCGACCGTCAGGGCATCGCCACTCCGTACGCCATGCAGCGTCTGCAGGCACGTGGCAACTTCTTCGTCGAGCCGCAGTCCCCGGTGTACGAGGGCCAGGTCGTCGGCATCAACAACAAGCCGGACGAGCTGGATGTGAACATCACGCTGGCCAAGCACATGACCAACATGCGTTCCGCCACCGCAGACGTGCTGGAAACCCTGACCCCGCCGATCAAGATGAGCCTCGAAGAGTCCCTGGACTTTGCCAACGAGGACGAGTGCGTGGAAGTCACCCCGGAATCCATCCGCGTGCGCAAGATCATTCTGAGCCGTGAGGATTGGTACAAGTGGCGCGCCAAGCAGCGTCGCCAGAACAACGCTCAGAATAACAAGTGATTCTTCGCATTGTTTTGGCGCTTCGCGGGCACGGTAGTGTGTTCCGCTAGTGCGCTAAACGCTTAAGAAAGGCAAGAGATGCCGGCGGTTTTCCGCGTATCTCTTGCCTTTCTTGCTGTTTTGTAAGGAACGTAGGGCATAGTGGAAGACATGACGCAACGCACGCAGGAAACACAGCCGGAACCGCAATCGCAATCACAGGACGGCATCGACCGCAGGCTGCTGCCGTGGTCGCATCGTCTACCGGTATGGGCGCGGTTTTTGGTTGACCTGCTCGCCGGTGCCGTCGTCGGCGTGATCGGCACGATGGCGCACCGCATGGGCGCGTCGGCGAATATTCCCTACGGTCTTGTGATCGCATATGCTCTGGTCATCATCTCGACATGGTCGGCGCGTTCACGTGATGGCGTATCGGGCCTCGCATTGCATCTGATCAGTTCGTCACTGGTGGTCTGGACCGTCATGGCCGGTTACGGTCCGGGCGGGGACGCCATGATTCCCGTCGGATTCGGCGAGACGGCGACGTTGCCGTATTTCAGCAACAACGCCGGCTATTTCTGGCTATACGGCGTGGTGCTGATTCCATTGATCATGCTGGCGCTGCCCAAAAGCTGGTTCACGATGCCGCCGCGCACTGAGGATGACTCCACGGAATATGACCAGAACGAATCGTCTGAACCGGACCATGACACCGCCCAACCGGTGGACTAGACCCCTCCACAGCCTCGCGAATGCGCTAAGGTGCTTAGGATGACCCGCAACAAGGAGGCACAGGCGGCAATGAGCGCACGCAAGCTGTTCTATCTGGGGCCACAAGGCACCTTCACCCATCAGGCGGCCGTCAATGCCGCCCAAGAGTTGGCACGGCTCGAACCGCAAGGCTTCGACCTGATGCCCATGGACGATGTGCCGCAGATTCTTGACGCCGCACAGCACGGCGACGGCTGGGGAATCGTGGCCTGGGAGAACAACGTCGAAGGGTACGTGGTCCCCAACCTCGACGCCCTGATCGACGCGAAGGACCTTGTCGGATTCGCACGCGTCGGTGTGAACGTCGAATTCGACGCATACGTGGCGCAAGGAGCCGATCCAGCCGAAGCGCGCATCGCCACCGCCCATCCGCACGGTCTCGCGCAATGCAAACGATTCATCGCCGAACATCGGCTCTCCACACAGCCGGCCACATCCAACGCGGCGGCCTGCCGGGACCTTATCCCAGGTGAAATCGCCTTCGGTCCCGCCATCTGCGGCGAACTGTACGACATCACCCGCATCGGCACCGCCATCCAGGATTACCAAGGAGCCGCCACCGACTTCCTCGTGCTCGCGCCACGCGCCGAAGTCGCACGGCTGCTCGCCAAACCACGCGCCGAAGCTAACGTCGAATACGAATCGGTATTGACGCTCATCCCGCTCGTCACCGGCCCAGGCGTGCTCGCCAACCTGCTCGACGTGTTCCGTGACGCGGGACTGAACATGACCAGCTTCATCTCACGGCCCATCAAAGGACGCACCGGCACATACAGCTTCATTGTCACCCTCGACGCCGCCCCTTGGGAGGAACGTTTCCGCGACGCGCTCGTGGAAATCGCAGAACATGGCGACTGGGCCAAAACACTCGCCGTCTACCCGCGCAGGGAACGCCCCAACCCGCCCGTCACCTCATGGATGCTGCCGCAAGGCGGCGTACGACTCGACGACAGCCACCTGCCGGACGATTGGCAGAACGACGAAACCGTCAGAAGGGAGCTGATGTGGTGAAGCCACGCATCGCAATCGTAGGACTCGGCCTCATCGGAGGATCACTGGCACGCCGACTCGTCAACGCCGGCTGCGAAGTGACCGCATGGAACCACAACGACCGCCCCTACGCCACCGCTGAAGCCGACGGCATCATCTGCAAACCCACCTTGGCGGCACTCGCCGAAACCAAACCGAACGTGCTCGTACTGTGCAACCCGCTCAAGGCCATGCCCGAAATCCTCGGCGCATTGAAACCATTGATCGACACGGAAACAACCACGCTCACCGACGTGGGCAGCGTCAAAGGCATGGTCCGCGACCAAGTCAAAGCCATTGGTCTTGACGGCTGCTACGTCGGAGCACACCCGATGGCCGGAAACGAACTGTCCGGCTGGGAGGCATCCGACCCGACACTCTATGACGACGCGCTCTGGGCCATCACCGTCGACGAACACACCGAATACCGCCGGTTCCGCGCCGTGGCCGACATGATCGTGAACCGTTGCGGCAATCGGCTCATCGTACTTGACGACGCCACCCATGACCGTTGCGCCGCGCTCATCTCACATATGCCTCACGTCATCGCCACCGCCATGATCAACGAGCTGGTGGCCAACCCGAACCGCAACATCGCGGCCGCGCTCGCAGCCGGGTCCTGGCGTGACATGACGCGCGTGGCGCTGACCGATCCGAACCGCACACGTGCCATGGTGGAGGAGGACGCGGCCAACGTGGAGACCCTGCTACGCAACATGGCCAACCGATTGACGTTGGTGGCCAACGTGCTGCACGACATGGCCGATACCGGCGTGCGCCCCACGGAAGGCGACGTGAAGCAAATGGACCGTTTCTTCACCCAAGGCCAACCGTTCCGCGACTACAAGGCCGCCAGCAGGCAGCCGGAGTACGCCGAACATTGCGCGACGGTCGAACTGTCGATTCCCGAAAACGATTGGCAGCGCACGCTGCTGGAATCCGCCCGCAGAGGCGAGCATATCGTGCGATTCGACGGCGAGCGTACCGCGATCGCGCAGGCGCGTTCCGTGGTCTGACGACTGACGCCATCGCTATGCAAAAGCGCCGCAATCGCAGAAAAATCAGTGCGATTGCGGCGCTCTTGTCTTTGCGCGCGGTAGGGGGAGGCATGCGACTACGGACGTGGCCGAGTCATGGAACGTTCCGGCACCGGCTTGATCGTCACGATTTCGTCGGCGGGAATCGTGACACGCTGCTCGGGACGTGAGCCGTTCGCCGCCGCATCGCGCGTCATCTCCAGTTTCTGACCGTCCCACGAACGCACGTGGCCTACGTAATCGCGGAACTTCATACGATGATCGGTGGGATCGACGCCTTCCAAGGTGCGCACCACGATGCGCGCTCCTACTGGAATCTCATTGGGAATAGGCATTGCTGCCTCCTTTCGATGTTCCGCTCCAACTGTCTCACTCGCTCGCCACGGCGTCAAGGACCGGCTGCTTCAACGCGCGGGAGGCGGGGGAGATGCTGGACACCAGACCGACCACAATCGACAGCAGCAGGAACACGAGCAGCTGCAACCACGGAATCGCCAGCGTCTCCAAACCTTCGGACGCGTAGACCGCACGAATCACCACTCCCGCGGCTACGCCGACGACCAAACCCAACACCGTGCCGAACACGGAGATGATCGCCGCTTCGATGCCAAGCATGCCACGCACCTGGCCACGTGACGTGCCGATGGCACGGAGCAGACCAATCTCCTTGGTGCGTTCCGACACGCTCAACGCCAGCGTGTTCACGATGCCGAAAATGGCGATGATGATGGACAAAGCCAGCAACGCGTACAGGACCATGAGCATCTGATCGATCATCGAACTCATCGTGGACTTGTACTCGTCACGATCGAACACGACGATTGTGTAGTATTTCTTGATTGTTTTCTTCAGGGCCTTCTTGACTTGGGCCGTGTCGGCGCCCCGCTTGTCCGTGACGAACGCCTGCATGACGAACATGGTCTGCTTGTTGCCGATCTGCTCGGCCAAATCGTCGTTGACGATCGCGAAATCGCGGTATACGGAATTCGACACAATCGCGCCGATGGTCAGCGTCTTTCCGGTGGTGACCTTCTTCGTCTTGACCAGCGTTTTCGGATCGACGTTCTTGGCGTCGTTCGTGTACTGTTCGATTTCCGAAGCCTTGGCCTGCGCTCCTGCCGAGTCGCCGGATGCGGCCAATTGCTGGGCCTGCGACTGCAATTCCTGCACATGCGCCTGCACCTTGGCCTGGTAATCGGCCTGCGCCTTGGCTGTGGCCTCCTTGTCTACCACGATGTTCTCGGCCGTGGCCTTGACCTTCTGACCCACATGCCATCCACGATCGTCGGCAATGGTCTTGCCGACGAGCAGCTTGCCATCCTTCAACGCGGCAGCGGCATCACCTTCGGTGGTTTCGGCGGCGAAGATCTTGGTGAACAGCTCCGGCTGTGTGGCGAACGTGAACCCGTTGATGGCTTTGCCGTCATATTTCACACCAAGCACCACACGGTTCGACACCACATGATTCACGCCATCGACCTTTTTGATGTCTTTGATGGCCTGGTCGGGAATCTGCCCGGCCGAAGCCGAAGATACGGCGAAATCGGCTTTGAGCCCGGTATCCACCAGCGAATTGACCGAAGCCTTCGCCGACGTGGCCACCACGCCCAGACAGCTGACAATCGCCACTCCCACGAACAGGGCGGCTGCGGTGTTGGACGTGCGACGTTTCGAACGAGAAATGTTACGTTGCGCGAGACGCCCAGTCACGGTGAAGGCCTTCGATGGCAGCCAGCCGAGCACCGCGCCCGCGGTGGACACGTATGCCGGTCCTGCCACAATCACGCCGATCACGGCCAGCGCCGCGCCAATACCGAGCGGCCAGCCGACAGCGATACTGTTGAGCGCCTTCCACGGCGTCGGACCGCCGTCACCATCCGCGGCGGCCAAAGCGTAGGTGAAACCCCAGCTCAGGAAGCCCAACAGCACCATGACGGTGCCGAGGATGCCACGTGCGAGGACGGGCTTTTCCGGATTGACGGTTTCGTTCATCGCCTGAATCGGCGGGGCAAGCGCCGCATTTCGCGCCGGCAGGGCCGCACCGATCAACGTCACCACAATGCCGACCACAAGGCCGACGAGCATGTCGGAAACGGTCGGATTGGTGGCGCCGGTCAATGGCATACCCATATTCGCCAAACCGGATGCGATGAGTTTGACCATGCCCCAGCCGAGCCCGATGCCTGCGAGCGAACCTACCAGGCCCAGCAACAGAGCTTGCACGATCACCGTGGAGAACACTTGCAGGGGAGAAGCGCCGATGGAACGCAGCAGCGCATAGCCGCGCATCGACTCGCGCACGATCATGGAGAACGTGTTGGCGATGATGAACGAGCCGACAAACAATGCGATCACCGCGAAAATCAGAATAAGCGGTTGGATGAAGCCGAGCGCGTCCTGCGTGGATTTGGTTGATTCGTCACGGTATTCATCACCGGTGATGGCATGCGCCTTCGCCGATCTCGGCAGCGCCTTGTTGATACGGTCCGCCAGCTGCTGCTGCGCGTTGTCGTCAAGCGGCATGGTCTTATTGCCGTAGACGCTGATCAACGCAGTCTTGTCCGGATCGTCCGATTGCTTGTTCGCCTGTTCCTTGGCCGTCGCGGGATCGATGGCGATGATGATGGCGCCTGCCTGGCTGGCATCGGTGGTGAAGATGCCGCTGACGGTCACCTTATGAGCGCCGTCCGGATAGACGATTTTCGTCTTATCGCCGACCTTCAGACCCGACTGTTCGGCGGCGAAGGAATGAAGGGCGATCTCATCGCCGTTCTTCGGCCACGTGCCGGTCGTGAACTTGGCGGACCGCCACGGCGACGACTTGCCCATGCCTATGGCGAGCGTCGGAGACCCCATGGTGGTCACCGCATCGCCATGCTTGTCGAGCAGCACCACGCCGGACAGCATGTGCACGACGCGTGCCGAGGAAACACCGTCGACCTTGGCTATCGTACCCGCCAGATCGACGTCGACATCGTTGTAGCTTTTCGTCGATTCCATCGACATCGCCGACAAATCTTTTTTCTTCTCCTGCGAACCGCGCACGTACACGTCATGGTCCGCATTGGTGGACATCATCTGTGAAACCTGGTTGTTGAGCATTTCGCGGAAACAGAACGAGCCGACCACGAAACTCACGCCGAGCGCGATGGCCACGATCGACATGATGAAACGGCCGAAATGGCTGCGCGCGGCGCGCAATCCTATGCGAATCATGCCTGTGCGCCCTCCGTTGCGGTGGACGGCGCGACCATGTCGGCTGCAGGAACGTCGTCGATATCGTCGTCGCCGGCGAACACCTCAAGAATCTCGTTGTACGTCGGATGCTGCATGTCGCGGGTGATGTTGCCGTCGGCGAGCACCAGCACACGGTCCGCGAAGGAGGCCGCACGCGGATCGTGGGTGACCATGACGATCGACTGGCCGTAGTCGCGTACCGAATCGCGCAGGAAGCCAAGCACTTCACGGCTGGAACGCGAGTCGAGGTTGCCGGTCGGCTCGTCGGCGAAGATCACGGACGGACGTGCCATGATGGCGCGGGCGCAGGCCACGCGCTGCTGCTGGCCGCCGGACAGCTGGCTTGGACGGTGCGTGAGCCGCTTCTCCAGACCGACCACCTTGACCACCTGGTTGAACCATTCGCGGTCGATCGGACGTTTCGCGATCTGCAACGGCAGCAGGATGTTTTCTTCGGCGGACAGCGTCGGCACCAGATTGAACGATTGGAAGATGAAGCCAATCTGCTCGCGGCGCAGATCCGTCAACTGCTTCTGGTTCATGGAGGAGACCTCGAGTCCCTCCACGATCACCTTGCCGGACGAAGGGGTGTCGAGCCCGGCCATGCAATGCATGAGCGTGGACTTGCCGGAACCGGAAGGGCCCATGATGG
>OGRR01001629.1_pt1 | contig 13603 bp, 10 predicted proteins | sample 1553511 | NCBI WGS metagenome assembly OGRR01 (sample SAMEA2580040, study PRJEB22360) | human gut metagenome | biome: human gut; feature: human-associated habitat; material: faeces | place: Denmark | collected 2008/2010 | reverse complement strand
TGATCATTTTGCATTGGCAGAGATTGACGAAACAGGAAAGCTGCTTGATCAGAAGCTGATTCGATTTGACCTCGTTAAAAAGTCAACCGGTCAGATCACGAATATTTTGGGAGCGGCTGTTAAGGAAGTATTTAACTGGTGTGCAGAAAAAGATAAACGTCTTATAGTAGAAGACATTGATTTAACAATCAAACTGGCATCCAGAAAGTATGGAAACCGAAAAGGAAATCACCATATGACCCTGTTTGCGTATCAGAGGATTGCATCCAGTATTGAAAATCAGAGTTTGAGACGAGAAATCGCCTTTTGTAAGATTGATCCTGCTTATACAAGTCAGATGGGCAAGTTTTTGTTCATGCGAAGATATGGAATGTCCATCCATCAGGCCGCAGCCTATACGATTGGCTTGGTAGGAATGGGTTTGTATGATAAACTGGCACCAGATTTACGGATATTAAATCTTTTGAAAACAAAAGAAGGGATTGTGCCAGAATTTTCGCAGGAAACTTACAAGACGATCTGGGCGAGAATTACCAAAGCGTTTTCAGGCATTCAAAAGCATTTCTTCTATCGAAGCATTCCGTATGAGGTGTTAGAAGAGAGAAAACGGCCAAGTTTAAGAACGCTAGCCGCTGAAATGAAAGTACGGTATATGCCAAAGCTTACGAATTACAAAAGCTGCGAACTGGTATAGGCATTTGCAGTAGTAAGGAATTTGTCAATCAATAGTCAGAGTAACCCGATAACAATATAGATTTGTAACTGTAAACCTTGCTCTTTTGTTACCACTTTCTGGATGCGTGTCAATTGTATGATACAATGTGGGAGTGGATGGACGGCACTGGAGCAATCATGTTCCTGTCTTGCGAAGCACCGAAAGATGTCTGAGGAGTCAGGAAAAGTGTAACGCTGGACTAAATCGCGATTCCAAAACAGCCCGAGGTGAGAAATCCTGACGGCTGCAATGGAATCCTCGTCCGACACGTTGGGCGGGGTTGTTCAAGATTATGATGAGCCTTACAATATTTTGGATTTTATCGGGTGTACGTTATTCACTTGAAATCAAATCACTTAAATTTAAACGAGTTTGAAGCCAAGCTACCTTATCTTTTGCACGTTAAAATTTTTACTTTCAAAAATATTTGTAATATCAGAACGGACGTTTTGCAATATGAAATTTATTATAATGGGATCGCAGTATATTAATCCCATTGCCATAATATATTAATTTGTAAGCCAGCGGGACGGGAAAAAAGCCAGTGTACCTGTCCCACTGGCTTCTTTATATCAGTTTCCATTTTTTTGAAACCTTTCATATCATTTTCCCGACATATATAATAGAGGCACAATTAATAAGTAAATAAATCAATTTAGTTTAGAAAGGATTTTTTATTATGAATGACGAGGATATTATTGATCTGTTTTTTGATCGAAAAGAATCCGCCATTTTTGAAACAGATAATAAATATGGAAATCATTTATCAAAGCTTGCCATGAGAATTTTAAATTGTCATGAGGATGCTGAAGAATGCAAAAATGATACTTATTTTGAGACTTGGAACACCGTTCCGCCCACTCGCCCAACTAATTTTCTTGCCTATTTAATGCGTATCTGTAGGTGTGATGCCTTTGATCGTATTGAATGGCAAAAAGCTAAAAAGCGACACAGCTGTATTGTTGAATTAACCTCAGAAATGAGCGAAACTATTCCTGATACAAAACTTAAAAGTGGAATCGAAGAATGGGAGCTTGGACAAGCGTTATCTGTATTTTTAGAATCACTTTCTGCTCCCAGGCGAATTCTTTTCATGAAACGCTACTGGTTAGGATTGTCGATTCGAGAGCTTTCTAATCAATACGGCATACCAGAAAGCAATATCAAAACACAACTTTACCGGACGCGGGAATCATTGAAAAAATATCTTAAAAAGGAAGGAGTCTACTATGAATGAATTGATCATGCGCGCGTTATCCTATGTTGATGATCGCTGGATTACAGAAGCTATGAGTGATTATGAAACAGTGAAAATGAAACATTTTTTTCAAAAAGAACGCAGAAAAAAATATCTCTGTACTGCTGTATGTATTGCCGCTGCTGCCTTTATTCTGTCCATTTCTCTTATTTGGTCTATAGTACATAAAAATATGAACAATCATCTGGACAATCATCCTTTATGCCCTACATTGGTGGAAACACAATCAGAATCTGAGTCATTGTTGGAAACAAAGTCTGAGCCAGAGTCAGAAATTACTACTGAGATGCATTCAGAAACCACAGCGCATCAAATTTATATAAATCGCGATTTTACATCCATCACCTATGGGTATGCAGGCAATACATTTTCAATAAGCGATTCTGCTATGAAAGATCGGCTTTGTTCTGCAATTGAAGCACTTTCGCTTCAAGAAGCATCTGACGAGGATCTTGCAAACTACGAAAGCTTAACTGGATCGTATTTGATTGAATTTGATAATGGTATCATTTGTGCCTTTACATCACAGTATTTTTATTATTCAAACGGTGCACAAACTGAAGCGCCAAAGTTATACCGATTATTGAATTCAGATGATTTCGATACGATTCGCAGACTTGTGGAGGAACTCATACAATGATTCGAATCAAAATATCACACTCAAAAAATAAGCAATTTTTGCTATTTGCAATCTTTTTTCTTATTATCAAAATAATTTTAATGAAAGATGTCACTATTTATGCTATTACAACTGCATTTGCCGATGATCAACTAATGGTTCATATCGCTGAAAAGCTGTTACGTCTAAACTGGCTTGGTGGTTACAACCATTATACATTAGCTAAGGGTTGCTTTTTCCCATTTTTTCTGGCGGTAGGAAAGTTTTTTCACATTGATTTTATTTCATGTGTACAGATTTTCTATGCACTTTCGTGCTACCTATTTTTGAGAGCCATTCGACCAGTGATTTGTTTTCAATGGACGATTTATCCTTTTTACCTGCTAATGCTTTTTAATCCGATTATGGCATCCTCTGAAGTTATTCAGCGAGTTTACCGAAACAGCATCACACCTGCTCAGGTTCTTCTTGTTTTCGGTGGACAATTAGGCTTTTATTTGCGATATCAATATGGTAAAAAATTTTCAATGAAATGGGCTATTGTGACAACCTGTGGATTTATAAGCCTTTGGTTCAGCAGAGAAGATACCATATGGGTTGTTCCATTTCTTATAGTATCGGCTGTTGTCATCTTTTTGAAAGCAATTATTCATGGATTTTTTCATAATGTCACATGCAAAAAAAGAGTTCAATACATCATCATTTTACTTCTTCCATTTCTCGCATTACCTGCGTGTCGTCTTCCGATTACGCTGATAAATGGAGTTGTGTACAACAGTTGGACTGACAACGAATTAACCCACGGTGCTTTTCCTAAAGTAATGAAAGCATTATATGCTATTGATATGGAAGAACCTACACCTTACACGTCTATCGGCAGAGAAAAAATCGAAAAAGTGTATGAAATCAGTCCGACACTTGCTTCAATACAAGATTCTCTGGATGCGGTGATGGATTTATATGCGGCTCAATCAGGACGCATCGAAGAAAATAAGAAATGCGGGAATGTAGAAAATGGCTGGTTTTTCTGGGCATTGCGTGATGCAGTTCAACTTGAAGGATATTATAAAGATGGGCGAACAGCAGATAGATTTTATCAAGCGATTTATAATGAAATTGAAATAGCTTTTAAAAATGGAAAGTTAAGACAAAAAGCCACTATGCCATCTGCTTTGATGCCGCCATGGCAGCCTGGAATGCTGAGCAGCTTATTAAGTACTATTGCCCAAGCAGATGCTTATGTTTCCTCTGAAAATGAACTTTTCCTGCTAGATCGCATCGCAGTTGATGACGGCAGTGACGGAATTGCCCGTTTTGAGTGGATTACCGGAAGGCATGCAGTGAGAGCAGTCTCAAGTATTGATTCGTATATATATTCTGATTCATTGGCATATAATGATTCAAATTTCTCCTACAGTTTTTTTAACTCGCTGGCTGGAATTTTCCAAATTATTTCAATGCCACTCGCTTCGATTGGAAAAATTTGTTCTCTGATTTTATTGCTTTTGTTTTTTATCAAAAAACAAAAGCAAAATGCATCCATTCTTCTTATGTTATCTGGCATTGCAGGTGGACTTCTATGTTTATATGCTGGAGTTGCCTACAATGAGCTTCGCTCTTGTTCTTCGATTGCTTATATGTATCTTTGTGGTGCATATCCATTGACTCAGGTATTCTCTGTTCTTGCAATTATCGCTGTCGTGCAAACACTGATTGCTTTTAAGACTAATAATTTAATAAAAATGGAATAGAAGAATACATAAATATTCAAGAGGCAAAGCAGAAAATCGCAAAATAATTGTCCTAAAAAACAAAATAAAACAGAAAGGCATACGATTTAAATGGATAAAATTGCTGTACTAATTCCATGCTACAACGAAAGCATGACCATACAAAAAGTAGTAACTGATTTTAAGATGGCTCTTCCTGATGCCAAAATCTATGTATACGATAATAATTCCAGTGACAATACGGCTTTGCTTGCAGCACAGGCAGGAGCAATTGTCCGCCATGAGCCTCAGCAAGGAAAAGGAAATGTTGTCCGACGCATGTTTCAAGAAATTGACGCACATTGCTATATTTTAACGGATGGTGATGATACATACCCAGCACAGGCAGGTTTACAAATGGCTGATATGGTATTAAGTCAGCACATAGATATGGTAATTGGAGATCGCCTGTCCTCTACCTATTTTCAGGAAAATAAGCGGCTTTTCCACAATGCAGGAAATATTTTTGTGCGAAGTACAATTAACCGACTTTTTCATAGTAATATAAAGGATATCATGACTGGATATCGCGCTTTCAGCTATCGTTTTGTCAAGACCTTCCCTGTGCTGTCTCAAAAATTTGAAATTGAAACAGAGATGAGCATTCACGCGATTGACAAACACCTGCAAATCGAAAATCTGGCAATTGATTATAAAGATCGCCCTACTGGCAGTGAGTCAAAATTAAATACTTACTTCGACGGTTTTCGTATTTTAAAAACGATTCTAAATTTGTACCATGTGTATCGTCCTCTTGCCTTCTTCGGGGCAATTAGCTGCTTCCTTTCAATCATTGGATGCATTTTAATGGTTCCCGTGTTAAAGACATACTTTTTAACAGGACTTGTTCCGCGTTTTCCAACCCTTATTGTAAGTGGCTATTTGCTAATTGCCGCTTTGCAGCTTTTTTGTGTCGGTCTCACATTACAAACAATCTTGAAAAAAAATCGTCAGGATTTTGAACTTGAGTTATATCGGGTTATGGAACAGGAGAAACGCACTATTATGTAATTTATACAATAGTATATAATCTGTGTTACAGATTTATATATTTCTCCTATTGTCACTTATGCGAATGGTTTTTCAATAAATGACCCAACGTATAAAATATTGAACATGGATTATTGTCTAGTCTTACAAAATGATGAAACAGGGAAGCAGCGTGGACTTTGTTGGGCTGCAACATGTGCTACAATGATTCGTTACAGCACAGGAAATCGTTCTATTGAATCATTTCAAATTGCAAATGAAATGGGAATTGGATATGATGTGGGTGCTGATATCTTCACAATGCGACAAGTTCTTATTAATCATGGATGTACCATTCAATATCAAGCCTTAAATAGAAAGGCAATATCTATTACTGAGGTTATGCATAATATTAATAATCAATATCCTCTAGCAATGGTAGGGACTAGATATAATAATGGTTATCCAATTGCTGGACATGCAGTCACTATTATTGGATATAATGGTTCCAATCTTATTTATTGGAATTCAGCTAGTGGCCAAATGACAGTAGCAGCATTTTCTGCTAGTTCAACAAATTTCACTACTGGTTCTCTAGTTTATAACTGGGATCGCAGTATATTAATCCCATTGCCATAATATATTAATTTGTAAGCCAGCGGGACGGGAAAATGCGGCGCTGTAGTGCCGCATTCCCGTCCTTGTTGGCTATTGTTAGTTATTTTGTTTTTTCATTACAATCTGAAATTCATCTACGGTCATCTTTGCACACTGTGCAGCAGTTTCGATAGACAGAAGATTTTGTTTAACAAGGTCAATTAACTGATTAATGCGTCCCTGCTCAAGTCCCTGTTGAAGTCCCTGCTGAAGTCCTTGTTGAATTGCCTGTTCGCGATTCTTCTTAAGTTCTTCTTCAATTTCTTCCTTCATAAGTTCTCTCAATGCCTCACACATATCTGATGTCCTCCTTACTTCATCATATTTTTTTCTGTTTGCCGCAACGCTAACTTGCAATACGGCGTCAGCTTTTTCCTTGTCACCGGGTTCGGTAAAAGCGCTTGCAAGTTCTGTGAATCTTTGAATGTCATCAGTCTGGGCATTTTTTGATAACACTTTGAGACTTTCATGATTTTGGGAGTTTAGCTGATTTGTTACAACAATCTGTGTTGGAACAAGAAGTCCATTTACATAGTATATGCCAGGAACCTGTTTTTCAATTATGTATCCCTCTTTAGAAAGCTGATTTAGCAGCTCTTTTGGAACAGATGCTCGAAAAAGAGAGACGGTCAATTCACTTAGCGGAATTTGGTTCACTTTTTCGCCTAAGCCTTTGTACAGGAAGGCATATCCTAACGTCTTGAAAAAGTCATCAATTGTCATGCCATCATCAGGTGATTTATATTCAATGATATTGTGACCTCGAAAGATTTTTCCGATTTCATTTTGAATCTGTACACCTTTTCGCTTTTCGATGATCAAAAGATCCATTTGTAGTGGTTTCTTGCTTAGATTGTACTCACGTTTAAATTCGAGATCGCCCTTATTGGAGCGCAGCTCAAGTTCAGCTGCGGCACAGAAAGCAGGATGCCATTGTATTTTTGCACTGGGCTGCTTTTCTCTTGGTGTTCCCATAAAATTCCTCCATTTCGAAAATATTTCAAAATTTTGGATTTTATCGGGTGTACGTTAATCACTTGAAATCAAATCACGTAAATTTAAACGAGTTTGAAGCCAAGCTACTTTATCTTTTGCACGTTAAAAATTTTCCTTTCAAAAATATTGTAACATTAGAACGGATGTTTTGCAACATGAAATATTACCATAATATATTAATTTGTAAGCCAGCGGGACGGGAAAAAAGCCAGTGTATCTGTTACGCTGGCTTTTTGGTGTATTTCATTCATCTGCCTGTATTATTTCTTCATTTACAATTGGCTGATTGTTATGAATGCTGCTATTGAGGTCATTATAATAAAAACAGATATGAGGAAGAATACTACTAATATAATAGCAATAGCTTTCCAGATGCGACGTGAACGACGATTTTTCATCGCAAGCTGTTCATTTATTCTGGACAGTTGTTCGGCAACGTCATTAGTAACATTTCCATTTTCATTTTCAATTTTCGAGCCGAGTAATTCGCTAACAGATACTTCTAGTATTTCGGCAAGGCGAATTAGCGTATCGGCATCAGGGACAGACAGATTTTTCTCCCATTTGGAGATTGTCTGTCTAACGACATGAAGCCTGCTTGCTAATTCTTCTTGTGAAAAGCCCTTTTGTTTTCTAAGAGTCTTTAGGTTTTTGCTAAACATAATGCATTGTACTCCTTTATTTGGATTTTGATGCATCAAAAATACCATAACAACTGCTAGAAGGCAAGCAATGCAGATTAACATTAACGCAACACCAATGGGAATCTTATAGTTGGATTATCTTTATTGGTTTTGAGGTAGATAATAAACAAAGTGTTTACAAAAATAATAAATAATGTTATGCTGAACTAAAATTAGAAATAAAACGGGAGGTGATCTGAAGTGCAACAAACTATGAAAGAAAAAGTAAGTTGGTATACGATGAAAATGAGAATTTATCCATCAGCTGAACAGGCAAAGCAGTTTGATCGCTTTTTTCTTGCACTTCAGCTTGCCTATAATATGACATTTCATGAGGTGTTCTTAAAAAATCCGAATGTATGCCAAGAAAAAGAGGGGGTATTTTGGCCAGATTATGAGAAGATGGGCAATAGCGCTTGGAGGAAAAAATTGATTGAAAATAAACCGATTATAGCTGAAGTACCAGCGGTTGCAATTGAGAATGCGAACGGGTTATTTAGGAAGGATGCAAAAAAGGCATGGGAAACAGGAATGCATAATCTACCGGTTAATAAAGTAGATCGTAAGGACTTTCGTTTCTATAATGTCCGAAAACCGAGACGAAGTTTTGTGTTTCAATTAGAACAAAATAAATTAACTCCGAGTGATGATAATCCTAAAGTTGCATGGATTAAGGTTCCCAAAGTGTCAGGACAGATAAAAGCAAGAGGATTTAATCGAAAAATATGGTTTGGACCCAATGGCACATATACTTATAAAGAAGCGGTTGAAATGGGTAAACTTGCAAAGAAAATGACAGCACGAATTTCAAAGGATACATGTGGGGATTATTATATTTCAATAACATTTTATGAAGGCAATAAGAAAGAATATGATATTTACCGAGAAACTAGGAAGTGCGCTGAATGTATGTCAGTGGGGTTGGATGTTGGTGTAAAAGATATTGCTATATTAAGTAATGGGAAAAAATATGAAAACAAGCATTTTAAGGAGAAAAAGAAGCAAAGTCTCATTAAAATGAATCGTCAGTTATCTCGGCGGTGGGGACCAGCTAATTCAGCATTTCGCGATTATAATAAAGAAATTCGTGAAGAAAATAAAAGTAATGATGATGCTGAAGATAAGAAGAACAAAGAATTAGCAAAACCAAGTAAAGGCTATTTAAAGATTCAAAAAAATCATGCAAAATTGGAAAGAAGAATAGCACTCCAGAGGGAAACTACTTATCATCAAATGACAGCAGAAATTGTAAAGCAAGCTAATTTTATTGGGGTAGAGACGTTTTATGTAAAAAATATGATGAAAAATCATAGACTTGCATATGCATTGGGCGATGCTGCAATGAGTGATTTTATTTCAAAGTTGAAATACAAAGCAGCACGTAGTAATATTCCATTGGTTGCCTGTGGGATGTTTGAACCGACGAGTCAAATGTGTAGTGTATGTGGTGAGATAAATCCGAAAGTTAAAAATCTCAGTGTTCGGGAGTGGACATGTCCGCGATGTGGAACGCATCATGACAGAGATATTAACGCAGCCAAGAATATTTTGACGTTGGCTCAGAAAACAGAAAATAGTCAAGAAGTTGATAAGGAAGAGAAAACTTCTGCTGTATTGAAAAAGAAGATTAAAAAGCCACCTAGAAATATAGTATTTATAGATAATCCTGATATTGTAATTTGCTTTAGTAGGGAATTAACGAGAAATAATGATCCAAGATATGTTATTCTTAATAAGAAAACCAATGTTGTTATTGATGATGCTCAGGGGGTAGGATATAGGAGTATTTCAAAAGCAAGAAACTGTTTTAAAGCAAAAATAAAATGGTCACAAAAAATGACTAAGTAAATTGTATATATGATTATGATATGGTAGGAGGTCTGTCCCTACCAAGGAGCGCGAACATTAAGCACCCATAAAATTGCCGTGGGGTTCGCACTGCTGAATGAACATGTCAATATTATTCTATGCAGTAAAATTTGGCAATTTATGCAGGAATATGCCATGTAATAACTGTGCATTAATAAGAGTTGTGTTTTTTTCGCGAGTTGTACTTTGAAGAAATGTGCGGTTCTGCCGAAACAACTCAGAAGAGTAAGCGGAGCAGAAGATGATTGGATGGTAGATAGAGATGAATTGTTGGGAAACAACTCAGAAGAGTAAGCGGAGCAGAAGTGAAGTGTCCCACAGTCACAATATAATGTGGGGCTTGAAACAACTCAGAAGAGTAAGCGGAGCAGAAGTAAAGAATAGAGTTGTAGCTTGACAGCATTCTCGAAACAACTCAGAAGAGTAAGCGGAGTAAACAATTATCATAAAATTTTAACTATAATAATATAAAACCAGCCCGGCAATATACGTTGTCGGGCTGGCAGTGTATAAGCTATGCTGATATTACTCCTGAATCGTCATAACACGGCATTTTTTTCGGCAGAAGGAGATGCCATATTTTATTATTTTATTGAAACCTCGATTGCGAAGTTCCTGTGTATAGTTTTTATTTTTTATCTGATTTAAAGCTTCACGACAATCCAATTCAAGATCTCTTTCTTCAGAACTGTATTTGAGTTCAATCACAATTCCAAGTCCAATATTTGTATCGGTATCGTTTACTTCAATCATAATATCGCTAAAGCCATCACCGGACTCGCGGTTTGATAATACTTTCCAATCACGTCTATACCCCAGAATTCCAATCATAAGTCCGTGGTAGAAGTTTTCATGAAGCGATTTTGCAAAATTATCGCGCACACTAATGGTTTTTGACATATATTCTGTTAGAATTCGTTCAACAGCAGAGGCATTACAAGTCGTTAGCGCATTACAAAAGTTTCGAAAAAGTTCTCCATTTTGAGAGACTTCTTTGCGAAAGAGCGTTAGCACGCGTTCAATGATAATATTACAGATTTCACGGTTCGGAACCGCAAGGCAGTAGTAGCCATCGCCTACTTGTCCGCGCTGTGTTAAGTAACCGGTCATAAAAAGTGTACTCCACAAATTATCAATATTAGAATATAAATCTTTGTAAGTTACCATCTCATCGACTTTTTGAATGATTGTTCCGCCATTGACTAATTGCTCAAGCTCTGTTTTTGTAACCATTCCAGGATCATTGATACTATCAATAAAATGATTAATAACATCATTTCCACTGGTGTTCATCCAGTAATTTTTCGGCTTTGAATTAGGGTCGTCAATAAGATCATCACAATAATTTACAACGTCCCAAGGACAATAGACGTCAGCTTCCCCAAAGCGATAGCCATCGTACCATTCCTTCACTTCATCAAAGTGATCATTCAACTCATAAGCACATAACATTGCAAGTACCTCTGAATTTGTGAATCCAAAGGCTTCATCATATTGTTTATCTGTGATGGAATATACCTTGAAGTTGTTAAGCCCGGTAAAGATACTTTCCTTTGCAATCCGTAGACATCCAGTTAAAACTGCAAAAGCAAGGCTCTCATTTGTCTTCAATACATTTCCAAAAAGATTGCGTATCAGAAACGCCATTTCATCATAAAAGCCATTTTCGTGAGCTTTTGCCAAGGGTACATCATACTCATCAATAAGAACAACAACTTTCTGCTTATAGTGCTTTTCGAGAAGTCGAGTCAGCCATCGCAAGCTTGACCCCATAACCTTTTGACTCATTTCGTCATCTAGCAGCCTAGCAAATCGTTCTTTTTCGTAGTCAGTCAGAAAATTACTATTTTGCAGAAACTGAAAATCAGAAGCGCTTTGATTTATGAGTTCTACCAGCTGATCGAAGGCAGCCTCGTAGGAAGATGCATTGATTCCTTTTAGACTGATTGCGATGACAGGATATTTCCCCATATATTTTTCACAAAGCTCAGTATTTTGAGAAATATGCAAACCAGTAAATAATGTAGGATCCGTTCCAATTTCAAAAAAGCTTTTGAGCATACTCATATTCAGGGATTTTCCAAAACGCCGAGGACGAGTAAAGAGTGTCACTTCGCTTCCTTTTTCAAGAGCCTGTTCAATTAATGCAGTTTTATCTACATAATAATAGTTCCCTTTGCGAAGCTTTTCAAAACTGTCGATTCCGACAGGAAGCCTTAATCGCATTTCCATGTACGCGTCCCTCCTTTTTCACCTTTTGATGTTACAGTAATAAAATAACTCATTTTAATAAACTTATCATAGCACACATTCTAATATTTGTCATTGAATTTGCCATTCAATAAAATATAGCCCCCTTATTATACCGGAACCTTAAATGTGATCATAGTGCTTTGTCCCGGTATGCTGTTAATAGTCAGTCCAGAGCCTTCGCCATATGCGAGAATTAGCCGATCGTGAACATTTTTTAATCCATAACCGGAGGAGTCAGTCGTCAAAAGGGTAGAAAGTTTTTCTTGTGGAATACCTACACCATTATCCATGATCGTAAAATAAATCTGACCCATTACGTTTGTGACAGTGACAAATAATTGACCACTGTCTTGTTTGGAAGGATACCGTGGATAATTGAGTTTTCGACAAGTGGCTGCAAAAGCAGATTGGGAACTTCGATTTCAGGAAGATTCGGGTCAATCTGGTACATCACGTCAAAGATGTTGTCGTGAAGCAGACGCTGAATATCAATATAAGAGGTCACGTTTTTGATCTCATTTTGCAAAAGCGTCTCAGATTTTCCCTTATTTAATGTTGTACGGTAAAAAACGGATAACAGCTGAGACATCTGACTGATCTCAGGCCGGTCATTCATCAGCGCTTTGTTATTGATTAACGACAGACAATTATACAGAAAATGAGGATTGATCTGAGCCTGCAAGGCTTTAAATTGCGTCTTCTTCAATTCAATCTTAGTCTGATAGTCCTCTCGGATCAGTCGGTTGATCTCATCAATCATGGCTTGCAAGTTATTTGTCAGATCACCAAGCTCGTCCTTACTGTCATCGTGAATGTGGTAGTTAAGATGCCCCTCTTTGATGCGCTGAAGATAATAGTGGAGGGCACTGATTTTCTGTTCAAAAAAGCTTGTGAAAAGCTGAGTGATTAGAAAAATAACAACGACACAGAAAAAAAGAATCGCGATAATAATTCTTCCCATCTGACGAACCGAGGCAAAAATCATCTTTTCCGGCCGTTCAAGTGTTACATTCCAACCACTAGAATCCACAAGATCATTTCTTGTCACCCACTTTCGAAAATCGCTTGCATTTTCCAAGATAGAGTCAGACTTATAAGAAAAAAGAGTCTGAGAGGGTGAGTCTATCTGAATATGAAAGTTATCGGCAACTCTATCAAGATCTCCAAAGAAAAGATCGGCATTTAACTGGATTGCAATGTAGTTTTTTGAGTATGAGCGAATATAGGTGAGGTACGGTTCGCACAGATACTGTATGATAAGCAGACTTCCATCCTTCTTTTTGTACCAAGTTGGTTGAGTAGAAATTTTGTAAGGTGCATACCAACGTTCACCCTCTAAATCACTGATTGGGCGAAGCTGTTTGCCGTGGGTCATGGGGCCGTCGGCATTGTAGATTGTGATCTGTCTGATTTCAGGATGCTGCAAATAGGTGGCATTTAAAAAGACATCCATCGTATAGTTTAGATATTCGTACTGATCGTAAGCATTCGCATCATTGTAGGAAGAAAACTGTGCAAGTACATTTGAGTTTGCCAGATAAGATAGTAAATTCTGGTAGATGCTTATTTTGGAATCAAGCGAGTCTGACACAGAGGTGACAGTGGATTCTAGTGAGGATAGCTCGCGTGCGCGAAGCAGCTTGATTGTCTGGTTGTAGCAGAAAAATCCCATGACAGAAAGTGGAAGAAAGCTGACTAGAATGCAGAGAAAAACAAGCTTGCTTCTATACTTCATATCATCAAATTTTTGCTTGATTTGTTTTACAAAAGTCGGGCGGGAAAGCCAAGAAACTTTTTGCAATTATCGGACAATGA
>OGRR01001626.1_pt1 | contig 13631 bp, 12 predicted proteins | sample 1553511 | NCBI WGS metagenome assembly OGRR01 (sample SAMEA2580040, study PRJEB22360) | human gut metagenome | biome: human gut; feature: human-associated habitat; material: faeces | place: Denmark | collected 2008/2010 | reverse complement strand
TAGTGAGTCAGCGAGAGCACGTACTTTGCTCGTAGAGCAAAGTACTTTTTTATTCGTATTCTTTCATGATGAGCGGCGCGGAGATGTACACCATGATCTGATCGGTGCCTTCGGCTATCTGGTTGCCGCGGCAATCTTGCCAGATGGTGCTGACGCGGGCACTTTCGGTGTAACCCAAACCGCCCAAAATCTGCATAGCATCGCTTGCCACCTGCGTTGCGGTTTTGGGCACGTAACGCTTCATCAGCGCAACTGCCAGGCGCTTGTCGGGCTGGTCGTTCTCAATAGCCCATGCAGCTTGGTACAGCATGGAACGCATGGTGCGCAGGGACACTTCCATATCGGTAAGCATCTGCTCTACCTGCTGGAACTGTCCGATGGAAACACCAAACGCTTTGCGCACGCGGGCATTCGCCACCGCGTCTTCCATGGCAGCCTGCGCCATGCCCAGCGAAGCCGCACAGGTAAACACGCGGCCAAATTCCAACAATTTGAACAGGCGACGAAACCCGCCTTCGTTGCCGCGCAAGCGATACTCGGGCTTCAGCTCCACTTCATCGAAGGAAACAGACGCGAACGGCACCATCGACTGACCGATTTTGTTGATGGGAACGGCACGAATGCCCGGCAAGTTATGGGGAATAAGCCAAAACGTCAGCGGCGGATAGTCGTCCGAACCAGGATTGTCCTTGTCGATGGCAGCAACCAGGATGCTTGGCGAGTACTCGCCGTTGTTCACATACGTCTTTTTCCCATTCAGGACAAGACGGCCATCGCGCGTTTCAACCGAGGTGGTCATGCTCATGGTGTCGGAGCCGGCATTGGGCTCGGAAACCCCCAGGGAAAACATCAGGCGCCCGGTCTGACGATAATCGTCAAGAACCTTGGTGAACACTGCCTCTTCGGCAAAATCACCCATAATCTGCAGGTTGAACAGGTCGTTCTGGAACGGAAGGGCGGCACCGGCGCAACGGCACAGCTCTTCCAGAATCAGCGTCTGAGACATAATGCCCATGCCACGGGGACTTTGATCGGCAAAAGCGAAATAGCGGTCAACGAAGCCCTTCACCACATCGTCAGGCAAGCCTTGGTCCTTGCGCCATTGGAAAACCCGTTCTGGGGTAAACACCGATTCACCGAATTCGCGAAACGTTGCGATGATGTTCTTCTGGCTTTCGGACAAGGCAAAGTCCACGGCGCACCCTCCTATGCGTTTTCAAGTCTCTTCGAAGAGGATACGGCACCAAAGCGCAGCAACCTATTCCCAAGTTTTCAGAAATGTACCCATAAATGCATACTTTGAGTATAAGATTGCCGGTCGAATGGCCGCAAAGCGCTCTTTCTACCCAACAAATACCCGTTTTTATTGAAAAAAAAAGGAAGAACCCCGAAGGGTTCTTCCTCATGCGGGCATCAAAAGAAGACTAGCGGCCCTTCCATACCGGTTCACGCTTTTCGGCGAATGCCGTGGCGCCTTCTATCTTGTCCTCGCTGTTCTGGGTTATCGCTTCGTACTTTTCCAGAATCTCCCAGCCCTTTGAGGGGTAGATGATGCTTTCGCCCATAGTTTCGTAGGCGGTGCGTTTCGTGTACTCAATGGAAAGCGGCGCACCTTTGCAGATGAGTTTTGCCAGACCAATGGCAGTATCAAGGACATTCTCGGGTTCAACAACGCGGTTCACCAGGAAGCAATCGAGCGCTTTCTGGGCCGAAAACGGCTCGCAGGTAAGCATCAGCTCCATTGCGGCTTTCTGCGGCACCATCTGCATGATGCGCATCAGCAATCCACCGCCCGCAGCGGTAAGCCCACGACGCGGTTCAGGAAGCGAAAACGTGGATTCAGTTGAACATACCGCCAAATCGCACGCCATAACCACTTCCATACCGCCGCCCAGAACGCGCCCTTGGCATGCCGCGATAAGCGGCTTGGAAATGTAGCGTTTCGTCATGCCGCAAAAGCCGGTTTTCTCATATCCTGCAGGTGCATGGTAGGTTCCTGCAGCAATTTCCTTCAAGTCGCTGCCGGCGCAGAAACAATCGCCCACGTTGGTCATAATGCAGCATCGCAGCGAATCGGTTTCTTCCGGGTGATCGAAAGCCCAACCCACCTCCTGCCACATTTCGCTGTTCATGGCATTTTTCGCTTCGGGCCTGTTCAACGTGATGACGTAGATACCCTCACGTTCTTCGGTTTTGATGGTGTTGTACGGCATAGTCCCTCCTAAGCTCGCACGAATGAATAATCCCCTGCTGCAAGATTACCGCATTCACCTGCCCAAAAAGCTGAAAAGCATCACACCGGATACATGCAAACCCATGCGTTACGCACATGGATTTTGTCTATGTGTCGCAGCAGAGCATCGGTCGGAACCTGCGAAAACCGCCTCTGAAGATTCATCCATTAAATGAAATCGAGCCAGCGTCCTCCCTATACGCAAAAACAGTGCCGTAGCGCTCACTTGCTTCCGTTAAGTATTCGGCAAACTTTCGCCCTTCTTCAGGATCCGAAATAACAGGGAGACCACGTTCGAGATTGTTTTCTCTGCGCATATCTAGATCTATTGGAACAATGGAGTAAGTGGCTTTTTCTTCCTCAATATCAAGAGCAACAAGATAATTCGTTGAAAAACGACGCTCGGAGCAGAACCCGTTCCAAGTGCCATCGGGCTTTTTTGCACGATTCGAATGAAGATCAGATGGATACGCATCGGGACTCAAGTGATATGTTTCGTACATTTCAGGCGAAATCATTGACTCGCCCGCCTCGAATTCCATAAGCAAGCTACCCAAATTATAAAAAATAGGACACCCTTTATATACCTCGACCCCACGCGGGAAATGAGCACCCTGGCCGACAAAACAGGTTGCACCTGCCTCAATGGTTTTACGGGCAAATTCCTCGACGAAACGGGGAGCATAGGTTGCATACCAATTCTCGTTCTCGCCTTCATGGGTGTGAAGCGTGGCAATCACTACGTCGGAACGACGCGCAGCGTCTCGAATGCTCTCGAGTATTGCCTCCTGATCCGCTTCATTCACATAGTCGCGCACATAGGCACGTTTCCCGCGCTCAATCTGCAGATTGCCATTCATGGGCGAACCGAATTTGAAAGCGTTATCTGTCGGAGGGTCCCATGTTTCAATCTTGCTTACCTCTTTGAGGCTCTTATCAGTACCCAACATCGCATCGATTTTGCGCAACTGCTCGAACTGTTCATCCGGTAAAACATACGACCGCCCCCAACGCAATGGGCACAAACCAGGACGGGCTGAAACATCGGCATTTGCGTTACTCGCCAATGCACGTTCGGCCCAGGTTGATGAGCATGCGACCACCGCAACACGGCCTTGGGCTGTATCCAGAAAACGAGCCTTACGCGCTTCCATTAAATTTCGCCCAACACCACATGGAATAATCCCTCGTGCCTCTGCTGCCTCGATAGTGTCCAAGCACCCTTGGGGACCATAGTCAGTAGTATGATTATTTGCGAAAGAAACCAAATTGATATTCAGGTCGGCCAATTCATCAAGCGTTTCGGGCCTAACCGAAGTCAAATACATGCACAACCCTGGAGGCGTCTCACGCTTGGGGGTGCTAAACTCCGCATTCGCAAACACGGCATCAGCGTTAAGCAACAAATCAACAATTCGTCTATCTAGGCGTTTTCTTAAATTCCTGCTTGAAAACAGCAAATCACCGCAAAGAATTACTTTCATTGTTCGCCCCTTCCCCGCAAAGCAATTGCATGCCTTTACGCCATTGTACGAAGCAAAATAGGCCCACCACTTATTGAAGTTGAAATCAAATTCGCCCCTCCTACGACGGTTCTTTATAAGACGCCAGTGCAACCAGAAAACAACCCGCTGCAGCGAAAGCCATACAGTTCTAGCACGCCGTCAGCCTCGCTCGCCCTGTTCTTGGCGTGACGCAGCTCATCACCCGATACAATGGATGTGTTGCCCGAGGAAAGAGGTGCTTTGATGAAAATAATCGCTATCAACGGAAGCCATCGCGCTGGCCAGAACACGGCGTATCTTCTGAACCTTGCGCTTGAAGAAGCGAAGGCGAAAGGAGCCGAAACCGAGCTGATTGAGCTTTCGGAGCTCGACATCGAATACTGCAACGGCTGCAATCGCTGTTTGGGAAAGCCGGCCTGCGCCATATCCGACGACATGGACGAGCTGAAGGAAAAGATGCTCGAAGCCGATGGCATCATTTTGGGGTCGCCCGACTACTTCGGCAACGTTACCGCCCGCACCAAGTGCTTCATCGATCGCACGCGCCCGCTTCACATGGTGGAAAACCAACTGAAAGGCAAGGTGGGAGGCTTCCTTACCATGGCAGGCCTAGACAATTGCGGCGCAGAAGCTACCAACCATGTGCTGGAGAACTTCTTCACTACCCATGAAATGCTGGTTGTGCACCCGCGCCCTACTGGACCGGTAATCGGCTCGGGTATTACCGGGTCGCTTATGGCAGGAATGAAAGACGGCAAGCCGCGCTGGCGCCGCAGCGTTGAGGAAGACCCCATTGCCGTGCCCATGGCAAAACAGCTCGGGCGTGACATGGCAGACTTGATCGAACGATTGAAGTAGTCCATTTGCTTCAGCCTTTGGGCAGACGATACCCATCCCGCTCAAAGAGCCTTTTGCGTAAAGTGTCATACAGCCCCGATAGCTGTCCTCCAGCTATCGGGGCCACAAAAAAAGAAAGCCGCACATGCGGCTTTCTTCATATCCCAGTTAAAACTCTTTCAAGAACTTGTCCACGGCTTCGTTGAACGCATCCGGATTGTCATACGCGATGAAATGGTCGCCCTGCACAAACACCAATTCAGCATTCGGCAAGCTGCGATAAATGAGCTGTGTATGAGCGCCTTCGATCAAATCCTCCGTGCCCACGATAACCAGCGTAGGAGCCTCTACCTTGGAAAGCTCCTTCGGGTCGATGGAAGGCTGCTCGGCCATCAGACGCAAATTCTCGTAGCGCTGCATGTCTTCAGGGCTTTCGTCCTTGCGCTGCTCGGCCTCCTTCGCCTTAACCTTGATCCTGGTACGAACCGGCTCGATAACGCCTTCAGGATCGAGGTTCGCGCCATTCAGGATAAGCTTGTTCACACGCTCGGGGCACTTCAAAGCAAAGATCAGCGCCGTGATGCCGCCATCGGAAAAGCCCAGGATGTTAGCGCGGAAAATGCCGTGCTCATCCATGAAATCTTCCAAGTCCTTGGCAAATTGCTCGAACGTGAACGGAGCGGTGCCACGGGGCGATTCGCCCTGACCACGCGTATCAATGGCGATAACGCGGTACTCCTTCGAAAAATAATCGAGCTGATGCCTGAAACAGCTGCTGTCCTCGCCGTTGCCATGTAGCAGAATCAGCGGATAGCCTTCGCCCTGTTCGCGGTAATTAAGCTTGATATCCATAGACCCACTCCTTATGAAAACCTCTTAAACGGGCACGCGCGCAGCGCCAAGCCCCGAAGAGTAATCCCCTTTTTGAACATAATAACGGGTTAGCAAGAGAAAACTGCGAACAGATGGCAAAGGGAGGGCGCAACTCTGCGAAAACCCATGACATGCGCCGTTTCCCCTTGCCGGCAGAAATGAATGGCCGCTCCGCTGAACGTCATACGTACTGCGGTCTATTTAGAAGCGCCCTGTTCGCGAAGGGAATCAGCCAAGGGCGTTTCCTTCAGTGCCATCATGCACAGTCCCGCGCCAATGGTAAGGGGAACCATCAGCAGGAACACTGGCATCAGCGCATCGTTGTAGGCAACCGCAACCGCATGCTGCAAGGTATCGGGCAGCATATGCACCAGGGCGGGAGTCAGGGAATTCACATCAAAGCCCAGGGCATCAACGCCGCCCAGCGGAGCAAGCTTTTCGGCCAGCTGTCCGGTAAGGTTCGCCGTGAAGATAGCACCTGCCACCGAAGCACCCAGCGTGGTGCCGATTTCGCGGAAGAAGTTCGTAGCGCTGGTGGCAACGCCCACCATGGCAGCCGGAAACTCGTTCTGCACGATAAGCACCAGCACTTCGAAGCTCAGGCCCATGCCGAAGCCCATAACGGAAAGGTAAATGCCGGCGAATACTACCGAGGTGTCGGCCGTCAGCGTGGCGATGAACAGCGTGCCCACCGTGGCAATGATGAAGCTCACCGCCATAAGTTTCTTGTAGCGCCCGCTTTTGCTGATCAGCACACCCGAAATAAGCGATGCCACCAGGTAGGCAATGCTCATTGGCACTTCCATATAGCCTGCCGCCGTAGCGCTCATGCCATGGGCAATCTGGAAGTAGGTAGGCAAATACGACATAGCGGCCATGGTGGCGAACAGAACGATGAAGCCACCTACTGTGGTAAGCACGAAATTGCGGTTCTTGAACAGGAACAACGGCATAAGCGCATGCTTCGAACGATTCTCTGCTACAGCGAACAATACCGCAAGCACAACCGTCGCCACAATAAGGGCGATGATCACCGGGCTGTCCCATGCATATTCAACCCCACCCCAGGAAGTTGCCAGCGTAAGTGTGCACACTGCTGCCGCAATGAACGTCATGCCCCAGAAGTCAAAGTTCTTCAGCGATTCGCGCTTGCGATAGGCCGGCAGCAGCACCACGGACACGGCAATGGCCACAATGGAAAGCGGGATGTTGATCCAGAACGCCCAGCGCCAACTTACCAGGTCGGTGAACACGCCACCCAAGAGCGGTCCTACCAGCATGGGCAGCGCCCAGCCGATGCCCATGACGTTCAGGTACAGTGCGCGTTTGCGGGCAGGAACGATATCGGCAACGATGGCCTGCGACAGCACCATCGAGCCGCCTCCGCCCAAACCGGCCACAGCGCGCCCGGCAATAAGCAAGCCCATGTCGGTTGCCGCACCGCACATAATCGAACCAACCAAGAACAATACCTGCGACAAGATGAACAGCCCTTTTCGGCCAATCATATCGCCCACTTTGCCATAAACGGGCATGGTGATGGTACTCGCCAAAACATATGCGGTAGTTACCCACAGAAGATGGCTCATACCACCTAGCTCGCCCACAATGGTGGGCAGCGCCGTGGAAACGATGGTTTGGTCAAGCGAACCGATAACCATCGCAATCATCAAGGCAACGAACACGGCAACCACGGTGCTCTGGGAAGGCTCGTGCGCCAAAACGGAGCCCCGAGGTTTTACCTCCGCGTTAGCCATCACTGCTCACCTCCCTTGCTGCAGGAGGATCCCTCTTCATTCAACAGCCCAATTCCCTCTTCAAAGCGCGAAACAAGACGCGCTAAGGTTTTCAACGCGGCACCCATCTCTTCTTCCGAAACGCTTTCCGCTGCAAACGAGTACAGCCATTGCTCATCACGGCAAATGGCCTGGTACTTTGCCATTCCTGCTTCGGTAAGCACATGCAATTTACTCCTGCCGTCATGCGAGTTTGGTTTGGTTTCAACCAAGCCGCGCCTCACATACGACACAACAAGGGAGTTCACCGTTTGCTTGGGCATATGGGTTATCTCACAAAGCTGCTTTTGTGTAACGCCTTCGGGCCGCTCCCCTATTTCTTCCAGCACCCACATACCGAAATACGACTCGCCGTTGCGCCTTGCCAAATCGGAGTAGTTCTTGTCGAACTGACACAGCAGGGGCACAAACGAATCAGCCATCCGAATGCCCCGCTCAGTTCCGTTTGTCATACCATTCCTTTCGTCCGAGTACGGACTAATTTCAGGAGCATAGTATAGTCTAGTCCGAGTGCAGACTAAATTTTCTCCATAAAGAAAGGCCACCCGAAGGTGACCTTTCCGAAAAGATGCAAATGCTATGCAGCTTATTCCCAGGTACAGGGAGCCTCGCCGGCAACCTGACGCTTGGACTTGAAGATAGTGTCGGGGATAGGCTCGCCGTGGTATACACCTACGCCGCCCTTGTCCTCGATTGCAGCAATTTCCTCGTCGGTGTAGCCGTACTTCTCCATGATTTCCTTGGTGTGGTAGCCAACGGGCTTTGCCAGGATAACCGGAGGATCGCCAGCAGACTCAAAGCGGAGAGGAGTCATAGGCAGAGCATGCTTGCCATACTCGTCATACTCAACGGTACGCAGGGAGTCGTTGATGTAAGCCTCTTCGTCACGCAGGATATCGGGGAAGCGGAACAGCTTCTGAGCAGGAACCTGGTTCTCGCGGAACTGTTCCATCCAGTACTCGAAGGGCTGCTTTGCGAATGCTTCTTCGAGCCAGCCGATAACTTCCTTGTTCTTGCCGGAAGCCTTGAGGTGCGAAAGGTCGCGGGTATCAACGTTGTCTACCTGGTCCTCACGGCCGAAGAGCTTCATCATCATTGCGTAGTACTTGTCGTACTGAGGCATGCAGATGTAGATCCACTTGTCGTCGGAGGTGCGATAGGTGTTGTTGAAGGGGTTGGGAACGTCGGTGCGGGACTTAGGATAGTCAGCGCCGAACTGCTGAGCGCAGATGCCGATGTCAGATGCGAAGATTGCAGCAGCATAGAGGTTGGTTACAACCTTGTCGCCCACACCGGTGCGGGTGCGGTTGAACAGAGCTGCGCAGATGCCGCCAGCCAGCATGCATGCAGCGTTGTTGTCGCCGAATGCCTGAGGTGCGATAGCAGGAGACTGGCCCTTCTCACGGAAAACGTTGGCAACGCCGCCACGAGCAGCCCAGCATACTGCGTCATAACCAGGAGAATCCTTCTCAGCGCCGAACTCGCCATAGCCGCGCATCTGAGCCCAGATCAGGTGAGGGAACTCAGCATGCAGGGTTTCCCAGTCAAGGCCGAGCTTCTTCAGAGCCTTGTCGCGCAGGTTAACAACGAATACGTCGGCATCAGCAAGAAGCTTCTTCATGAACTTCATGCCGTCCTCGTCCTTGAGGTTGATGGCAACGAGGTCCTTGTTGGTGTTGTTCAGGTCGAACGTAGGATCTTCGTAGTCGTTCTTTTCGCAACCGAAGCCGGGGCCCTGAGTACGCTGAGCATCGCCGTGCAGGGGCTCGGTCTTGATGACGGTAGCGCCCATTTCGGACAGGCAGCGTACTGCAGCAGGAGCGGCAACCCATTCGCAGAGCTCTACGATCTTGACACCTGCGAGAGGGCCGAAGCCGTTGAGTTTATCTGTAGTGGACATACAGACTGTTCTCCTTCCATTATGACAAACCATGAAATTTGCCTTTAGCGAGGACGTGCGATGCTTCGCGCATCCCTGCGTTCAAGGCAAACTACATTACCTTATTTAGTATCGGCATCCTGAGTTCATGTTGGGACGGTCAGTAATTCGGGATTGGGTATTTTTTTTCGAAAAGCTGCGATTTTACCCATAAAACAAGGGCAATTTCCACTGAATATCGGTCATCTGAAGCCATATTGCCCAGAAGAGACCATCAAAACAGATGCAATGACCACCGAAAATGCCGTTTGCCGTCAACTTTGCCCCGCTGGCGGCACCTGCCACCCCAGGTCACGCAACCGAATGGCGCTATATTGCTGCGAACGGCTTGTTGGGCGGCCTCAAAGAAGAGCACCCAACAAGCCGTTCGGGATACATCGATTTCAGTTTTTCCCATACTCCCCAGACATCGCATTTGGGAACCGATACGCGCTCATAAAGTCAATGAAATCGCTCACTACCTTTGGATGGGCCTCTTTCCGGCTAACCAAATACACCTTGTGGAAATCAACAGGAAGATCGTTGATGCGCAAGCACACCACATCTTGAAAAGCTTCAACCAGGAAGGAATAGCAGAACAGCGCCATCTTTTCCTTGCTCGAGGAAACAAGCGAGCACATGGTGATCTCGTCGGCGAACTCGCGACGTAAGTTCATGCCACACTCCGGCAAATGTTCCTGAATGGAGGGGCCAATAGGCGAAGAGGGACTGTAGGTTAGCACTTCCTCATTGCCCAATTCCGAAAGATTAATCGACTTACGCTTGGCAAGCGGGCTGTCTTTTCGCACACCAAGGACCAGGGGCTGAGACCACACTAAAACATAGTTGAAATCATCATCATGCCCACTCAACCGAGAGGCAAAGGCAACATCGATGTCCCCGTTACGAAGGCGTTTGGTAAGCTCGGGGGAAAGAGCCTGGTCGATTACTATTTGGGGCTTTACTTTGCAAGACGAGGCAAACGATTCGATGGCCTCCGACCAAAAGCGCCCCTGCATCGCATAAATCGTGCCAACACGAACCAAAGAGCTCACTTCGCCTTGGATCTCCCGAGCAATACGGAGACCCTTATCAAGGTCATTCAAAGCAAGCGATACATATTCGTGATACGCCTTGCCCATATCGGTAAGCTCGATACGCGCCGACCCCTCGCTGCGCTGGAACAATTTGATGCCCAACTCTTTCTCGAGTCGCTTCATCGCAGACGAAAGCGTTGGTTGCGCAATATAAAGATCCTCTGCCGCACGCGTATAGTTAAGGACCTCAGCCAAATGGTCGAAATACCGAAGATACTCAAGTCTCATGGTAAAGCCCCCTCTGGCTGAACATTGGTCCCCTGAACCTAATTGTAGGTTTCCGAACCCAGAAATTCTGCCCCAACACAAAGCGACCAACATACGGGACATTCGCTAGAAGCCCTAGCGCCTTTAGCGCCAGGGCTTCCCTTGCCAAAGATAAGAGCAGAAATTAGAAGTACTTTTCCTTTATGTAATCGCAAGGCATCTCGATATCGAACCAGATCTTTTCGCTCAGGGCGGCCTGTCGAAGCAGCATTTCGATGCCTGGAGCGGTTTCGAGACCATGGGCCTTTGCCATCTTGATCAGCTTAGTTTCGCGCGGGTCATATACTGTGTCGGCAACAAACAGATTGTCATGCAGCATGTCTTCATCGATGGTGCATTCGTTTTCCAGCGGAGGCATACCAACGCGAGTGGCGTTGACGAACAGTTGGGAATTTTTTACCGCACGAGCAAGCTGCTCCCTATTCTCAAGATCATTCAAAACCATAGGAACGCCGGTCTTCTGGGCAAGGTCCACAACACGCTCGCGGGTGGAAGCCCAGAAATCATCTTTACGGTTAAACACATTCACACAGGCAACGCCATCAAGGGCTAGCTGGGTAAAAATCGCAGAGCCCGCGCCGCCTGCGCCAACAATGGTGACCACTTTGCCTTCAGGCTCGAACCCATGATGGCGAAGATTCTCGACAAACCCAGCACCGTCAGTATTGTCGCCAATGGACTTGCCATCCTTGACAACAACTGTGTTAACCGCTCCCATCAATTCCGCGGCAGGACTCAATTCGTCAAGATACTGCCCTACCGCCGTCTTGCATGGCATGGTTACGTTGTAGCCAACGACGCCCATTTCAGCCAGACCCTTTACCGCATCCTTAAGCTTATCAGGCGTTACATCAAACGCGATATACACAGCATCCACGCCCGTCTTTTGGAACGAGTCGGTATGCATTACTGGAGACATGGAGTGTTCAACAGGAGAGCCCACAAGGCCCACAAGCTTAGTTGCACCGGAGATATTGATGTCGATTCCCATGACGATATCCTTTCTAGAGTTCAGATAGCAGCTTGATGGCTATCCGAAAACAAGCAATTTGCTGAAGCGATTAGCCCATTCGAGCGAAGGCAGAAAGTGGAAAGAGAAGGTGCCTTCCGAACCGTTAGGGACGCCCGGAAGGGCACACTTTCCGCTACGCATGGAGCACTCGCGAGGAAAAGGCTAAAAAATAACGGGAGCTTCCTTTTCCGCGGATTCCTGAATAGCGTTGATCACCTTCAGGGTGTCCAGGGCGTTCTCGCCGGAGCAGCGCGGGACGGTCTCGCGGCCCAGGCACAGGTCCACGAAGTGCTCGAGCTCGGCGGTCATCGGGTCGTTCCTCTCGACGTCGAAGTGCTCGTGCTTGACGGGCTGCAGCCAGCCGTAGGCGTCGTCGTCCTGGTAGTACAGGTCCATGTTCGGGAAGCCGAAGGAGCCCCTCGTGCCGAACACGCGCATGCTGTTCTCGCCGGGGCACATGGTGAAGAAGGTGTTCTCCTGCGCCGCCAGGTCGTAGTTCCAGGGGCCGGGCGTGCCGTCCGAGATGAAGTAGCTGGCCGTCACGCCGCCCTCGTACTCCACCACGGCGGAGACGGAGTCCTCGACCTCGTTGTGGCGGATGGTGTTGCGGGCCGCGGCGTACACCTTAGTAGGCTTCATGCCGGTGACGAAGTTCAGGTCGTCGAAGTCGTGGATGGCGTTGATCAGCAGCGGGCCGCCGCCCTTCTTGGTGCGCCACTCGACGTCGAAGTACTCGTGCGGCTTGGCGATGGCGTAGCTCGACTGGATGCCCACGATCTGGCCCAGCTTGCCCGAGTCTATAACCTGGCGAAGCAACTGGTAGCGACTAGAGGAACGGCGATGATGCCCAGCCAAAAGCGTCGCACCGGCATCCTTGCAGATCTTGATGATGTGCTCGCCTTCCTCAACGGTATTGGCGATGGGCTTTTCCAGCAGGATGTTCTTGATGCCGGCCGCAAGAGCGAGCTCAACAGACTGCACATGCAGAGGATTGGGCAACGCAATTGCCACTGCATCTACATCCTCCTGCTTCAAAAGCAGCGTGTAGTCGTTATGCAAAGGAGCGCCCACCTCTTCGGCGACCTTAACATCATGCTCGCCGAAACCTGCCACGGCAATCAGTTCGATTTCCGGATTCGCCTTTGCATCGCGGGCGATCTTAGAGCCTTGGTTTAAACCTAGGACAGCCATCTTGACCTTGTTCATAAGGATCCCCTTCCTTAGGATTCCCCCTCCAACGTCTTCGATTATCCAGCCCGTAGCTCAGTGAATCCAATAGCGTTCACTGCGGTTTGGCGGTCAAGTATCGCAAAACGCAATACCCGCTTGTCAGATGCATATCCCACGCTTTTCTATTGTGCTTATTAATCAAAAAAGCTCACAGTTTATGCTGTGAGCTTGTGATATTCATTTGCTTTATTGAATATTTTAATTACTTGATTAGTCGAGGTTCAAGCCGGCAAAGCCCAAGATTACGCCTTTGGTTTGGTTACCGCCTCAATGATGAAGCCCAATGCATCAACGGAGTCGTAATACGTGAAAGTCGCCGTAGGATCAACGAGCGATCTGCCCTCCATGTATTTGGAAATGCCGCGCTCTTCCATAGCCTTCGTCACCTCGTCGTTGCTCTCAACGTCAAAACGAAGATGATGCAGGGCGTGCCCATGCGCACGGAAACCCTCGTCAAGGTAATCGTGCCAAATAGTATCAACATCGCCAACAGGCTGCAGGAACTCCAACTGGACATTCAGCTGGTTGTAAAAAGCCGCCTTCACGGGAGCATCGATAATTTCCCCGCGGTACCACGTCTTTTTGTATACGCTGTCGTTCTCGACGTCTGGCATGAAGCCGAACACCTTTAGCATTCCCACCTTGGCCTTTTCCAGATCTTCCACGACAATGCCCACTTGGGTAATATCCCCTAAAAGCCCAGCGAGCTCTTTTGCGTTCTCCGCACTCATCAAACTCATCTCCTATCAGGCGCCATACTTACAGCTTCACCGGCAGTTCGGTTTCGGCAGATTTTTGGATGGCTTTAATCACCTTCAGGGTGTCCAGGGCGTTCTCGCCGGAGCAGCGCGGGACGGTCTCGC
>OGRR01001613.1_pt1 | contig 13696 bp, 17 predicted proteins | sample 1553511 | NCBI WGS metagenome assembly OGRR01 (sample SAMEA2580040, study PRJEB22360) | human gut metagenome | biome: human gut; feature: human-associated habitat; material: faeces | place: Denmark | collected 2008/2010 | reverse complement strand
AAATATTGTTAATATTCTATATATTGATAACGTGCAAATTCATAGCTCATAAGGTTCATCTATTTATAGGGAATTAATAATTTAAAAATAGAAAAATATACATGTATAATTAAAATCCCCTATAAAGGGGATTTTACTAACTGAGTATGAGTTTTATTCATAATGAATAAAGATATATTTCGTTTTATCGTTTTTGCAATATAAATAACTCAGGTGGATTATGTATTTGGTTCATCGGATGCCAATGACATACATTATATATTTTCTGATTTAAATCTGATAAATACGATTTAAGAGACTGCATTTCTTCAAATCCCTCTGTTGTTCCAGGGTAAGCAACTATTGTAATAACTCCAGACTTGGAAAGTTTGTGTAAACCTTCATTTATGGCATCAATGGTTTGATGCGGTTTTGTTACAACCTGGTGATCTCCTCCAGGTAAATATCCTAGGTTAAAAATCATTAAATCAATAACTTCATCCTTTAATTGATGAGCTACCGCCAAATCATGAGAGTCATGAATAAATGTTAAACTCACTTCTGGCGCAATATCATTTGATTGTAAAAGCTCCTTGCTAGTTTTAATAGCTTTCATTTGAATATCAATTCCATATAGATGGCATGCTTTTTGTGCCCGTTTAGAAAGGTATAAAAGATCATGGCCATTACCACATGTAGCATCTACTACCACTTTGGCATTTTCCATACATCTATCCCAGATTAAATGTTGGAATTGAACAGCATTGTTAATGTTAATCACAAAACCACCCCACTTGAGATTTGGTTATAACAATTCATCTCGACGAGATGCTAACTTTTTAAATAGTGTACCAAAGAAACATTGATCCTTGAATCGTACAAATAAACAATATACAGGGTTAGAACTTATATGTAAGGTTTCTTTATTTGTAAAAGTATAGTCAAATGTACCATCAATACAAATATGTAATTGTGGTTCTCTTTCCGGCATTGTAATTTGAATCGTATCATGTTCCTCTAAAACAAGGCTTACACCTTGAATTAAATGTGGTGCTACTGGGGTGACAATGATAGATCGATTATCTGGTTTCATGATTGGACCCCCAGCCGATAGATTATAGCCCGTAGAACCTGTAGCAGAGGAAATAATTAAACCATCCGATGGATACATTTGCGTGTGTTGATTATTTATGGACATATTAATTCGAGCCATTTTAGCAGGCTCAGCACGTGTGATAACAATTTCGTTAATGATAGGAACTAGTTCTTCCTCTTTACCCTCATGACGTTCTATATAAGCATATAAATGTCCACGCTTTTCAATATTATAATCACCATTAGCAATACGTTTAATATGACTTTGCATTTGATGAATTTCAATTTGATTTAAAAAACCTAGTTCGCCAAGATTAATACCACAAACAGGTACATTATATGGATAAATTTGTCTTGCAAGATGGATGATGGTACCATCACCACCAAAACTAAAGGCAATATCTATTTGTTTGAAGATTTCTGGGCGACTTAAAATATGAGTTTCAGGAATCTTAAGTACTCGTGCAGGTGCATCTGATTCGAGATCATCTGGCAAAAATACTTCGATACCTTCATCTTTACAAATATGTGCAGCCATTTTTAGAACTGCCATAATATTGCTTTTCCCCATATTGGGGAAGAATCCGATACGCATAGTAATCTCCTATAATGAATGAGCTTCTGCAACCACTGTATCAATCAAAGTATCATCAATGGTTAAGGCCCCTTCTTCGTACTTTTTAAAATAACCTAAAAACTCTATATTACCTTCCATACCTTTAATTGGTGAGAAAGTTAAGCCATGTGTATACAATCCACAATCATACGCAACATGTAGAATACGATGTAATACTTCTTTATGGATTTCACTATCTCGCACTATACCGCCCTTACCAACATTTTCTTTACCAGCCTCAAATTGTGGTTTTATTAAGGCCACAAGTGAGCCCGTATCTTTTAATAAATTAGTAGCTACTGGTAAAACTTTGTCTAAAGAAATAAATGCTACATCAATAGAAATAAAATCAACAAGTTCACCTATTTGTTCAGCAGTAACAGTACGGATATTTTGTTTCTCCATATTAATTACACGTGAATCTTGGCGTAATTTCCAAGCTAATTGATTATATCCTACATCGATGGCAAAGACCTTAGACGCACCGTTTTGTAATGCGCAATCTGTAAAACCACCTGTACTAGCTCCTATATCAATCATCACAGCCCCATGTAAATCGATAGGGTAAGTTTGAATAGCCTTTTCTAATTTAAGTCCTCCACGGCTTACATAAGGTAAAGTATTGCCTTTTACAATAATATTGGCATCCACAGGAATCTTGGTGCCTGCTTTATCTATACGTGTAGTATCCATAAATATAAGGCCCGCCATAATAGCTGCTTTTGCTTTTTCTCTACTTTCAAAAAGGCCTCGATTAACGAGGAGTATATCTAATCGTTCTTTATTGTTCATATTACACCATGATAAATACAATAAAACTGAATAAAGGCCACAAGAATACCGAGAATTAAACCACCAAATACTTCGATAGGTGTATGTCCCAACAACTCTTTTAATGCTTCTTTACGTGTAATGACAACAGGTATATTCTTTTTGGTAAAATAATCTACAATTTGATTAAGTATTTGAGCTTGTCGTCCTGCCTCTAATCGTACACCAGACGCATCATACATAACAACAATTGAAAATACTAAGGATAATATAAATAGATCCGTTACACCATTTTTAAGGTAAATCGCTGTTGTTGTAGCAATTACAAATGATGTATGTGAACTTGGAAAACCACCAGATCCAACAAGGCGCTCTGGTCGGAATTTACCATGTCTTAAGAGTTGCCATACAAATTTGATAGCTTGAGCCGTAAACCAGCCCCAAAATGCAGCTTGTGCGATATAATTATGTGCTATTTGTGGTAATATATCAATCATTGTTTATACCTTCTACAGGTAATACCCATTAATTCGTACGTTCTAAAAGATAATCAATTAATGCTGATAGTATAGTTGTATCATAAGAAACCAAGTTTAACGCATCATGAGCTTGGCTACCTACTAAGCAGGCTTGATGTTTTGCTTGCTCTAAACCTAGTAAAGATACATAGGTAGATTTATGTTGGCGAATATCACTACCGGGTGTTTTTCCTAATTCTTCAATAGTACCGGTTACATCTAAAATATCATCAGTAATTTGGAATAATAATCCCAGGCAATTAGAATATTCCATAAGGAATGTTCGCGTGGTATTATTAGCACATCCAAGAATAAGACCTAATTCTACAGAAGCGTTAAATAGTGCACCTGTTTTACCAGTATGTAAAACCTTTAATTCTTCTAAAGGAATATGTTTATCTTCACTGAGCAAATCAAAGGCTTGTCCCCCAACCATACCTTCTGGACCAGCCGCAGTAGCAACACATTGTATAGCATCTAGTTTTTGCTGTGCACTAGCAACTGTATTTGAAGTCATCAATTGAAAGGCATATGTTAATAACCCATCACCGGCTAAAATAGCAAGTCCCTCACCGTATACTTTGTGATTGGTCAAATTACCTCTGCGATAATCATCATCATCCATAGCTGGTAAATCATCATGAACTAATGAATACGTATGGATACACTCCATAGCACATAGAAATTCCTTATAATCAGCTGGCTCTTTATGAAGCATTTCTAACACAGCCTTAGTTAAAATAGGTCGTATTCGTTTGCCACCTTGCATTAAACTATAATTCATAGATTCATAAAGTTGTTCAAATTCTTGATTTGGGCTATTAAGTACTTCGCCTAACCATTGTTCAATATTTTGTTTGCTAGATGCTAAATAATCTTTGAACATAGAATCTCCTTATTCGCTGATGCGGACTTCTTCGATAATTTGTTGTACTTCATTTTCAACAGAATCGAGCATTTCAGCACATTCTTTTACCAAAGTTAAGCCCTTTTTATATTGTGATAAAAGCTCAGAAATGGTCATATCCCCATCATCTAATTGCTTAACAATATCTTCTAAGGCCTTATATTTTTTCTCATAACTTTTTAGTGATGCGGCCATCCTTGTGCGCCTCCTTTACCGTAGCAGTAATATAACCATCAGCTAGTGTAACTCGTATATCGTCATTTGGTTGTAATTGGGCAACCGAAGTAATAGGTTTGTTATCATGCTCAACCTTTGCAAAACCTTTAATCATCATTTGTAATGGATTTAGTGACTCTAACTGTTGTGCCAATAATGCTAAGCTATGTCTCTCTGCATTACATCGTTCTTTAGTTGCATTAGTTAGAGTTTGTGAAAGCTCTTGTAAGTGTGATTTTTGCTTATGTAAAAATTGCAGAGCTGGAATGCCAAGTTTTCGATTAAAGAGCAATGTTAAATCTGTACGTTTTTGTTGTAGTGTATAGCGTATATATTCGTGTAAATACTCTTCTTTTTCTGTCAACTGATCTTGTAATGTAGTAATTGGAAGTACTGCCATTTCTGCAGCATGGCTAGGCGTAGCACCACGTACATCAGCTACATAATCACATAAGGTGTAATCTGTTTCATGACCTACCGCCGAAATAATCGGTGTATGAGCATTATAAATTGCCTCTACAACAGCTCTATCATTGAAACACCACAAGTCCTCCATAGATCCACCACCACGACCAACGATGATGACATCAATATCTGGATCAGCATCTGCCGTAGCAATTCCTTTTGCTATAATTGGGCCTGCGGTACTACCTTGTACAGGAACGGAAAACAATTTAAATTGAACTAGTGGATTGCGTTGTTTACTAACATGTAGAATATCATGTAATACAGCACCAGATTGGGATGTAACAATACCAATGCAACTCGCCATATAGGGTAAACCTACTTTATGGCTATCATCAAAGTACCCCAAAGCAGTTAACTCTCGTTTTAGAGCGTCAAATTCGAGCTGTAACGGACTTTTAGCACCTATTTGCATATCTGATGCAATGAGATTTAAACGGCCCATTTTATTGTAAAAGTTAACAGATGCTTTTACAGTTACTAATAAACCATTTTGAATGGCATTAGCTAGTCCCTTTTGCATGACTGTACTAGACCACATTGTCACATCAATAGCAGATTCCTCATCTTTTAAAGAAAAATACATGTGACCACTACTATGACGTTTTGCATTAATAATGGTACCACTTACATATACATTCTTTAATAGATATTCACGATCTAAGGTACGTTTTATGAGATTGTTTAATTGTGTAATGGTTAATACATTCACGATTATCCTCTAGATTCTTGTAAATAAGCAGCACCAAAAGCATTACCTGTGGCATTATCAACAGAGAATTGTGGTTGCGCCACATGTAATTGGAGATGATTTCGTTTACAATAGGTTTCCATCCGCTTACGAAGTAAACTATTACCCATCACACCACCTACAGCAATGAGTGCACGTACAGATTTCTCTTTAGTATGATAAGTAATCATTTTTTCTAGAGCATTTCCAATGGAAGTAAAAACAGCTCTAGCTAACTTAGATTTATCTATATCACTCATAGCGTTATTTATACGCCGCATAGCAGCACTACAAGGACCGGCAAAGCTAATCCATCCGTCTTTTACAGATGATGGCAATGGTTCATATTCTGTAGTTTGTAATGCTAATGCCTCTAAATGTTTACCTGCAGGAAATGGTAAGCCCAACGCGACACCTATGCGATCAACATATTGTCCCCCTTGTAAATCTCTAGAACCACCAACGATATGAGATTCAAAAATACCGTTTCCTTGATAATGGCAATATAATAGTTCTGTCGTGCCACCTGATAGATGTAATGCCAAAAATGGGTCATTAGGAATATTTTTTAAATCCCTCAAAGCAGCTAATATATGATTCTCTTGATGTGCAAAAATATGTAAAGGCACATTCATAAGATGACTCAAGGTTTGCCCCTGTCCTAACCCGACCATAAAGGCAGGCATATAAGAGCGTTCTTCACGGCGCGGAAAGCCACTAACACCTATGCCGCTAATTGGTACCTGAGGCAACTCTGACATTAACTTAGGCAACGCCTTTGTATGCTGAAAGACCATATTTGATTGTTGTAGTCCTCGCTCACCCAGTTTTACCTCTAAGATTTTACGTGCTTCCCCTACTATGTGAAAGTCACTATCTACAATGGCACAACTTGTGGTGTAACAACTCGTATCAATGCCTAAGTAATATCGTTTCATTATTTACTCTTATTATATGCGTCTAAGATTGCATTAATTAATTTATAAGATGCATCAGAGCCAAACTCTTTAGCTAATTGAATGGCTTCATTAATAGCAATAGATGGCTCTAAAGGTTCCACTTTATTGTTCATTTCCCAAACGGCAATACGTAAAATAGAACGATCCACCTTATCTAAATTTGCTACTTTACGAGATTTACAGAATGGCTGTAATGTAGCATCAATTGCTTCAACATTTGATAGTACACCCTCTATAATACTATTTGCATATGCCTTATCCATTGCTTTATGAATGTTTCCTTCGGGAAATTGAACATCATTTTGATCAGTATGAAATTCATTGGCATATAACATTTGGAATGCGTATTGACGAGCCTCTCGCCGATTTCGCTTAGTTACCATGTAAAACTGGCTCCTTTTCTTTTACAATACCTTCAATATGCACATCAACCTTAATATGATCAAGATCTAGCATATTTTTTAAGGTTTGTTTGATTTCTAATTGCAATTGTTTCGATAATTCAATGAGATTATATCCATACAATGCTTTAATATAAATGTTAATTTCAATAAAACCTTTACGATGCTTTACATTGATACCAGGTAAGCTACGCTGACCAAAAGCATGGGTAATACCCTCTACCAACTCATCGTAAAAGCGTGGGCTTAAAGAATGAATACCAGGAATGGTTCCTAAAGTTTTTGTTGCTACATCAATGATGACAGAATCTGCAATATCAATGGTATCCGTGTCTAAACCATAATTTAATTGATTATCTGAACTCATAGAGATACCTCCTATGGCTGTTGAGGTGTTACTAAATCATCAAAAATAATGTCTTGTACAACTACATCAATAGTTTGAACCTCAATTTCTGTATAAGAGACTAAAGCAGTTTTAATGCGCTCTTGTAGACGTAAAACAACATCAGGAATACGATATCCATACTGAATGCACACATATAGTGTAACTGATATTGCTCCTTCATCGTTAAAGGATATCTTAACACCTTCATGATCGGATTTACGTCTAAAGAAAGTGTTAACACCATCATTAAAGGTGGAGCTCATATGATGTATACCCTTTGTTTCAAGTGCAGCTATAGTGACAATCGTAGCATATACATCTTCACTAATCTTAATTTTACCAGACTCTAGTTCAGTATTTTTCTTGGTCATACTGGCCTCTTTCAAAAAAAGCACCTGTCCCTATATATAATTACATAGACGACAAGTGCTTACAGTGCAAATGTTACGATATATGGGGAATAAGATTCCTTGAAAAGATCTTGCCCCAATACATATCAATGAGTATTAGGCACGTTCGATGTATTGTCCTGTACGAGTATCAATACGAAGTACATCATCTACTTCAATGAAGAGAGGTACTTTTACAGTGTAGCCTGTTTCTAATACGGCTGGTTTATTACCACCAGTTGCAGTATCGCCACGGATACCAGGATCTGTTTCAACTACGCGAAGTTCAACAGCTACAGGTAAATCAATACCGATTACGATACCTTGGAAGAACATGATGGATACTTCCATATTTTCAAGAAGGAAGTTTTTAGCATCACCTAATTGTTCAAGGGTAAGTTCAACTTGATCATAAGTTTCGTTATCCATGAATGTATAAGAGCCATCAGATTCATATAAGTATTGCATACGACGACGATCAACATGTGCTTTAGGCACTTCACCTGCATTAAATGTACGCTCAACTACAGAACCAGTTTGCAAGTTTTTCATTTTAGTACGTACGAATGCAGCACCTTTACCTGGTTTAACGTGTTGGAAATCAACTACTTGCCATACATTACCGTCAATTTCAACGGTTACACCTGGACGAAAATCATTACTGGAAATCATCTAACTCTTCTCCTTCTAAATACCTATTTCAATTAACTCTTTTGGACTATGTGTCAACACCTCATAGCCGTCAGATTTGACGATGACACTATCCTCTATTCTCAATCCGATAGTACCTGTTATATAAATGCCAGGTTCTACCGTAATGATCATATTTTCTGTAAATACCGTATCGGATTTAGTATTGGCTACTGGTTCTTCGTGAATCTCAAGACCTACGCCATGTCCAGTACCATGATTAAATTCCTTGGTATATCCATGTTCTTTGATATAATCACGACATACTGCATCGAGTTCTTTACCAGTAATACCAGCCCGAACTGCAGCTACGCCACGTTTTTGTGCTTCTAAAACTATACCATACAGCTTCTTTTGTAATTCAGAGGCAGGGCCCATTACAATAGTTCTAGTCATATCAGAATGATAACCCTTATATACTGCACCAAAGTCAAAGGTAACAAAATCACCTGCTTCAATGACCTTATCACTGGCTACACCATGAGGCATACTAGAACGATTACCAGAAGCAACAATGGTTGCAAAGGAAGGTTCCTCTGATCCACGTTTTAACATTTCTGATTCTAATATAATGCGCGCTTCGTTTTCTGTCATCCCTACCTTTAGTTGTGGTAGCAAGGCAGCAAAAGCATCATCACCAATTTTAGCAGCTTTACGCAATAAGTCTAATTCGTCTTCACGCTTAACCGCACGTAGTTTTGCAAAATTGATAGATGTAAAATTAAAGCATTCATCTAATGTATCACATAAAGTTTCATACGTATCCACAGGCATTTGTTTGCCTTCTATACCGAATAAACCTTCGTGAATATGATGTTCATTGAATATATCTACAAGAGTATCCATAACAGTTGTTTCATATTGAATCACTGTGTACCCTTCACATTGTTTTGTTGCTTGTTCAGTATATCTGAAATCAGTAATCATAAAGGCTTTATCTTGAGTAATGATAGCAAAGCCTGTAGTACCAGTAAAGCCTGCAAAATAATGTAGATTTATAGGGCTTATTAAAATGACGCCTGTTAATTCTTGCTCTTTAATATACTGTTGTAGCAGATTTAATCCATTCATAATCTTGCTCCTAGTCTATAAAGTACAATTAATCTTACCATAAAATACCTATATTGAATAGAATTTTATGCTATTTTTTAAAGCCCTCTATCTGTTCAACGGTCAATTCCATTGCAGAACCAACCTCTTCAATGCCACTTAAATCAATATGACCAATCGTAAGACGTTTCAAATATGTTACAGTACCACCTGCAGCACCAATCATGCGCTTAACTTGATGATACTTGCCTTCTTCAATCGTTACATGTACTGAATGTAACGATACAAATTCAATTTCTGCCGGTTTACATTGCGTACCATCTCCAAGAAAAATTCCCTTTTTAATACGTTGTATACCTTCATCAGATAGCGTTCCTTCAAATTCTACGTAATAAATCTTAGGCACATGTTTATTACCATTGATGATAGAATGTCCCCACACACCATCATTAGTTAATAATAAAAGTCCTTCTGTATCCTTGTCTAATCTGCCTACTGGAACAACTCCCATTTTTATGAATTCTGGAGGGAGTAAATCCATAACAACAGGGTGATTAGAATCTTCTACCGCTGTAACATAGCCCTTTGGCTTATGAAATTTTACATAATATAGTTGAGTAGTACTAACAACCTTACCATCAACTGCAACTATATCAACATCAATATCAATGTGAGTATCTTTTTTCGTTGTTATACTACCATTGATGGTAACCCTTCTATCCTTTATGATTTGATGGACTTCTTTTCGACTACCATAAGCTTTATTGGCTAATAATTTATCTAGTCGCATTATGCATGACCTTGTAATACATCTACGTGTGCTGTATCATTGAGCAAGTTTAAAATATTATGATCAAATTCTCCCATGCCATTATAGAATATACGATTTATTGCTGTATTACCTTGACTAAAATTCCAACAATGACTAATGGAAATATCTAATAATTTACACAATAATGTTCGTATAGTTCCACCATGACAAGCAATGAGAAGTGTTTCCTCCTCATTATTAACATTGATGAATTCCTCTAGACCTGCCCATGCACGGTCTTGTAAATTCTTAAAGCTTTCACCATTAGGAACCTTAACTAGATGTGGTCGCAAATACATTTCATCTATCAAACCAGGCCAACGATCTTCGATATCTGAAAATAACATAGCTTCCCAATCACCAAAATTAAGTTCTCGTAAGCGTTTATCTACCGTAATAGGAGTAGTACGTTCACCGCGAATGACTTCAGCTGTAACTAAAGCACGACTCAAATCACTAGATAATATGCGATCAAATTTAACATCTTTAAGAGCCTGACCACATGCCTTTGCTTGATTTAAACCATTTTCATTAAGTGGAACATCTGTGATGCCTTGGTATTTTCCCATTTTGTTCCAATCAGTTTCACCATGGCGCACAATATACAATGTCTTCATAGTCTTCCTATACTTTCAAAATATCTGTTAATTTTTCTACTAACTTAACATTAGTATCATGATCTTTTATTGCAACGCGAACCCATTGATTATTTAATCCCATATAAGAATCACAGTTGCGAACAATCATATTATCTTTTTTAAGAGCTTCATTAATCGACTCTGCCGTTATTCCTTCTTGTTCAATGTGGAACAATATAAAATTAGCTGAAGGCGGATATACAGTAATACCATTTATAGTATCTAATGAGTTATACATAAAAAGTTGCTCTTCATGTAATACTTGTTTTGTTCGTTTCACATACTCTACATCATTCAAAGCCGCCTCTGTATAGGATTGAGCTAATGTGTTAACAGACCAAGTTGGAATAAAACTATTTAGTTGCTCAATGATAAGAGGATTGCTGAAAGCAGCACCAATTCGTAGCCCTGGCACGGCATAGAATTTTGTAAAAGAATGAACCACGATAATATTATCAAACTCGTTAACTAGGGAGCGCATGGAGTATTCATTATCTTGTAATGTGTCGTTACCAACAAAATCGATAAAGGACTCATCTATAACAAGTAAACTATTAGCATCTTTCAGCATGCTTGCAATAGTACGAATATGGTTCTTATCAAGTAACGTACCATCTGGATTATTGGGATTACCTAGAAATACAATAATACGACCATCTTGCCCTTTTAACTCGGCTGCAAAAGTTTCTAATGCTAAATAAGGAACCTCAAAATAAGGTTTTCCATGTTCATCTTCCCGTGGTCGATAATAAATATCGCGTACTGGAATTCTACTTGCTTCTAAAGCTGCTTTATATTCAGAAAAACCTGGTGCGGGAACAAAAGCGCCCGTATAGCCAGGTAACCGACAAATTGCATATAATAGCTCTGCCGCTCCATTGCCAACTACAATTTGATTTTTATTCATACCATAGATATCAGCAATGGCATTTAATATATCATCATTTGTAGCATCCGGATAATGTGATATATATCGCAATTGAGATTCTAATGCAGATAAGCCACGTTGGCTAGGGCCTAGTGGATTGATATTAGCACTAAAGTCAATAACCTCATATGGTTCAATTCGTTGTTCATGGGCAAACTGAAAGATATTGCCCCCATGTATTTTAGACATACTATTCTCTTTCTATGAAATACTTTATCGTTTGATATAAGTTAATCCTTCATTCGTAGTTTCAACCGTATCTACATAGGTTAATTGTGGCAACTTACGCAAAATCTCATTCTTACAATCATTAATACGACCATAATCAACGGGGAATAATAGTCCCATAATGGTTCCGCTATGAGCGATGATTGTTCCTACACTATTATAAGAATTACCTACATCGTGAAAGTCATATAAATTAGGTTTATATAAAATACGCTGATTGCCAAAAGCACTTAATGTAGCAGCTTGGCCAATGAGCTTTATATCATGCGTTATAAGACCCTGTTTAAACAAATCAAAGGATTCTTGTATAATAGATTCTTTTTCTAAAATTTTATTTTGTAAATCTGCTTGTTTATTAAAGCTAACTGTATCAATGCTACCGCCTTCGTCAAAAACGAGGATTTTTAAAGGTGGGCACATACCTAATGGCTTAGAGATAGTCCCTTTAATATAATCAAACTGAGTTACACCTTGATAAAAAGAGGCATCTGTAGGCTCTACAGATAGACAAATTTGCTCAAGTTCTTTTAATGATAAATCATAGTCCATGGCCAAAGCTGTAGCCATAGCTGTTACAGAAATATCTGCCGAACTTGAAGCCATGCCTTTTCCTTGTAGAATATCAGATCTTACATACACAGGCGGGCAAATTTGATTTTTATTTTTTTGTTGGACCAACTCTTGTACTAATTTACGAGCTTGTGCAGACTTTGGTTGAAGTGCACAAAATTCTTTAGAAAAAGGTTGTATTACATTACTCAATGCATAGGAGTATCGATTAATTGGACATGTCACTAAAAATGACTGACCATCAATAGAACCTTGTAGAAATTCCCCACATGTACCTGGGGCTCTTACATAATAGGTCACATTAAACTCCTTTCACATCAAATAAAGTATACGTTCTAAAAATATTAAAACTTTGAAAATCAAAAATTTAGAGTTAGAACATAGTTGGATTATTAACTACCGTAGCTGATAGTATAGATACAATTATGCTATATACCAATATCAATAATACTTCAGTTACTTCCACAACAAATCCATATGTATCACCAGTAGTGCCACCTAACGCTTTTACAATATAGCGGTTTAATAATCGGTTAATAATATACGTAATAATCATGCTAACAATATTGATTTGGAAAATACCTATAGTAGCATATACTAACACACCTAATCCTACTAAATACCCTACATCAGGTGCTGAAAAAATTGCATAAGCACCATATAAAAGTGTATATAATACTAAACCGATTAATAGTAATAGAATAGGCATAAAGAACGTAGATATGGTGTTATAAGTAATAACATGTTTAGGTGCTAAATTAGCAAATGCTGCCCCCATCCCCTGTTCTCTAGCATATGGATAGGATCGAATACTAAAAACCATAGACCAACGGCTCATTAAAGGCATCATAATGAGTGCCATAGGTATAAATTCAGCCGATGGAATCGAAGCTAATAATTGCCATTTCAAAAGTGTAACAAATACAAAAGCAACAACTCCAAAGGAGCCTATACGACTATCTTTCATGATTTCTAGTTTACGTTCTCTTTCACGGCCGGAAAACAAACCATCGCTTGTATCCATCAAACCATCAGCATGAAGGCCACCAGTTATTAAAAACTCAGCCACAACGATAATTAACATCAATGGCATAATCGGAATAAATGGCGATAATACGCCATATAATATAGCTAATATGAGACCAATAATAAGGCCCACATAAGGAAAGGCTACAACAGATTTACCAAAGTCCTCTACAGACCATTCAGTTTGATTTACAATTTTTAAACGCGTTAAAAATTGTAGTGCTATAAAAAAAGGTGTCATTATAAATTCATCCCATAGGTAATGACTGTACTAATGATAACCATTAGTATAGTCGTAACATACATCATATAAATTGTTCG
>OGRR01001602.1_pt1 | contig 13774 bp, 9 predicted proteins | sample 1553511 | NCBI WGS metagenome assembly OGRR01 (sample SAMEA2580040, study PRJEB22360) | human gut metagenome | biome: human gut; feature: human-associated habitat; material: faeces | place: Denmark | collected 2008/2010 | reverse complement strand
CAGCGATGCCGATATCTTCGTGCGACCGGCGTGGTTTTCGTACCCCACCACAGGCTGCGGGGAAAGCTCGGACTCCAACGCGATGTTTTCGATAAGGCGGTCGAAGCCCGCACCAGCACGCACCGTTTTCATGTCGAAGATGGAAAGGCCCTCGACCGATTCGTCGCCCATGAGCCAGTTGCTGCCCAAAATCTGGTAGCCGCCGCAAATGGCCAGCAGCACGCCGTCGCCTTCGACGTAGCTGCGCAAATCTTCGCGCATCTTCAGCAGCTCTTCGGATGCAAGCTTCTGCTCGCGGTCGGGGCCGCCGCCCAAAAACACGATGTCCGCTGTAGAAAGATTAACGGTTTCCCCGTAATGGACCGCTTCGACCTGAACGGGGATGCCGCGCCAGGCGCAGCGCTGGGCAAGCACGCGCACATTGCCGCCATCGCCGTACAGATTCAGCAAATCGGGGAACATGTGAACGATGCGAAGCGGCTGCGCCTCCAAAATGCCTGCTTCGGGCTGGTGGACGTAAGCCCCCGAAGCCCATTTCCTGCTGCACACAGGGGTTGCATTGCCGGACGCGGGCTTTGCGGGCAGCGCCTTGTCGGCGCGCGCCATCAGGGCAGAGCGTACCGCCGGAAGCGACGTGTAGTTGGCGATGGCATAGATCTTCCATTCGGAAGGCAGTTTCAGCGCAGCATCCACCACTTCGTTCACGCTGTCCACCATGGTGGCGTCAATACCCGCATACTTAAGTCGCAACTGCAAGTCGTTCTTGCGAATGCCGCCGGCAAACACCATCACGTCTTCCTGGCTTGCCAGCTCTTCGAAATCGCAGTCCCAAATCCAGGAAATGTCGCGGCCGTCGGCCTCATTGTCGTTGATGAAGAACGCCGCAACCTTCTTGCCCGGCGCCTGGGTGATGAGCTTCATGTTCTGATTGAAGCCCGTGGGGTTCTTCGCCAGGTTCAGAAGCACCGGACGTCCCTCGATGGTGAGCGACTGCAAGCGCCCGTTTTGCGGGTCGAACAGATCGACCGCTTTCTGGAACACCGCATTGGAAACGCCCGCGCAGTGCGACGCCAACCACGCGGCCATCACGTTGTACACCATGTACGAGCCCGCACGCTGGGCATGCAGTTCAACGCTGTTGCCCGTTGCTGCTTCTTCGACCGAAAACGTGATTTCGTCGCCAAACACCACGTTCTTTGCGGCGTAGTCGAGCTCAGGGCGGCTAAAGCCGCAGTTGGGGCACGAGTAGGTGCCCAGCTGACCATACTGACGATAGCCGTAGGTGAACATAGCCGAACAGCGCTGGCACATCTGGGCATCGGCCACCACATTCTGACGCTGGTGCATGTCTTCGCCCACGCCGAACGCAATGGACTTGTTGGGGACGCGCTGCGCGATGATGGCGCACAGTGGGTCGTCGGCGTTGTAGAGCAGCGTGGTGTTGGGCGACTTTTCCAATGCCGTGGCAATGGCGTCCTGCACGCGGTCGATTTCGCCGCAGCGGTCAAGCTGGTCACGGAACAGGTTCAGCAGCAACACGTAGGTTGCCTGCACCTGCGGCAAGGTGTGGGGCAGCCACAGCTCGTCCGATTCGAACACGCCCCATTCAACCGTGCCCTTGGTTTGCAGCAACGTGGTTGCCACACCGTATGCAAGGTTGGCACCAGTGCGGTTGCAGGCAATGCTCTTGCCCTGGCGCTCAAGCGCGTCGGCAATCATGTTGGTAATGGTGGTTTTGCCGTTGGTGCCCACCACCACGATGGAGCCTTCCGTGACCTTGTCCATGGATTCGGCGATAATACGCGGATCTATCTTCAGGGCAATTTTGCCGGGCATGTTCGCCGCAGGCCTGTGCGCCAAATGGCGCAAACCCCACGTACTCAGCGAGCTTGCCATATTTCCCATTGCCTTGCGAACGCCCATGACAGACCTTTCCACGACAGTTCATTCCTTAGCCGTTCATACTATGGTATCGCTTCGCTACATGCGAAGGGATGCGCCATTGCCCATCGAAACACCGCAGAAACCAGGCGCTTCTGGTGCGCTGCGCCAAATTTGAGACCCGTTTTGGCAAATATGCGCTCTAAAGTACGAAACATTTCTTAACACCACGGAAAATGATGGCTAAAAACCTATTTCTGACCATAAAAATAGGGTAACAGTATCCCGTCCGGCTAAGCTAACCGTACTTTAGAGGGACTTTTTGCCACAAAAGCCCGCTTTCGTTTCTCAAACACCCGCAAACGCCCTTTATAGCGGGAAAACCAGGCACTTTTGCCCTGCGCCAGGGTCCATTGAAGGTGCCGGATTAGCGGTATACTTTGGTTTGAGCGTGTTCACAAGTGCGCCGTAACCACAGCGGCAGTGTGGCGCACTTTATATAGAGGGGATTCGTTCCGAGGAAACAAGCAGCTACGCATGCGCGAGCTTGCTTCATGAAACGAGGAATCATGATTACCGACTTGAAGGTCAACGAACAAAACAAAAAAGAGTATTACGAGAAGGGGTATTGGTCCGAGCGCACGCTGAACGACGTTTGGAACGAGCAGGTTGCTGCCCATCCCGAGCGCGAATACGTAAGCGACAACCTGGGCGTTCGCCTTACCTACGGCGAAATCGACGACAAAGCGTCGCGTTTGGCGGCATGGCTGCACGAACAGGGCGTGAAGAACGGCGACGTGGTTTCCTACCAGTGCCCGCCGTGGTCTGAGTTCTGCATCCTTTATGTTGCCTGCTTGAAAGTTGGCGCCGTAAGCCACCCGCTCCCCGTTACCTTCAACGGTGAAGATTTGGTATATGCCATGAACCTGGTAGAAACCAAGGCGTTCATGTGCCCCACGTTCCACCACAAGACCAACTTCGAAGACCAGATTCTTTCCGTGGTAGACCGCGTTCCCTCCCTTTCGAAGAACGCCATCTGCGTGCACGACAAGACCGTTGAATCGCACGGCACCATCACGCTGAAGCAGATTTTCGAAACCTACGAGCCCTATCGCGAAAACCCCGGCAGCAAGTCCGACGATGTGGCGCTGATTCTTTCCACTTCGGGCACCACAGGCCGCCCGAAGGCTGTGCTCATCTCGCACAACGCACTTATCTTCTCGGAAACCACGTTCGGTCGCGGCCTGCACCTGACACAGGACGACGTCATGTTCATGCCTGCACCGCTGAACCACGCAACCGGCTTCAACCATGGCCTTATCACGCCGCTGCTTCTGGGCGGCCGCGTGGTGCTGCAGCAGGAATTCCGCGCACGCGAGGCAATCGACATCATGAACAAGGAAGGCGTTACCTGGTCGATGGGCGCCACCCCGTTCATCTTCGACCTGCTGAACTGCGCCGAGGAAAGCGACTTGAAGTTCGAAACGCTGAAGCTCTACGTATGCGGCGGCGCCCCCGTACCGGGCACCATGGTGCAGCGCGCCAACCGCCACGGCCTGCTTCTGTGCGAATGCTACGGCTCCACCGAAAGCTGCCCCCACCTGGCAGTTCCGCCTGAGCATTGCCTGGAATGGAACGGCAACTGGTCGGGCATTGCCTTCGAAGGCATCGAGGTTAAAGTCGTCGACGAGCACGGCAACGAAGTGCCCCACGGCACCCAGGGCGAAGAGGTTTCCCGCGGACCCCACATGTTCAGCGGCTACCTGAAGAACCCCGAAGCCACGGCAAAAGACCTGAGCGACGACGGTTGGTTCTACTCGGGCGACCTGTGCATTCAGGACGAAGAAGGCCGTGTGAAGATCAACGGCCGCAAGAAGGAAATCCTCATTCGCGGCGGCATCAACATTTCCGCCAACGAAGTAGACAACAACCTGGATGGCTGCCCGGGCGTTGGCGCCCACGCCACCATCGGCCTGCCTGACGAGCGCCTGGGCGAGCGCATCTGCACCTTCATGGTTCAGGACGGCGACACCGCCCCCACGCTCGACTCCATCGCCGAGTACCTTGACTCCATCGGCGTGGCAAAGCGCCTGCGCCCTGAGCACATCGAATTCATTGACGAGATTCCCATGACGGAATCCGGCAAGGTGAAGCGCCATCAACTGGCTGACGAACTTGCTCGCCGTCTCAAGGAACGCGCCGAAAAATAGCCCAGCAAGCTTTACAACCAACAGCAAAAGAGGTCAGCAAAAGCTGGCCTCTTTTTTGTGAGAAAAAGTGCGTTGCGAGCCCTAAAACAACCCAAATCCCGCTGCACATCCAACGCAGCCAGAAAAACGATGAGTTGCCTGTCCGCAAAAAAGAAACACCTCCTGCAAACAGCCAGCTCATTTCAGATGAACCCGTTCAACTAGACTATGTCCCCGTTATTGCCCAATTATTACGTTTCCGTTACAGAACGTAACAAAAAGCTCTAGAATCGACCCACTTGTGAAAAAGCAGAGGAGATCGATTCTTCGGAGAATGGATTGCCCCTCGTGATGCGAAAGGCGGCCAAACGGATGGCGGAAGACAAACGCGTAGATTTGCTCGACCGCATCCTTGCAGCCCATCAATCCTTTTACGACATCAGGCGGGACTGTCTTTTTGAAGGACGAACCTTCCCCGCCTTTGCCGAATACCACACCTACGGCGAAAAGTACGTGTTGGTAAAGCGCGCAAAGCTCTGGGAAGTGAACACCCACGACTTCATGTTCTTCGAATGCGTTGACGAGTTGGACGAAGCACGCCTTGCCGAAGAGATTTCCTTCATGAAGGAAAAGGCCATTCGCAAGGTAAACGCTGGCCCCAACCATATGTCCTCTGCCCTTTCACTGGTGATCATCGCCAACCATGCAACCGAAGAGGCACTAAAGCTTGCCAAGAAAACACGCTTCCATAAAGAGTACCGCTTCGGATTCCGTGGCTGGACCGACCTTCGCCTTGCCGTGGTGGATCTTTCCCTCCCCGCAAGCAAAGGCGTGGTTGTCAACAATGCTGGAAAGCAGCTCAAAGAGGTTATTTCCAACAACTTGGCATTGATCGAGCAAGGTCCCCAAACAAGAAAGGTTCAGGAATGAACGCAATGATCGCCCTTCTGGGCGGCCTCGTTATCCTCGTACTTGGCTACGTGCTGTACGGTGGATGGCTGGCAAAGCAATGGGGTGTTGACCCCAAGCGTCCTACCCCCGCGCAGGAAATGCACGACGGTGTAGACTACATCCCCACCAAGCCTTACATCCTGCTTGGCCACCACTTTTCCTCCATCGCAGGCGCTGGCCCCATCAACGGCCCCATTCAGGCCGCCGTGTTCGGCTGGGTTCCCGTTATGCTGTGGGTTCTTATCGGTGGCATTTTCTTCGGTGCCGTGCATGACTTCGGCGCCCTGTTCGCATCGCTGCGCCACAAGGGCCAGACCATCGCAACGGTAATCGCCGAAAACATCGACGACACCGCGAAGAAGCTGTTCTGCATCTTCGCGTACCTGACCTTGGTTCTGGTTGTTGCCGCATTCGCTTCCATCGTTGCGAACACCTTTGCCGTTAACCTGGCGAACGCAACCGAGGCTTCCAACCTGGCGAACCAGCGCACCGCAATGATTTCCGTGCTGTTCATCGTGGTTGCCGTAATCTACGGCCTGGCAACCCGCGGCCGCGAAATCCCCACTGCAGCCAACATCATCATCGCCATTGCGATCATCGTCGTTCTGGTTGCCATCGGCTACAACTTTCCGCTGATTTCGCTCGACTACACCACGTGGATGGTTCTGCTGGGCATCTACATCATGATTGCCGCTGTTGCCCCTGTTTGGATTCTGCTGCAGCCCCGCGACTTCCTGAGCTCGTTTTTGCTGTACGGCATGATTGCCCTTTCCGTTGTGGGCATTGTGGGCGCCTCCATCACCGGCGATGCTTCCAACCTGCAGATCCCCGCATTCACCGACTTCTATGCGACAAATGCCGCCGTTGACGCAAACGGCAACGCCATCATCGACCCCGCTACCGGCAAGGCCGTTGTGAACAAGGCCGCTACCACGGGCTATCTGTTCCCCGCCCTGTTCATCACCATTGCCTGCGGCGCCATTTCCGGCTTCCACAGCCTGGTTGCTTCCGGCACCACGTCCAAGCAGCTCGACAACGAGAAGAACGCTCGCCCCATCGCTTACGGCGGCATGCTGATCGAATGCCTGCTGGCAATCATCTCCCTGTGCGCCGTCGGCTTCGTGTGGACGCAGTACTGCGCAGGCGGCTACGCTTCCCCGACTGCCGTTTTCGCAGGCGGCCTTTCCAAGATGCTGGCTTGCATCCCTGGCCTTGCCAACATCGAAGGCATTGCCTACACTCTGCTGATCCTGGCTGTTTCCGCCTTCTGCCTTACCTCCTTGGATACTGCAACCCGCCTGGGCCGCTACATGTTCCAGGAGCTGTGGGTACCCGCGGGAAAGGAAATGCACGAGGTAACCGGCGCTCGCAAGGTGCTGACCAACCCTTACGTTGCAACGCTGATCACGGTTGTTCTGGGCGTTGGCCTGGGCATGACGGGCTACACCATCATCTGGCCTCTGTTCGGCGCCGCCAACCAGCTGCTTGCCGCACTTGCCCTTCTGGCCGTATGCGCTTGGCTGGGCAACGCGGGCCGCAACAACAAGATGTTCTACATCCCCATGGTGTTCATGCTTATTGTTACGCTGACCTCGCTGGTTATGACGCTTCAGGCAAAGTGCACCGTGCTTATGGCCGGCACGGGCGACCTGTTCGCCGCTGGCGTTCAGGCTGTTCTGGCCGCCGTGCTCTTCATCCTGGCAATCATCCTTGCCGTGAAGGGCGCCAAGACCATCTTCGGCAAGAAGAAGCCTGCCGCGGAATAGTGCTCGCACACATACCCGCTTAGCAAAGAGGGAGCCACCATCGGCTCCCTCTTTTTTTAACAAAAAGGGGACTGTCCTCTTTTTGTTATTTTATGTCCAGATATTTCAGCTGCGCGCGGATGCTGCGAAGCGATGGGGCACGCAGCGCGGGGTCAACGCCCTGATACACCACGTCAAACAGCGCCTCGGGGTTAGCGGGCGTGCCGTAAGCAAGCGCTTCGCGAACCTGACTCAGGCGCTCTTCGCGATGGGCGCACGTGGCTTCGATAATGGGCAGCGGATCTTCTATGGGGTAACCATGCCCTGGGTAGAAGCGAAGCGCATCACCCGCCCGAACCAAAGCTTCGAGCTTGTCCAGGGTTTCGAAATAGCTTCCCAGCACCCCATCAGGGTAGAACACCACCGTTGGCCCGTGGCGGAACAGAACGTCTCCTGTGAAAAGCGCTTTTTCGGAAGAAAGCAACAGCCCAACGGAATCTTGCGAATGCCCCGGCAGCGCCAGCACTTCGAACTTAGGTGCACCCTCAAAAGGGCAGAATGCGCCTTCAGCAAGATGGTGTACCGGCAGCTCTTGCCGTTCGGGCAACTCGGCGTGCCTTCGCCTGCCACACCAACAACAGGCTCCCACTCCCCCGCAGCGAGTCGAACGATACGTTGTTCGCGCGGCGCGTAAACAGGAGCTCCCGTTTTCTTGGCCAGTTGCGGAATGCCTTCGATGTGATCGGGATGGTCGTGCGTGGCAACGATAGCGCCAACACGCATGTTTTGCGCCTCACATGCCGCCAGGATGCGTTGTACCTGTTCGCCTGCAGGAGCAGGGTCGATGACCACACACGCATGAGCACCCGGCTCGGCAATAATCCACGTGTTGGTGCCCACATAGGTCATGGGGCTGGGATTGTTGGCGCGCACGCACAGCACGCGCTGACTTATGCGACCGCCTTCCCACGGTGCTTCATCTTTGACAAAACCCATAGCTATCCCATCCTCCAAAGTACCCGGGCATTAAACGGGAGTGTCCCGTTTCACACACGCCAAACAAGCAAACCAGCAACCCGAAGCAGCAAGCACCCTAAAAGCACTGCCCATTCGAAACGCCGGCATCTAACGGCCCCTAAGCGGTTAATCACGCTTCGGAAAATCGCAATGCAGCGCGAACGAGCCGTCTTCTTTCTTTATCGGATACGACATGAAGCGCGTGAGCTTGCGGCGCGTTTCCACGAATTCCTTGGCGTTGTGCGCCGATGCAATGCAGGTGAGGTTGTAGATGGTGGGTGCCAACACCAGCCAATTGCCCGCATCACCTGCGCGCATAGCGTAGGCGGGCGTTACCCAGTCGGCAATCTGGGCTTCGCTGGTTTCACCATCAGCCACCTGGCCTTCTGGCATCAAAGCAGAAAAGAAAAACGTGTCGTAACGTTTCGTTTCGAACTCAGGCGTGCAGAAGTTCGAGATAAGCCCCAGCAAATCGGTACGCAGCACTAGACCGCGCAAGATGAGCATGTCGGCGAAAGCGATCTCGTGGTTTTCCAAAGCAACGCGGTTTTCCTTCCAGGAAGGATCGCTCAAATCCTGCACCACCGAATGCTCGTCAGGACCGGCAAGCAGAACGCCGCATTCCTCGAACACCTCGCGCGCGGCGGCAACCACCACGCGACGCGCCACGTCTTCGGTGCAGCCCATAAGTTCCGCCCATTCGGAAGGCGCGGGCCCGCACCAGGGCAAATTCGGGTTCGAATCACGTTCATCAACCCTGCCACCAGGGAAAACAACTGCATCGGGCACGAATTCCATTGTTTTCACGCGACGAAGCATAAACACTTCCAGCTCCTGCCCAGTAGGAAAGTCGGGCGGAAAATGGTTGCTTTCGATGCGGTACTTGGTTTGCCCTGGAGCAGAATCGCGCACCAGCATCACCGTTGCCGCATAGCGCGGCTGCACGGGCTCGAAGCCAGGTTGAAGCGAAGCCTCGATCTTCGGCACCACGCTTTCACGCGCCTTGAACTCAACCGAACTTCCCTGAAGATTCACGCGCATAGCACCCTCCTTTTCGCCGCTCCCCTGTGCGACATCGTCGATCATGCTAATGATACGGTGCTGCGCGAAAGCACGCTAGAGCGCAACGGATAATGCCGTACCGAGCACTCGCATCACACGACGAAGCTGAACGTTTCGCCCCATGTGCGTCGCAAAACGAAATCGGCCGTGCCGTTGATGTCGTCGTACACGATGGACCATTGCGTATTGCTGGTGATGTCTTCCGGGTTCGGCTCCTGTGAAGAAGCACGCAGCGCCTGCCAGGCCACGCCTTTCGTTTGCAACGGTGCGCCGTCCAACACCTCAGCGATGGCAAGCGCGCGCTCCTTGCCATGCCCTAACGTGCCATTCTTCTGGCTCGGCAACACTTCGTCGGCATAGCAAGCGTAATAGTTCGTCACTTCGCGCGCATGGGTCACGATCATCGGGCGCGCCGCGTTCCGCGGGTCGTACTCCACCACGCGGCTATCGCCTGAAGCATCGTTGATGAAGAAGTGGTAGTCGCGCCCCGCCATGGCAACCATGTCATACGACCCAAGCAGCTCTACCGCTTCCTGGGTGGTTGCCGCCCTGTCAAGAACCAGGCGAACGGCAAGCGAGGTATTGATCTTCGACTTACCGGCATCCTGCCTGGTAGGAGCGCTATCGAGCGTAAGCACGGCAATGGAAACGCCCTTTTCATTGATGCCGTCCAAACTGGCAAAGGGCCCAAGCATTGCAGCGCATTTTTCCTTCAGCCCCAGCTCTGGCTGGTTGGCACCCAAGTTGTTCAAGGCTGAAAAGGCAATGGACGCATAGCCGTCTTTCGGATGCGTGCGCACCAGCAAAGCCGATGTGTCGTCTTTGAAGTCGTAGTTGCGCCCCATCAGAACGCTGCCGGGTGCCTCCGCGCGAAATGCGCTGCAAGCGAATTTCGGCGCCTGCACCTTCACCGGAAGGCCTGGAAACACCTGGCGGCACACGGCATCGATATAGGCCTGGTCGTCCGCAACGCCCGCCTCGATAAGGGCATCAAGACCATAGCGGTACGCGATATCAATCTCGTAAAGGTTGTAGGGGCCCTCGAAGGCGGAAAGCTTCTTCAGCGAACGAAGCGTCTTGATGCGCGAAGAGGCCAAAACGCCCACCGCTGCTGCAACAGCCGCAACCGGCACCAAAAGCAGCTTGCCTGCCACCTTGCCGTTGCAGCCCTTTATTTTATGCACTGTACCCATTTCAGTACCTCCCCACTTTTTAGCGAGCTTTACCGTTCTTCGCCAAACATTTGCGCTTCCAGCTCGAAATCGAAGGTGTCGGCAAGCGCCTCGAACAGCCTTGCTATCACACCTTTCGCGATTGTTCGCAGGTCCTGTTGTTGGATGCTGGCGATAACCGCCGCACGTTCTTCGGCGGGCACGTTCAACGCACCAAGGCTCATTTCCAAGTAACGCCCGATCTTCTGCGACAGCGTGAAGTCGCCGCTGCATGGACGCAGCATGTAGCCCAGCATGATGCCCGATGTTCCAATGTCCACCTGATAGAAATCTTCTTCGGTGAATTCGGGGTTGTACCGCTGAAACGCCAATTGCAGCTGCTTTGCGGTATTACGCCGGATGTATTCAAGCGATTGCTCGGCAGCGTAAGACTGCAGGTACAAGTAGCGGATAATCTCGTTCAGCTCAACGATGGTAAGTTGAACCGACGTTTCGAACGCATATACAAAGACAGGGCTCGCATTCGGTCCCAGCAGCGCCGCCGCATCGCCCGCCGCAGAGAACTGTCCCGAAAACATAAGCTTCAGCAGCTCGAACAGCACACCGTCTTTCGTGCCGGAAATGTTCTGGAATGTGCTGGAAGAAACATCAGCCTCCCGCAAGATGGCGGCCATAGTAGTGCCGTGGTACCCGCACTCTAAAAACAGGCGAACGCTCGCGGAGAGTATTCGCTTTCGCGCCGCCTCGCTGTCATACCGACGGGCCACAGTTCCTCCTCCATTCTTACGTTGGTACTAATTTTACCTGCACCCCAATGCCCTGCCGACTTTCAAAACCAAGAAACGCCCTCTTCTTGGCAAAATAATCGACTTGGAAATGAACGCACCGTGTCCAATCAGACAGGCGGCAAAACTGACCTGGGGTTTTGCAAAGAAACAAACCTCGAAAGCCTGAAAAACTACTGATATCGCTCAAAAACCCGTTCCCAAGTCGATTATTTTGCCACGGCGACCCCGTTTCTTGGTTTTAGCCGCCCAAGCAAGACGAATCGCTCAGCCCGACAGCCCCTACCGCCAAAGAAGCCTCGCAATAATCCGTCCCGCAAACAAAAAAAGAGGCACCCACAAAGGGGTGCCTCTTTCATGCAACTTTCGTTATGCCGCCTACTGGCAACATTCCAAAGGGAAAACTTACATGTTGTTGAAGGTGAAGTTCTCGGGATGAGCCTTTACCTCTTCGCGCAGTTTCGGATTCATCTTGCGAACGCCGCGACGGTTGTCCTCGGTCTGAGAAGCCAGAACCTGGTTGCGGTTCTCCATGCTGATCTGACCCATGAAGGAATTGTCCAAGGAAGCGAGCAGGGATTCCTTGGTAAGGCGCATACCCAGAGGAGCGGAGTTCTTGCAGATAGCCTCAGCCATCTTAACTGCTTCCTCTACAACGTCTTCGTCAGCTACAACCTTGTTAGCGAAGCCCCATTCCTTCAGCTCTTCTGCGCCGATGCGGCGAGCAGTCATAAGAGCCTCAGCAGCGCGAGCGTAGCCCACGATGCGGGGGAGGTAGTAGGAGCCGGACATGTCGGTGCCGGTAAGGCCGATGTTGAGATAGCCTGCCTGCATCTTGAAGGACTCACCGCAAACACGAAGGTCGCAAGCGCAAGCCAGAGAAAGGCCGCCGCCGATTGCATGACCCTTCAGAGCGCCGATGATGGGCTGCATAGTGTTGTGCATGTTAACAGCCTGGTCGGAGCAGATGGTCTGCATGATGCAGTGATCGCGCTGAGCGCGGCCCATGTCAGCAGGGGGCTCGTAGTTGAGTTCGTTCAGGTTGAAGCCTGCGCAGAAAGACTTGCCTTCGCCGGTCAGAACGATAACGCGGCATTCGGGGTCCATGCGGACCTTCTTCAGGTAGTCGTTGAAATCAGCCATCTGCTGATAAGACATTGCGTTCAGGTTAGCAGCGTCGTCGAAGGAGACAACGTGAATCGGGCCACGAACCTCAACCTTGAGGCGTTCGTACTCGTACTTGAATTCGGGCAGCTTGTATGCCTCCTGATATACGCTCATGCGCAATTCCCCTTCCAAATTGGAAAACTGGTTTAAGATAGTTGAATCGTAGTTTTTCAGAGCGTCCCTTGTCAAGGACAGCAGGGGTTTTAAGCTCTGTTTTAACAGGTTCACACTGCCGAAAGAAGGGGTACAAATGGCAGAATTCAGCCCGACCCGCACCCACGCAACGTGGAAGCCGCGCGTCAGCAAAGCACACCTTCCCTATTACCGCTGCAGCAAGTGCGGCGCCATCATTCAAGGCATCGACGGCAACGTGGAAATCACGTACACCAACGACGGCGAACGCTCGCTCGTGTTCGAGCCGCCTTACGGTCACGTCGACTTCGCGCCAAGCTGCTGCGGCAAGCCCATGGAAAAGCTTGAGCTCATTCCCGCTTCCGAAGTGGAAGACCGTTTCAAGCTTACCTATGAGATTTTGGGCGGCATGAACAACAACTGCATCGAGGTGAACTGGCGCAGCGTTGATTCCACCTGCAAACCCCGCTGGTTCGGCCTGAAAACCTTCACCGGCTTCCAGCAAAAGTATGTGCAACCGAAAAAGTGGCCGCCCGTGGTATTCGCACTGGCCGATGAGGACGCGTTTGCCTACTGCAACAAGAACCCTTGCGTGCAGTGCACGTTCCGCTGCAAGCGCGAGTTCGAGATTTACGCCTACGTCGAGAATCTGGGCCTGGTAGTGAAGCACCTTGACCAGTGGATCGCATCAGGCAGCGCCAGCACCGACGACTTCGACTCTCCCACCGAAATCATGGCAAAGGCCCGCGCCAAGAAAGCCGCTGAAGAGAAATAGACTTCGAAATAACTTACGAATCGTGCCCAAAGAGCCCCGCATCATTGCTGATGCGGGGCTCTTCTATTGCCTGCGCTGAAAAATAGGCCCGGCTTGGCAAATTTGGTCGCTAAAGTACGAGCCGCACGGCAAAGGGCGTCCGTTGACCCTATGGGCAGAATCGTGAACTGGGGTTTTCCGTGCATAAAGGGGCACAAAGGGCCTCTCTGAGAAAATGCTTCGTACTTTTGAGGCTTTATCTGCCAAACAGGCAAGGTTTTCCGGCTCGATCCTATAAGCGATCCTGCAAGCTAAAGCATTTCCGCTTTGAACCCCGCTTCTACGATGGCGCCGGTCAGCATTTCATCGGGCACGTTACCCGTCAAATGCACCGTTGCGCGCTTTTCGTCGAGGCTCACCTCAGCGCTTTCGACGCCGGGCACCGCTTCCAGCGCTTCGCGCACATGGCCCGCGCACTTATTGCACTTCATCCCTTCCACATGCAGCTGCTTTTCGGACGAATGAGAAGCAGGCGCAATCACGCACTTCTCAGATGCGTTTCCGCTCCCAGCAGATACAGCATTTTCCGGCTTCCACCTGCGCAGACGCAATGCGTTGGTTACCACGCATACCGAGCTTACGCTCATGGCGGCAGCTGCGATCATCGGATTCAGGCTGAAGCCCGCCCAGGCGAAGGCGCCGGCAGCAACGGGAATGCAGATTGCGTTGTAGAACAGCGCCCAAAACAGGTTTTGCTTGATGTTGCGCATCGTGGCGCGCGAAAGGGAAAGCGCCGCGGGAACATCGGCCAAGTCGCTGTGCATCAGCACGATATCAGCGCTGGAAAGAGCAATATCGGTGCCGGCACCGATGGCAATGCCTACATCGGCACGGGCAAGAGCAGGAGCATCGTTGATGC
>OGRR01001598.1_pt1 | contig 13807 bp, 12 predicted proteins | sample 1553511 | NCBI WGS metagenome assembly OGRR01 (sample SAMEA2580040, study PRJEB22360) | human gut metagenome | biome: human gut; feature: human-associated habitat; material: faeces | place: Denmark | collected 2008/2010 | reverse complement strand
ACTCGTTGGGTTCGTAGAGGTTGAGCGCCAGGAGGTTCGCCGTGCCAGCAGGATAGGGCAAGATGGGGATGCCGGTGTTTCGCAGCTCGTAGCTTACCGAGGCGATGGTTCCGTCGCCGCCGCTTGCCACCACGAAATCGTATTCGGCGGCATCTTCCAACAGCGGGGCGAGCTCGGTTCCCGGGCCCAACGAGCGGATGGTAACGGAATCGCCCTGTTCGGCATAGCTGCGCATGAAGTCGTACACTGCGCCGTTGCGTAGCCCAGAGCGTAGATTATGTATGACAAGTACTTTCACGGTACCCCCCTTTTGTTACCATGCAATGGTACATGATATGCCCGCTTGCGGCGCAAAACGCCCATGGGCTGCGCACAACCGCAGGCATTGCAAGATAAACCGACACGAAGGGTGTTCAATGCTCGTCGAAACCGACGCTGCTTTACGGGATTTCCTGGCGCGTTGCGCGGAAAGCCCCTACATGGCCATAGATACCGAGTTTCTGCGTGAGAAAACCTATTACGCGAAGCTCTGCCTGATTCAGGTTGCCATCGAAGGCGAAGTTGCCATCATCGATCCGCTGGGGATACGCGACTTACGCGTTATGGCCCCGGTGCTTACCAACCAAAACATCGTGAAGATCTTCCATGCCTCTTCGCAGGACATCGAGATCCTGTACCACGAAACCGGCGTGGTGCCCACTCCGGTGTTCGACACGCAGGTGGCCGCCGCGCTGTTGGGCAAAACCCAGCAGGCATCGTACGCTTCGCTGGTTCACGCATTTTGCGGGGTAACGTTGCCGAAGAAAGACTCATATACCGATTGGTCGCGCAGGCCTTTAAGCGATTCCCAGGTGGAATACGCGGCCGACGACGTTACCTATTTGCCGAAGATCTACCACGACATGGTGGCGCGCCTGGAAGAAAAGGGTCGCCTTTCCTGGCTCGATGACGCGTTCGCGGAGATCTCGAACCCGAAGAAATACGAGGTGGACCCCCGTTCCCGCTGGCGCAAGCTGCGTCGCGTGAACCAGCTTTCGCCCCGTCAAATTGCCGCTGCCCGTGAATTCGCTGCTTGGCGCGAAGAGCGTGCCCAGAAGGTGAACATTCCCCGCAAATGGATTGTCTCCGATGAGCAGATCGTGGAAGCCTGCCGCCGCGAGGCGCGCTCCCTTGACGAACTGTACATGGTGCGCGGCATGCGCGAAGCGCTTCGCCCGGCAGAAGGCCGCGTGGCGTTGAAGTGCATCAAACGAGGCTTGGAATGCCCTGAAGAAGATTTACCCGTTATCTCGAAGCCCCATAAAAGCGAGGCGAACGTGGATATTGCGGTGGACTTGATGAACGCCATCGTGCACCTGCGCGCGCGGGAAAACCGCATTGCGGCGCAAACCCTGGCCCCGCAGGCAGAGCTTATGAAGCTGGCGCGCGGCCACGAGGAAGACTGCGAGCTGCTTTCCGGCTGGCGCTACCGCGTGGGGGGCAAAGAGCGTTCCGAGCTTCGGAACGGCACGTTTTCCTTACGGCTCGATGACGGAAATCTGGTTATCGTGCGTGATGGGCATCAGGATGGACACCCAGCGGAGTAAATGCCGCTATTCTACTTTCAATTACCCGTTTTACCGATTGATTCTTGGAGCTTTTCATGAGCATGAGCTATCTGCTTCTTATCGTTGTAACCGTTGCCATCGGTGCGTTTGCCCAGTGGTATGTGAACCATCAAATCAAGAAGTACTCGCACGTTCCCAATTCCAGCCGCATGACGGGCTACCAGGTAGCCGTGGGCATGCTGAACTATTACGGCGTGCAGGGCGTTGAGGTTCGCATGGGCGGCCACGATCAGAACTTCTTCAACCCGAAGGACAACTCCATCACGCTCGACCCTCAGTCTTTCAACGGCAGCTCCATCACGGCTACGGCAACGGCCTGCCACGAGGTGGGCCATGCCTGCCAGTACGCGCAGGGCTATGCGCCTATGAAGGTGCGCGGTGCCATGGTGCCGGTAGTGAACTTCGCCACCAACGCCTGGTTCATTCTGCTGCTCATCGGCATTTTCCTGAACCTGGCGGGCCTTGTTACGCTGGCGATTATCTTCTACGCTTTTGCCGTTCTGTTCCAGATCGTTACGCTTCCTGTTGAGTTCGACGCAAGCCACCGTGCTCTCACCTATATGAAGGCAACAGGCATCCCGGGCGGCGAGCAGGCTGGTGCTTGGAGCGTTCTGCGCGCCTGCGCCTTCACCTACGTTGCAGCTGCTTTGGTTTCCGTTCTGCAGCTTCTGTACTACCTCAACATCTTCAACGAGGAATAGCCCATGGCGCGTGACGACACGCCATACATGGGCGGCTTCGGGTATTCCGAGCCTGCGCAAAGCGGCCCGACGCATGATGAAGTGGTTGCGGCGGCGAAAAACGCTGCCGCCCGTGCGGCAACGTATCGCTCTTCCGATGCGGGGTTTGCCACCGGCGCGTTTTCCGAAAAGCCGTCTGCGGAAAAGAAGGATTCGAACATCCTTACCGTTTCCGAAGTAACCAACATCGCCAATTCCATCCTGAAGAACCATACGTTCCATGTGATGGGCGAGGTGAGCGAGCTTTCCGACAAGCCCGGTTACAAAGCTGTGTACTTCACCGTGAAGGACGAAGGCGCCGTTATGACGTGCCTGATGTGGAAGAACCGCTACCAGGCAAGCGGCGTGAAGCTGTTCATCGGCGCGAAGGTCGAGCTTACCGGCAAGTTCAGCATCTTCGCTCGTTCGGGCAAGCTCGATTTCAACGTGTATGGGGTGAAGCTTGCCGGTGAAGGCGCTTTGCGTCAGCGGGTGGCCCAGCTTGCCGAAAAGCTCAAGGCCGAAGGGCTGATGGAAGCCTCAAGAAAGCGCCCCATTCCGCGTATTCCGCTTACGGTGGGCATCGTCACCTCGCCAAACGGTGCGGTGGTACACGATGCGCTGCGCACGTTCCGCCGTCGTTTTCCCATGGCGCGCATGGTGGTTGCCGGCGTGCCGGTAGAAGGGGCAACGGCAGCGCACGATATGACCGAGGCGCTGCAGCTGGTATGCGATGCCGGTGTGGAAGTTATCCTGCTTTTGCGCGGCGGCGGATCGTTCGAGAGCTTCATGCCCTTCAACGACGAGGGCTTGGCGCGCGCCATTGCCGCCTGCCCCGTACCGGTGGTTACCGGCATCGGACACGAACCCGACACCACCATCGCCGATATGGTTTCCGACTACCGCGCTTCTACGCCCACGCAGGCGGCGCTTGCGGTATCGCCCGACTCCACTGAGCTTTTGGCGCTGATAGACACCCTGTTCGGCCGCATGGACAAAACCCTGGTGAACCGCTTAAACCGTTCGGTCGAGTATCTGGATTCGCTGGCTTCAAGGCCCGTGCTGCGCGACCCGGCCTCGATGTACGAGGCGGACGCGCGCACGCTTGACATGTTCCAGGACCGTATGGAACGGGCGGCTTCGCAGCAGGTTTCGGGATGCGCGGATGCGGTTTCCCAGCTTGCAAGCCGCATCAACCGGGTGGGACCGCGCATCGCAACGTCCCAACAGGAACGCCTTGATTCCTACGAAGCGCGTTTGTGTTCTGCCTTGCCACGTGCCTTGCAGCCTGCGCAAGGGGAGCTTTCCCGCCTTTCGTCGGAGTTGAAGGCAGCGGGGGATGCGCTTCTTGCCGGGCCAAACCATCAGGTTTCCCTTGCTGGGGAATCGTTGGCGCGTTTGGGCAAGACGCTGCTCGACCCGTTCTACTCGGAAGCCGCGGTGGCAACAGCGCGCTTGAACGACCTTTCTCCGCTGCACATCTTGGAGCGTGGTTGGTCTATTGCCCGCGCAGAGGACGGTTCGGTGCTTCGCAGCGTAAACGACGCGAAGCCGAACGACGTAGTGGAAGTCCAGTTGATCGACGGCGCGCTTTCCTGCCGTGTTGAAAAGGAAGCAGTATCGGAATTGTCGGAATTACTTTCGTTAGGGGACAGTGATGAGTGACGAGCAGAAGGTAGACCTCACGTTTCGCGAGGCTATTACCGAACTGGGCCAGATTGTCGAAGCGCTTGAGAGCAACAAGCTCGAGCTTGAGGAAAGCTTGGTGAAATACGAGCGCGGTATCGTGCTCATCCGCTTCCTGCGTGGGCGCCTTGAAAACGCGCAACAGCGTGTCGACGTGCTAAAAGGCGAGCTCGGCATGCCTGTTAACGATGATGTGGTAGACACTACGCTCCAGAAAGCGTAAACCTGATATGACCATCGCATGTGCCCGAGCGCATGCCGCAATGAAAGGAACCAACCATGGCCGACTGCCTGTTCTGCAATATCGTTGAGGGCTCTATCCCTTCCATCAAGGTATACGAAGACGACGTGTGCTACGCCTTCGACGACATTGCACCCGAAGCACCTGTTCATACGCTTATCGTTCCCAAGCAGCATTTCTCTTCTTTGAACGACGAGGTGCCGGAAGAGGTTCTGGGTCAGCTTATGGCACGCGTGCCCAAGGTCGCCAAGATCAAGGGCATCGACGGGTCCGGCTATCGTGTAGTGGTGAACACCGGTGCCGACGCGGGCCAGACCGTGTTCCACCTGCACGTGCACGTTCTGGGCGGCAAGAACCTCGGCGAGCACGTTCTGTAGTTTTTGCGCCGCAGGTTTCAGAGGCATAACGGCTGTTAGGGGCAACCGCCAGACGAACGGCGCAGGTCAGTGCCGTTCGTCTGCGTATTTGCCCCTTTCAAAGCGGTATTTCAGCCGCTCACCAGTCACCGTAAAAACGCCCGGGCAGGAATACGGGGTAGGACGTTTTTGCGTACAATGGATTGAGCATCAACCACTCTAGGAGGGATTGGTTTTGAACATTCTTGTTGTTAACGCGGGATCATCTTCGTTGAAGTACCAGCTGGTAAACATTGCCACGAACAAGGTACTGGCGAAGGGCCTATGCGAGCGCGTTGGCAGTGAACAGTCCCTTCATAAGCACGGCATCGACGAAAACGAGTTCGTGTACAAGCTCCCTTTGCCCGACCATACGGCGGCAATGCGCGTGGTTCTGGACATTTTGAGCACGGGTCCCAACGCCGTTATCAAGGATATGAGTGAGATTGCCGCGGTAGGCCATCGCATCGTTCATGGCGGCGAGTTCTTCAAGGAATCGGCCCTCATCGACGATGATGTTATTGCCAAGATCGACGACCTGGCGGAATTGGCGCCCTTGCACAACAAAGCAGCGCTTGCGGGCATCAACGCATGTCGCGCCCTTATGCCGGAAACGCCAATGGTGGCGGTATTCGACACTTCGTTCTTCCAGACGCTGCCGCAGTACTCCTATATGTACCCCATCCCGTATGAATACTATGAGAAGTACGGTATCCGCAAGTACGGCTTCCACGGTACGTCCCATCGTTATTTGTGCGAACGTGCTGCTGCCATCCTGGGTGAGGATTTGAGCGAAATCCGTTTGATCACCTGCCATTTGGGCAACGGCTGCTCTATCACGGCAGTAGACCATGGTGTGCCGATCGATACCACGATGGGCTTCACGCCGCTCGATGGCCTGATGATGGGCACCCGTTCCGGCTCCATCGACCCGGCTATTGTCACGTTCCTTATGGAACACGAGGGCTACACTCCCGAAGAGATGAACACCATTCTGAACAAGGAATCGGGCCTTTTGGGCATTTCAGGCATCAGCAACGACCTTCGCAGCGTGCGGGAGGCGTCGGATGCGGGCAACAAGCGCGCTATCTTGGCATACGAGATGTACTCGACCCGCGTGAAGAAGTACATTGGCCAGTGCTTGGCGCTTATGTCGGGCACCGATGCCATTGTTCTTTCCGCCGGTGTGGGTGAAAACTGCGAGAAGATGCGCCGTATGATCTTTGCCGGCTGGCAGCCGTTGGGTATTGTGCTTGACCCGGAAAAGAACAAGCAGCGGGGCTTTGAGCGCATTATTTCCTCCGATAAATCGAAGGTTCCCATTATCGTTATTCCCACCGACGAGGAATACATGATTGCGCGTGACACGTACGAGATCGTTCACAATCGCAGTCAGATCGTTCCCGCTTCCCACTACAAGAAGAAGTAGCAGAAGAGCTCCCCGAAGGGAGCTCTTCTTGTCTGTGGGTATTTGGGTGGCACAGGCTACCAGATTGAACGGGCACCGTCAGCATACAAGGGGAATCCGTTTACCATGTCGGAGCAATCGCAGGCAAGGAACAGCGCTGCTGCGGCAATATCCATTGGGTCGCCCACTTTGCGGTTGTGGGGGATGGGGCGCGTTATGGCCTCGTAGGCCTTTTCTTTGCTCAGCGTGCTTTGGGTCATGTTGGTATTGATGTAGCCAGGGCAAATGCAGTTGGCGCGGATGTTGAAGCGCGCCCATTCAAATGCCATGCAGCGCGTCATCTGCACCACGGCGGCTTTGGCTGCAGCATAGGCGGCCATGCGGGTGGAGGCAACACGCGCCACAACCGAAGCTAGGTTGATGATATTGCCCTGCTCCTGTTCGATCATTACCTTTGCCACACGTTTGCAAAGGAAGAACACGGCCTTGAAATCGGTGTTCACCACGCGGTCAAATTCGTCTTCGTCGGTGTCCACGATGAGCTGGTCGTGGCTTAGCACCACGCCGGCATTGTTCACCAGGATGTCGATTTTGCCGAACGTTTCCATGGCAACCTCGACCAAATGATCCTGGTCGCTGCCAGAGCAAACGTCGCATCGCACCGGAACGATCTTCCTGCCCGATTCGGCTTCGATTTCCTGCGCTCGTGCGTTGATCTTCCCTTCGTCTTTGTCGGCAATCACCAAATCGGCCCCGTGGGCGGCGAAGGTGCGCGCAATGGCGCGGCCGATGCCTATTTCGCTTCCAACGCCGGTGATGATGGCGGTTTTCCCCGTTAAATCGAAGGTCGGAATACCGATTTCCCCTGTTACGAGTGTGGTATGTTCGCTTCCTTTCATAAACCCCTCCTTTTCCTACAAAGCTTCTTTTCGTTATGGTAGCCCCCTTAAACGCATCAGGTGTTATCGGATTTATTAATGAATCACATATTTTGCGCCAAAATTTATATGAAGTGCGCATTGGTTCTCCGTGGCTGCAATGTTTAGAATCAGGGGCGTGAACGTGTTATGCGTTCATGGAGGGATTTTTTATTGTTAGGGGGAACAATGGATTTTGAGCTCACGCCCGACCAGGAATTGTTCATCGCAAGCGCAAAGGAGTACGCAGAAAAGTACTTCACGCCTGAAGCCATCAAGCAGGCATACGAGGTAGATCACCATATCAGCCTTGAAGCTGCCATGGCATTCCGTGAACTGGGCTTTATGCATTTGGGACTGCCCGAAGAAGTAGGAGGCATTCCGTGCGACAAACTTACCTTGGTGCTGCTTATGGAAAAGCTGCATGAGTACACGACGTGTGTCCTGCCGTTCCAGACCGACTTCAATTCGATCATGGACGTTATCGAATTCGGCAACGAAGAGCAGCAGAAGAAGATCATGGACGTGGTGAACAACGTCCCCAGCACCAGCGTTGCGGTAACGGCCATTTCCGAGCCGGGCGCCGGGTCGGACAACAATGCCATGACCTGCGTAACGGTAAAGCAGCCTGACGGGACTTACCTGCTGAACGGCCAGAAAACGTGGGTTACCATCGGTCATTTGGCGGTGTACACCATCCTGGTGGCAAAAGACGAAGATCCGTCGTATGAAAACGATCAGTATTCCTTGTGGATGATTCCGAACGATATTGAGGGCTATACCTTTGGCGGTTTGGAAAAGATCGGTCAGCAGATTGTTCCGTTCGTCGATTGTTTCTTCGACAATGTGGTGCTCACTGAAGACATGCGCTTGGGCAAGCCGGGTGAAGGTTGGAAGAACCTGATGAAGAAGCTGGAGTTCGAGCGTTGCCTGGTGGTTGCGCAGGCGCTGGGCCAGGCACAGGCCGTGATGAACGAGGCGGGAGCCTATTGCTCTGAGCGCATTTGCTTCCAGAAGCCCATTGGGCATATCAGCGCCATTCAGCAGCATTTGGTAGAGATGGAAACCATTTTGGACAACGTGCGCACGCGCCTGTACAAGGTAACCACCATGCTAGACAAGGGTCAGTCTACGCGTCTTGAATCGGCTCTGCTGAAGTCATATGCCTGCCAGAACCTTACCAAGGTGGCTGAGCATGCCCTTTCGATTTACGCGGGCATCGGCTACACGAAGGAAATCAATGCAGGCCGCATCTGGAACGATTTGAAGGGCTATGAGTTTGCCGGTGGCACCACGGAAATCATGAACTACATTTCCGGCAGTCAGCTGGTGAAGAAGTACAAGAAGCAGTAGGGGCGAAGCGAGCCTGCCGGTCCATCAGTCTGCTCGCAATGAAGCGGTGCGGGATTGCGAAGGCACAGGGAAACTTCAAAGCCCAAGGTGCAGCGCAAAGTCAAGCACCATGGGCTTTGCGCTGCACCTACACTCGTTAGAATTTGTACGCTGAATTACTGGTGCATCCACAAGGTCTGCATGACCCTGATATCGAAAACCCGCATTTCGAAAAAAACCGCCCAAACATAAGAAAGAGCCTCCACGGAGGCTCTTTCTCGTTTAACCATATGTGTTTCAAACGAATGGCGCGCTGGTAGGAGAACAGTACACCTACAGGGTCTGCGCCTGAACGCAGGTGATGGCGATAACGCCCACCACGTCTTCTGAGGTGCAGCCGCGGGAAAGGTCGTTTACCGGTGCGGCGATGCCCTGCAGGATGGGGCCGTATGCCTCGGCCTTGGCAAGACGCTGAACCAGCTTGTAACCGATGTTCGCTGCATCAAGGTCGGGGAAGATCAGCGTGTTGGCCTTGCCGGCAACAGGTGAATCGGGGGCCTTCATGGCGCCAACCTCGGGTACGATGGCGGCGTCAAGCTGCAGTTCGCCATCGGCATTCAAATCCGGGTAGTTTTCCTTGATATACGCCATGGCATCGACAACCTTCTGGGCATCGTCGTTCTTGGCACTGCCGTAAGAAGAATGGGAAAGCAGCGCAATGCGCGCCTCTTTGCCCAGCAGGCGCTTGAACGACTGGTTGGTGAGGTTGGCGATGTGAGCGAGCTTTTCAGCGGTAGGCTGGATTTCCAGTGCGCAGTCAGCGAAGGCGAACACGCCGTTTTCGCCCAGATCGCAGTTGGGAACCTCCATCAGGAACAGCGAGCTTACCATTGGGGCGCCCGGTGCGGTTTTCAGAACCTTCAGCGCAGGGGAGAGGATCTTCACGGTTGCGCAGCTTGCACCGCCCACCAAGCCGTCGCACTGGCCGGTTTTCACCATCATGGTTGCGAAGTAGATGTTGTCCTTCGTTACCAGCTCATGCGCTTCTTCCTCGGTCATGCCCTTCTTCTTGCGAAGCTCGTACAGAAGGGAAGCGAATTCCTCAACCTTGTCGGACGTTGCGGGGTTGATGATCGTGGCACCTTCCAGGTTGTAGCCCTTGGCGTTGATTTCCTCTTCGTTGCCCAGGATCACCAAGTTGGCGATGCCCTGCTTCAGGGCTTCCTCGGCGGCAGCCAGGATGCGGTCGTCGTGGCCTTCGGGCAAAACGATGGTCTTCTTGTCCGCTTTAGCGCGTTCGATCATCGAGTCGATGAGCGTGGTCATAAACATTCCTTTCATGGGTGATGTTTGTCTCGCGTTCCATTTTACCGCGCACGGCGCTAGGTGGGTATAATGTGCCCTTGAGGTTAATCTCAGAAGGCGTGAACGGAAAGGCTAGGTGTGCCGCTTCATGAAGACGATCTCCTTTGCGGTGCCGTGCTATAACTCGGCCAACTATATGGAGAAATGCGTGAAGTCTTTGCTTCCTTGCGGAGACGATATCGAGATCATCTTGGTTGATGATGGCTCTACGCGTGATAACACGGCGGAAATCGCCGATCGCTTGGTCGAAGAGCATCCTGGCATTGTTCGCGCTATTCATAAGGAAAACGGCGGCCATGGCTCTGCGGTGAATGCGGGCTTGGAGGCAGCGGAAGGGTTCTACTACAAGGTAGTCGACTCCGACGACTGGCTGGACAAGAAGGCCATGGACGTTATCATGCCGTACCTGCGTGAGCAGAAGGCCAAGGCAGAAGCTGCAGGCGAAGAGGCGGCAACCGACTTGGTTATCGGCAATTACGTGTATGAAAAGGTGTTCGAGAACACCCGCACCGTTATGCGCTATACCAACGTGTTCCCGACCGACAAGGAATTCGGCTGGTCGGACACGGGCCCTTTCCGCTCTTCCCAGTAACTTTTGATGCACTCGGTGATCTATCGCACGAAGATGTTGCGCGATATGGGCTTGAAGTTGCCTGAACACTGCTTCTATGTTGACAACGTGTTCGTGTACGTGCCGCTGCCGCATGTGCGCACCATGCGCTACTTCGATGTGGACATGTATCGTTACTTCATTGGCCGCGAAGACCAGTCAGTGAACGAAAAGGTCATGCTTTCCCGCATTGACCAGCAGATTCGTGTCACCAAAACCATGATCGACGCCGTTGATTTGAATACGGTGGAAAACCCGCGTCTGCGTAAGTACATGCACAACTACCTTTCCATGATGATGTGCATTTGCTCGGTGTTCCTGCGCATGGAACAGAGCGACGAAAACGAGGAAAAGCGTGCCGACGTGTGGGCGTACCTCAAGGCGAAGGATGCCAAGCTCTACAGCCAGCTGAAGCACTCGCTGCTCAACGTTGGCACGAACATCCCCACGCCACTGGGCAGGCAGTTCGGCCTGACGGCGTACCATATCGCGCAGAAGATCTTCAAGTTCAATTGATAACGTCGCATAGTTGGCAAAAACAGCGAGCGGGCCTCTAATGAGCACAGATAACGGGAAAACGGGTGCCAGGCGTGCTTCGCACGTCCAGCCCGTTTGGACCGTTAGCTGTGCCATTAGAGGCCCGCGCAGCGTCATATCATTTCGCACGTACGTTGCGCTGTTCGTAGAACCGCGCAACTGTTAATCCTTGTAATCCTCGGGGTTCTTGGCGCTGCTGCCAGTGGTTTCGCGGTAGGTGCGCAGTTCGTGGCCGAAGCGTACGGCATTTTCGCCGAAGCGCTGGGCAATAAGGTCGTTGGCTTCCAAGAGCTTCTTGTTTGCTTTCGCCTTTGCGATAAGGGGGCTGCTTGCCGCATCAGTCTGCTTTGCGCTGTCAGGCGCAAGGTCGAACAGCGTGTCTTGCACCGGCTCGTTTTCGAACCCGCTTACCCCAACGCCTACCAGGCGCAACGGCTCCCAGCCATCCCATACTTCATCGAGCATGCTGTACAGGTCGGGCAGCCATGCCAAGTCGTTGGTGCCCAGGTTCGCTTTGCGGCGCTGGCAAGTGCGCACCGATAAATCCTCTTTGCGGATTTTAAGGTGAAGCGTGGTGCCTTCCAAGTTCTTCCGTCGCAGGCGCCGGCCGACTTTATGTGCCATGGTGGCTATGCGGGCTTGCAGCTCTTTTCGGTCGGTAAGGCTTACGGCAAAGCTGATCTCGTTGGAAACGGACTTCGCCGGCTCGTGCTCGTCTACTACAGGGGTGTCGATGCCGCGGCAGCGGTCTATCATCATCTGGGTATTTTTGCCGAACACCTGACGCAATAGTGTTGGGTCAGCGGAAGCTACATCGCCTAAGGTGCGGATATGGTAGCTGTTCAGCTTTTTCTGTGCTACGGGGCCGATGCCGCTCATTTCTCCAACGGCAAGCGGTGCTAAAAACGCAGCCGACTCACCCGGGTACACCACGGTAAGTCCGTGCGGTTTATCCTGGTTGGAGGCAATTTTCGCCACCGATTTCGATTCACCTAGGCCGATTGAGCACGTGATGCCCAGCTGTGACACACGCTGTTGGATGCGCTGTGCCACCGAAACGGGATGCTCACGGTTGGTGCGGGTGGGCGTGATGTCCAAGAACGCCTCATCGATACTCACCTGCATCAAATGGGGCGATTCATCGAGCAAGATACCCATCACCGCCTGCGACATTTCGCGGTAGCGGTGGAAGTTGCCCGGCGTCCAGATGGCGTTGGGACACAGGCGGGCTGCCGTGGAAGAGGGCATGGCGGAATGCACGCCGAACTTGCGTGCTTCGTATGATGCGGTAGAAACCACGCCACGCTTTGCCGGATCGCCACCCACAATAACGGGTTTGCCTTTCCATTCCGGATGGTCGAACTGCTCAACGGAGGCAAAGAACGCATCAAGATCCATCAGGATGATGGCATTCCCGTTCCAAGGGCGCAAATCGTCGGTATGCAGGGCGTATTCACTCATAAAGTTAGTGTATCAGGCTTTTTTAGACGTGATACACGGGCAGGTTTGCTCGCAAAACCAGAAAACAGGGTGTTCGTGGCAGAATAATCGACTTGGGAACGGTGACATAACTTAAAAACGGCTCTTTTAGGCGACTTTAGCAAGAATAATTATACAAAGAATGCAATATGTTTAATTAAATAAGCTTTTTGGCTTAATCAATCGTTCACAAGTCGATTATTTTGCCATTGGGAGACCGTTTTCTGGTTTTGGCTCCATGCGAGGTCGATTTTAGCGTTGGATCAATCGAAAGTGCCCCTGGCATCCATCAATGCGTGGTAGATGCCAAGGGCATAAAATCGGTAATCTGTTATGGTCTTTGCTGTTGACTCTTGTAAATGATGCCCTGGTTTGCGCTGATCATTTGCGAACGATGCGGGCTGGTTTGCTATCGGGAGCGCTGGCAAGCGCCTTTTTCAGATGCTAGCGTTCGGTTGCCAGGAAGTAGAGCGCTAAGGTGCCAGGTCCGGAGTGGGCGCCAATTACGGGGTCGATGTAGTTCACCAGGTATTTTGTCACACCAAACTTTTCGGTAATCAGGCTTTTCAGGTACTCGACATCTTCGATGCAGTCGCCGTGGGAAATGCAAACAATCTGGTCGGCTACCGGCTGCAACGCCGTTGCTTCCATGTGTTCCACCAAGCCTTGGATGCTCTTCTTGCGACCGCGCTTCTTCTCTAGCGGAATAAGGTGGCCTTCGTTGTCTACATGCATAACGGGTTTGATTTTCAGCATGCTGCCCGCAAAGGCGGCAGTGCGGGATACGCGGCCGCCGCGGTACAGGAACATAAGGTCGTCGACGGTGAACCAATGCGCCAAATGCAGCTTGTTGTCTTCAACCCATTGGGCAACCTCTTCCAAAGAAGCGCCCTTTTGCTTCATCTTGGCGGCATAGTACACCAGCAGGCCTTGGCCCATGGATGCCGCCAAGGTGTCGATGCATGTAATCGTGCGTTCGGGATAGCGCTGGCGCAGTTCTTTGCAGAGCGTTTCGGTTGCCTCGAACGTACCGGAAAGCCCGCTCGAAAAGCCCAGGTACAGAACGTCCTTGCCTGAATCGAGGATTTCGGTGAGCAGCTTTTCAGTATCAGCGAGGTTGGGCAGGGAGGTGGTGATAACCTTGCCTTCGCGCATCATGGTGAAGAATTGCTTCAGGTCGGTAACCTGGCCCTTCAGGTAGCTTTGATACTGCTTGCCGTCGATCATGAATGTCAAGGGAAGAATCTCCAGCTCAAGTTTATCGATAAGGTCTTCGGTGAGATTGCAGCAAGAGTCGGTGACAATCTGATAAGGCATTAGGCGTCCTTCCCCCTCATGAATCGCGTTTTTGTTAGCGTATCACACCTGCGTATTTGGGATAAAGAACACGTGCCTGCACACCGTCAAGGGCTGCCGTATCGGTATACGAAAATGGGGGAGCGGCTCTAGCGAGCTTTTGGGATTGCTTGCGCTATTCTCCTTACGCTAAATAATCTTACGAGGCCTGGGTG